>Ga0224529_1001435_pt1 | contig 14303 bp, 11 predicted proteins | sample CBST50metaG_FD_179893 | JGI IMG/M metagenome (GOLD analysis project Ga0224529, IMG submission 179893) | Peat soil microbial communities from Stordalen Mire, Sweden - C.B.S.T50 | ecosystem: Environmental > Terrestrial > Soil > Wetlands > Peat | place: Sweden: Norrbotten County, Stordalen Mire... | reverse complement strand
ATCCGGCCAAGAAAATCTCTGGGATGGAAAGCACCCGCTGAACTGTTCCTCCCAGAAGGCGCTTTCGACTTCGTCCAATACTGGTCAGCTAAAATCAAACCCGTTGCACTTGTACCTTGAATCCGCCGTGCCCCATCCTTTCCGCGTTTTGTGCTGAAAGGGCGGGAAACCAAGCGTAAGCAAGGAAGGAATGCCATGAGCACAGCACCCAAGGGTTTGCGTTTGCACATCGGCCTCTTTGGCCGGCGCAACGTGGGCAAATCGAGTTTGTTGAACGCCATCACAAGCCAGCAGGTTTCCATCGTTTCGGAGGTGGCTGGAACCACCACCGATCCGGTCGAAAAGCCGATGGAATTGCTGCCGCTGGGGCCGGTGCTGTTCATTGACACGGCGGGCATTGATGAAGAAGGCGCTCTCGGCGCATTGCGCGTCGGCAAAACCCGCCAGGCGCTCGAACGCACGGAGATTGCCGTGCTGGTGGCCGAGCCGGGCCTGTGGGGCGCATTCGAGCAGGGCCTGCTGGACGACTTTCGCGCGCGGCAAACGCCGGCCATCGTCGTCTTCAACAAAATCGATGCGCAAGCTCCCCCGGCGGAGCTGGTGGAGCGCCTGCGCCAGGAAAAACAGCGCGTGGTGCTGGCTTCGGCTGTTACTGGTGAGGGGCTGGCCGATTTGCGTCAGGCGCTGCTGGATCTCGCACCGCCGGACTTTATTGACTCGCCCGCGATTGTCGGCGATCTGGTCGGCCCCGGCGAATTGGCGGTGCTGGTGGTGCCCATCGACAAGGAAGCGCCCAAGGGACGGCTGATTCTGCCGCAGGTGCAGACTATCCGCGATCTGCTGGACTCGGATTCCCTGTGCATGGTGGTGAAAGAGCGCGAGCTGCGCGCGGCGCTGGACCGGCTGAAGACGCCGCCGAAGCTCGTCGTCACCGATTCGCAGGCTTTTTTGAAGGTGGCCGCCGACACGCCGGCGGAGGTGCCGCTGACCAGCTTCTCGATTCTCATGGCGCGCTTCAAGGGCGACCTGACGGCGCAGGTCGAGGGCGCGCTGGCCATTGAAAAACTGCGCGCGGGCGACCGCGTGCTGATCGCCGAGGCCTGCACGCATCACCCCATCGGCGAGGACATCGGGCGGGTGAAGATTCCCCGCTGGCTGACGCAATATACCGGCGTGAAGCTTGATTTCGTCTTCACCCAGGGCCGCGATTTCCCCGACGATTTGGCCAGCTACAAGCTGGTGATTCACTGCGGCGCTTGTATGTGGAACCGCCGCCAAATGCTGAGCCGCATTCTGGAGTGCCGGCAGGCTGGCGTGCCCATCACCAACTACGGGCTGACCATCGCCTACAGCCTGGGAATCTTTGCGCGGGCACTGGAGCCGTTTCCCGGGGCGCTGCTTTTGTATCGGTCGCTCGCTGGCTCCAAAACGGCGCACTAACTCCATTTTGGGACAGCGTTGTCATAATGTGGTAGAGCGATGGTAGCGCGCCACTGTGCATCGAGCCAATCCGCCGTATTCTAACGCTCAGATTGCATTCAGGATAAGATGTGTTTCATTCTGGAATGTGACGGCTGGCGCGCTGGTCAAGGATGTGTGCCATGCTTGATAGCGGGAATTGCGGAATGCTATGATCGCCTTAATCCCTTGCGCCGCTTTCTCCTGATCATAGGTTTGAGCCGGTAGGCAATTCTGAACGGCTTGGTGCTGCTGGCGCCGCTGGCGAAGAGCATCCGGAAGTCCGCTATGAAGAGCAGAGGCTTGTTTGGCGGCGGGTTATGCGCCGCGGGGGTTTTGCCGCGCCGGACGCGCTTTTTGAAACGCGGATATTTTGCCATGAATCGCTTTGCAAACGAGGAACGATGGACACACCGATCGAAGTAAAAACGACAGTGACCGTAGCGGCGCCCAAGGCCGCGGTGGTTGCCCCCAAGGCCAAGGACGACATCACCATCATCGCGCAGAAGTGGAAGAAGAAGCGCGGCAGCCTGATTATGGCGCTGCACGATTTGCAGGGCCGTCTGGGCTTTGTGCCGCGTGAGTCGGCCATGAGGCTGGGCCGCGAGATGGACGTTCCACTGGCGCGCATCTACGAAGTCATCACGTTCTATAACTACTTCAAGCTCGAAGCGCCGGGCAAGTACGTGATCTCGGTCTGCACAGGCACCGCCTGCCACATCAAAGGCTCCGGCGAGTTGCTGGCCGGGCTGGAAAAAGAACTGAATGTTCATGCCGGGCAGAGCAGCGCGGATAAGGAATATCACCTGCAAGCGGTTCGCTGCCTCGGCTGCTGCGGCCTGGCCCCGGTGGCCACGGTCAACGGCAAGGTCTACGGCAAGCTGAAGACCGACGAAAGCCACTTTCTGATTGAACGCATTCAGCAGGACAAGCCGATGGTCATCGCCGCGCCGGAGCCCGCTGCCGAGTAACCCCCTGGGATTCTTACCCTACGAAGACACAGGAACGCTATGAAACCCGAAGAACTTGAAGCAAAAGCTGCCACGGAACTTGCCAAGCAGCAGCATTTTGAAATTCGTCTGGCCTGTTGCTCCAGCACCGGCTGTCAGTCGTCCGGTTCGCTGGCGATCATCAATGAATTGAAGGCGGAAATCGCGGGCAGGAAGCTCGAAGACCGGGTTCAGGTCCACGGCACCGGCTGCATGGGACTATGCAGCAAGGGACCGCTGATCCGCATGACCTGCAAGACGCAGAAGGACGTGCTCTTCTCCGACGTGAAGGTCGGGATGGCTCCCCAGATTGTCGAGCAGGTGGTTTTGCCGGTGTTGAACGGCAGCAAGATCGAGCGTCCGGGCGGAGAACTCGAAGAGCATTCGCTGGATCTCGAAGAGCCTTTCTTCACCATGCAGCATCGCGTGGTTCTGGAGAACAACGGCCGCACCGATCCGGAAAAGCTCGACGATTATCTGGCTCACGGCGGCTACCAGGGTCTGAAGAAGGCTCTGGGCATGAGCGCCGAGGACATCTGCAAGCAGATGCTGGCCGCCGGCCTTCGCGGCCGCGGCGGCGCTGGCTTCCCCACGGGCATGAAGTGGGATTTCGCCCGCAAGAATGAATCCGACGTCAAGTACGTGATCTGCAACGGCGACGAGGGCGATCCGGGCGCGTTCATGGACCGCTCGGTGCTCGAGGGCGATCCGCACGCGGTCATCGAGGGTATGCTGATTGCCGCCCGCGCGATGAACGCGACCAACGGCGTCTTCTACATTCGCGCCGAGTATCCGCTGGCGGTTGAGCGCGTGGAGAAGGCTCTCAAGCAGGCGCGCGTGGCCGGCCTGGTGGGCAAAAACATTCTCGGTTCCGGATGGGCTTTCGATTTTGAAATTCGCCTGGGAGCGGGAGCCTTTGTCTGCGGCGAAGAGACGGCGCTGATCGCTTCGGTTGAAGGCCGCCGCGGCACGCCGCGTCCGCGTCCCCCGTATCCGGCCGTCAAGGGCCTGTGGGACCAGCCGAGTTGTATCAACAATGTGGAGACGCTGGCCAATGTGCCGCGCATTATGCTGCGTGGAGCGGAGTGGTTTGCCTCCCGTGGCACGGACAAATCCAAGGGAACCAAGGTCTTCGCGCTGACCGGCAAGATCAAGAACAACGGCCTGGTTGAGGTGCCGATGGGCATCACGCTGCGCCAGATTGTCGAGACCATCGGCGGCGGCACGGGCACCGATCGCAAGATCAAGGCTATTCAGACCGGCGGCCCGTCGGGCGGCATGATTCCCGAACATCAGTTCGATACCCCGGTCAGCTATGAGCACCTGCAAAAGCTGGGGTCCATGATGGGTTCGGGCGGCCTGATTGTGATCGACGATCACGATAGTGTGGTCGATCTGGCCCGCTTCTATCTGGACTTCTGCGTCGATGAGTCGTGCGGAAAGTGCGCGCCCTGCCGCATCGGCGGCACGCAGATGCTGCACCTGCTGGACCGCATCGTCGCGGGCAAGGGAACCGAAGAAGACGTCAAGACCATCCGCGTCGTCGCCAAGGCGATGCAGAAGGGCTCGCTCTGCGCCCTCGGCCAGACCGCGCCCAATCCGACGCTCTCCGCACTCCGCCACTTTGAACCTGAATTCCGCGAGCGGCTGCAACCGGTCGCCACCACCAAAGCCTGATTACTGGGGATCGAGAAGAAGCTGCCATGAGTAATACTATTCACGCCACGATTAACGGGTTGCCTGTCGAAGTCGCCAAGGGCGCCACCATTCTGGATGCCGCGCGGCAGGTGCATGTGCGCATCCCCACGCTCTGTAAGCACCCCGACCTGGACGCCACTGCGGCCTGCGGCATCTGCATCGTGCAGTTGAAGAGCAACGGCAAGATGCTGCGCGCCTGTTGTACGCCCCTTGAAAACAAGATGGACATTCTCACCGAAACGCCGGAGATTGTCGAGGTCCGCCGTTCGGTGCTGGAGCTGATTCTTTCCCGCCATCCCAACGAGTGCCTGACCTGCCTGCGCAACCAGAACTGCGAGTTGCAGACGCTGGCGGCCGACTTCGGGCTGACCTGGAGCGGACTGGACAACATCGTTCCCGATCTGCCGCTCGATGACAGCACGCACAGCATTGTTCTCGACCCGCGCAAGTGCATCCTGTGCGGCCGTTGCATCCAGGTTTGCCAGCAGGATCAGAATGTGTGGGCGCTCAGCTTCCTCAATCGCGGCTTTGAGACGCGCATTGCTCCGGCTGGCGACATTCATCTCTCCGAATCGCCCTGCGTGCGCTGTGGCCAGTGCTCCGCGCACTGCCCCACCGGCGCCATCGTCGAGTATGACGAATCAGTCAACGTCTGGGAGAAGTTGCAGGATCCGGAGGCCTATTGCGTGGCGCAGATTGCGCCAGCAGTGCGCGTGGCCATCGGCGAGGCCTTCGGCTTCCCGATTGGCGCCAACCTCACCGGCAAGATTTACGCCGCGTTGCGCCGCATGGGCTTCAAGGCGGTCTTTGACACCAACTTCGGCGCTGACCTCACCATTATGGAAGAGGCGACGGAGTTCAAGTCGCGCTTCATCGACGGCAAGGGCGAATTGCCGCTGATTACCACCTGCTGCCCCGGCTGGGTCAGCTTCATGGAGAAGTTCCATGGCGACATGATCCCGCACTTCTCCAGTTGCAAGTCGCCGCACGCGATGGTGGGCGCGCTGGCCAAGACCTATTACGCGGAAAAGCAGGGAATTGACCCGGCCAAGATTTATATGGTCTCGATCATGCCTTGCACGGCCAAGAAGTCTGAGATCATTCGCAGCAAGGAGATGCACTCGTCGGGCTATCAGGACGTGGACATTTCGCTGACCACGCGCGAATTTGCGCGCATGATCAAGCAGTCCGGCATCGACTTTGCCACCATTCCCGACGAGCAGCCCGATTGCCTGCTGGGCGCTTATACGGGTGCAGGAACCATCTTCGGCGCCACCGGCGGCGTGATGGAAGCGGCTCTGCGCAGCGCGGTCTACTTCATCACGGGTAAGGACGCCGCTCATGTGGAGTTCAAGCAGACGCGCGGATTGAAGGGCGTGAAGGAAGCCGAAATCGAAGTGGCTGGCAAGACGGTGCGCATCGCCGTGGCGCACGGCTTGGCCAATGTCGAGCAGGTGCTGGACAAGATTCGCGCCGCCAAGGCCGCGGGCGAGGAGCCACCCTACCACTTTGTCGAGGTCATGGCCTGCCCCGGCGGCTGCGTCGGCGGCGGCGGACAGCCTTACGGCGCCACCAACGAACTGCGCGTCAAGCGCGCCGCTGGCCTTTACGCCGAGGATCAGTCCGGATTGTGGCGCTGCTCCCACCACAACCCCTACATCAAGCAACTGTACGATGAGTTCCTGGGTGAGCCGGACGGCCCCAAGTCACAGGAGCTTTTGCACACCAGCTACCAGGTTCTGCCCGAATACCGGCGTTAGAAGACACTACCGGCAAACGAAAAGCCAGACACCCTCTGCCAGGCAGGGCAGAGGGTGTCTGGCTTTGTTTTTATACAGGGAACGAGACGGGAACATCACGCAACAGGAACCGAAGCATGGCCTCGGCTCGGAAGGAGTAAATCATGGCGGTCAGTAAAGCGGATTTCATTGACGACGCGGCAATCCTCGCGGCATTGGAAACTGGGTCCAAGCGTGTCTCCACCAAGGATACGGAAGCGATCATCCAGAAAGCGGCGCTGGGCGAGGGGCTCAGCCTCGATGAAGTCGCCGTGCTGCTGCACGTCGAAGATCCGGAGCTGCTGGAAGAAATCTACAAGACGGCCATCACTATCAAACGGCAGATTTATGGCAACCGCCTGGTCCTTTTCGCGCCGCTCTACATCAGCGACTACTGCGTGAATAACTGCGTCTACTGCGGCTACAAGCACGATCACCAGTTTAATCGCAGACGCTTGACGATGGATGAGATCCGCGCCGAGATCAGCATACTGGAAGAGATGGGCCACAAGCGCATTGCGATGGAGGCCGGCGAAGACCCGGTTAATTGCCCCATCGATTATGTGCTTGAGGCCATCGAGACCATCTACTCGGTCAAGGTGAAGAACGGCGCCATTCGCCGCGTCAACGTCAATATCGCTTCCACCACGACGGAGAATTTCAAGCGCCTGAAGGCGGCTGGCATCGGCACCTACATCCTGTTTCAGGAGACCTTTCATCGTCCGACTTACGCCACCATGCACCCCTCCGGCCCCAAGCACGATTTCGACTGGCACACTACGGCCTTTGACCGCGCCCAGGAAGCGGGCATCGACGACGTGGGCGCGGGCGTGCTCTTCGGTCTCTACGACTACAAGTACGAGGTGCTGGCGCTGCTGCAGCACGCGCTGCACCTGGAGGCAACCTTCGGCGTGGGCCCGCACACGATTTCGGTGCCGCGTCTGCGTCCGGCCGCGGGCGTCAGCTTCAAGAATTTCCCCTATCTGGTCCGCGACGCCGACTTCAAAAAGATGGTGGCCATTATCCGGCTGGCTGTGCCCTATACCGGCATGATTATCTCCACGCGCGAGGACGCGGAGTTCCGCGACCAGTTGCTGGCCGTCGGCATTTCGCAGATGAGCGGCGGTTCCTGCACCGGTGTGGGCGGCTACTATTCGGAGCAGCACGCCGAACAGGAGCAGCTTCCGCAATTCAAGGTGGCCGACGAGCGCACGCTCGACAGCGTGGTGGCCAGCATCTGCCGCTCCGGCTACCTGCCCAGCTTCTGCACCGCCTGCTATCGCAAGGGACGCACCGGAGACCGCTTCATGTCACTGGCCAAGGTGGGAGAAATTCAGAATCTCTGCCAGCCCAACGCGATCATGACCTTCAAGGAGTTCCTGCTGGACTACGCTACGCCAGCAACCAGAGAGATTGGTGAGCGCGTCATCAAGGAGTACCTGGCCGCCATTCCCAACCCCAAGCTGCAACGGCTGACCACGGAGCGCCTGCAATCGATTGGCGAGGGCAAGCGGGACTACTGCTTCTAAATCTATGACAGCGGATTCCTCGATTCAGCGCACGTGAAATTCGAGGAATCCGCTGCCATAGCTGGAGGGCAGATTGAGTTGCTGTTGTTCTGGAAGTGGCAGCAGGCGGCCTTCGCGCGTGCCCGCCGCGCGGAATCGCTGGATAACGTCGTGAGTGACTCCATGCGATAACAACTGATCGCGCAGCTCGATCAGGTCGGACAAGGTCAGCAGCGCCGGATGAAACGTGGTACGCACTTCATACGGAATTCCGCTGGCCAGCAGCAGGCGCAAACTTGCAAGAGCATTGTCCCCGCTGCCATCCACGCCTGTGATGCGCGCATAAGCGCCGAAAGGCGCTTTCACGTCGAAGCCCACCCAATCGATCCACGGCAGCAGCGCTTCAAACCGTTCCGGCGTTATGCCCGCTGTGTGCAAGCCGACGCGAAAGCCGAGGTCTCTCACAGCGTGAACGGCGTCAAGCAGCGCGGGTTGCAGCGTCGGCTCGCCACCGGAAAAAACGACTGCGTCGAGCAAGCCGCGGCGGCTCTGCAAAAACGCCAAAATCTCCGGCCACAAAATAAACGTTTCGGCGTGCATCGTGCGCAGGCCGGGATTGTGGCAATAGGCGCAATCCCACGCGCAGCCCTGGCAAAAGACGACCGCCGACAGCTCTCCCGGCCAATCGCAGGTAGACAGGCGTGTCAGTCCACCCACGCGCAACTTAGTCGCACTTGGATTCGACAAAGGACTTCCGCTCATGAAATTCGCCTTGCTTGCCGCGATTGAAAGAGGAAACCGGGCGGAAATAGCCCATCACGCGGGTCCAAACCTCGCAAAGCTGCCGTTCTTCCGGGGCTAATGTGGCTTCTTCCTCCTGATCGATAACTGCTGAAATGGTTTGCATGGTTTGTTCCTTTCCTGCTGCATAAGTCAGTTATAACTGTGCCGCTAACTGCTTGCGCGCGATCAGCTCTTGATCGCACTTGGGGCAGTACGTGTGTTCGCCGGCAAGATAGCCGTGTTTTGGGCAAATGGAGAAGGTCGGCGTAATGGTGATGTAAGGCAGGCGGAAGTTTTCCAGAGCCCGCCGCACCAGCTTTTTGCACGCCGCGGCCGACGAAATGCGCTCACTCATGTAAAGATGCAGCACCGTGCCCCCGGTGTATTTGCGCTGCAAATCGTCCTGGCGTTCGAGAGCCTCGAAGGGATCGTCGGTAAAGCCCACCGGAAGCTGGCTGGAGTTGGTGTAATAGGGCTCATCCTCCGTGCCAGCCTGCAAAATATCCGGAAAGCGCTTGCGGTCTTCGCGCGCAAAGCGATAAGTCGTTCCTTCGGCCGGCGTGGCTTCCAGGTTATACATGTGGCCGGTTTCTTCCTGAAATATCACGATGCGCGCGCGCACGTGATCAAGGAAGCGCAGGGCAAAGGCATGGCCCCACTCTGAAACGATGTTATCGGTGTCGCCTGTGAAGTTACGGATCATTTCATTGATGCCATTCACGCCGATGGTGGAAAAGAAATTGCGCAGCGAGCCAAGATAGCGTTTGGTGTACGGAAAAAGCCCGTTGTCCATGTGGCGCTGAATCACTTTGCGCTTGATCTCCAGGCTGGTGCGCGCAATCTCCAGTAACTCATCAAGACGGGCCAGCAGCGCTGGTTCGTCGCCGTGATACAAGTAGCCCAGGCGCGCGCAGTTGAGCGTGACCACGCCCACTGACCCCGTCTGCTCGGCGCTGCCGAAGAGGCCATTGCCGCGCTTGAGCAGCTCGGTCAGGTCCAGTTGCAGGCGGCAGCACATCGAACGCACCATGTTCGGCTTTAAGTCAGAGTTCAGAAAATTCTGGAAGTAAGGCAAGCCATACTTCGCGGTCATCTCGAATAGCAGCTCCGAGTTTTCACTTTCCCACGGAAAATCCGGCGTTATGTTATAGGTAGGAATGGGAAATGTAAAAACGCGCCCCTTGGCGTCGCCCTTGGTCATCACCTCAATGTAGGCGCGATTGATCATGTCCATTTCCGGCTGTAACTCGCCATAAGTGAATGGCATGGTTTCGCCGCCGATCACCGGCGTCTGGCCGTGCAGATCCTCCGGGCAGGTCCAATCAAAAGTTAGATTGGTGAAGGGCGTTTGCGTGCCCCAGCGCGAGGGCACATTCAAGTTATAAACAAGCTCTTGAATGCACTGCCGCACTTCCTTGTATGGCATCTTGTCCTTGCGGAGGAAGGGTGCCATGTAAGTGTCAAACGAGCTGAAGGCCTGCGCTCCGGCCCACTCGTTTTGCAGCGTGCCGAGGAAGTTCACAATCTGCCCGACGGCGCTCGATAAATGCTTCGGTGGCCCGGCCTCCACCTTGCCGGGAACGCCGTTCAACCCTTCCAGCAGAAAGGTGCGTAGCGACCATCCGGCGCAATAGCCGGCTAGCATATCCAGGTCGTGAATGTGCAGGTCGCCCTCACGGTGAGCGCGTCCAATCTCCGGCGGATAAACGTGCGAAAGCCAGTAGTTAGCGACGACTTTGCCGGAAACATTCAGGATCAGCCCGCCCAGTGAGTAACCCTGGTTGGCATTGGCGTTCACGCGCCAGTCGGCGCGGTCCAAATACTCATTGATCGAGGAGGCGACATCGACCAATGTGCGCTGATCGCGCCGCAGGCGGCTGCGCTGCTCACGGTAGACTATGTAAGCGCGCGCGGTGGCAAAGTGATTGGCGCTGATCAGCACCTGCTCCACCACATCCTGAATCTGCTCAATGTGCGGCGCCTGCTCATGGAAGCGATGCGCCAGAACCTTCAGCGTCTGGCTGGTTAGTAACTGCGCTTCGGCAGCATCGAAGGCTCCGGTGGCTTTACCTGCCCGTTCAATGGCGGAGCAGATTTTGCCGCCATCAAAAGGCGCGATTACGCCGCTGCGTTTGAGAACGGAAGTGGGCGGAGGAACGGAGGAGACAGACATGGGCAATCCCTTTTGCGCGGAAGGGATGAGTCGGATTGGACGCATTGCGGAAACGCGCAATGGCAGGATCGCCAAAACGCGCAAGCGAACAAACGACCCGACGGTACACCCCGCCCGTGGAATATTCGATGTGCTACGGCAGGTCTCCTGGCTCGCGGATCGCTGCGGCAATCCCGTCTTCCCACCCCGCTCGGGAGGCAGTGACATAGGAGGATTGCAGCTCTTCGCTTACAGTTGCGGGGGCAGCGCCGGCATGGTCAAAGTGACGGGACCGGCTTCCCTCTTAGCCCCAGATGTAGTATCCCTGGGGAACCGTAACGCTACTGACTGTATCCTGATCGCAGTTGAGTGTCAAGCGCGTTTTTGCCATGCTGGTGGAAAAAACAGAAGAAAGATTCCGGCGCGCTTGTCAGGATGGGAGTTGCCGGTTGTCTCAACTGACATTGACCTCAGCGGTAAGCTTGCTCTATAGTCAAACTACTTTCCGGCGCTTGATTGTGAGATCAGGCTGAAAAGGGAACCCGGTGTAAATCCGGAACTGCCCCGCAGCGGTAAGCAGGAACGAACGCTCCACTCGAAGCACTGGTTCAGCCATGAACTGGGAAGCGGGAGCAAGTAGGAAGCCTGTAAGTCCGAAGACCTGCCGAAGAGCCTGCCCACAACGGGCATGATTTGCACGCGCCTCCGAGGGGAAGGCTGGGTGTGGCGGCTGTATGCGCCGCTCATTCTCCAACTTTGACTTTTGGGGGACCGAATAGGCCGCCATTTGTGCTTCTGTGTCTTTGCGGGCGATTACGGAGATAGATTGAAGCGGTGCTTCCGGTCGCGGCATCGAATGAAGGTTAAGGAGTCGAGAATGAGTTTGGCAATTGCGAGCAATCTTGGGTTTCCGCGTATGGGCAGGCGGCGCGAGCTAAAGTTTGCGCTGGAAAAATACTGGGCCGGTGAAGCCGATGAGCAATCCCTGCTCGCGACGGCGAAGAATCTGCGCAAAGAGCATTGGCAATTGCAGGTTGAGGCTGGCATCCTTGTTCCGCCTTCAAACGACTTTTCCCTCTACGACCATGTGCTTGATATGGCGGTGACGGTTGGCGCCATTCCGCGCCGCTTCAAGTCTTCCGATGGCCCGGCAAGTTTGGCGGCGTACTTTGCCATGGCGCGCGGCGCGAAAGATATCCCAGCTCTCGAAATGACCAAGTGGTTCGATACCAACTATCACTATGTCGTTCCTGAGTTTGAAGCGGGAATACAGTATGAATTGCGGTCCACGAAAGCGGTGGATGAGTATCTGGAAGCGAAGGCGCTGAGCATTGAAACCCGCTCCGTACTGCTTGGCCCAGTATCGTTCGTTTTGCTCGGCAAGCCCACCGATGCCAGCGTAACTCGCGCGCAGGTGTTAGCGGCGATTCTTCCGGTCTACCAGGAGTTATTGAAGCGGCTGGCTTCGGCGGGCGCGGAATGGGTCCAAATCGACGAGCCGTGCCTTTGCCTCGATCTCGATTCCGCAGCCGTGAAGATGTACCGCGAAGCCTACGCGGCGTTGACCGTCGCATCGTCTTTGCCAAAGTTGATGCTCACTACTTATTTCGGCGATCTAGGAGCAAACCTTGATCTGGCGCTGGAGCTTGGCGCTGCGGGCCTGCATCTGGATCTGGTGCGCGCGTCGGAGCAGCTTGACGCGCTGCTGGCGAGGAATATTCCCTCGCTCAGGGTTTCCCTGGGCCTCGTCGATGGCCGTAACGTGTGGCGCACGGACCTCAACAAGGCTGTTGACAAGCTGGATGCAGCCATTCGAGTACTGGGAAAAGACCGCGTAGAGCTTGCGCCTTCCTGCTCCTTGCTGCATTCGCCCTTTGATCTCGATACGGAAACGAAACTCGACGCGGAAGTGCGCAGTTGGATGGCCTTCGCCAAGCAAAAGCTGAAAGAAGTTGCCATTCTGGCTCAGGCCGTGGAGGGAAGAGAAGCCGTCCGGAATGCGCTGGCGGAGAATGCGAAACTGGTCGAATCGCGCCGGACTTCGCCGCGCATTCACAAGGCTGAAGTGGCCAGCCGCCTAGCAGCCATCGACGACAGAATGACGCACAGAAAAAGCCCTTATGCGCTGCGCCGTGAGAAGCAGGTGAAGGTTATTTCCCTTCCCCAACTGCCCACCACAACGATTGGCTCCTATCCGCAGACGGCGGAAGTGCGCAAGATGCGCGCGGCCTTCCGCAAGGGCAAAATCGATCAGCAGGCTTACGACAAGTTTCTTGAGGAAGAGACCGAGCGCTGCATTCGCTTCCAGGAAAGTGTGGGTCTCGACGTCCTGGTGCACGGAGAGTTCGAACGCAATGATATGGTCGAATACTTCGGCGAGCAGTTAGACGGTTTTGTCTTCAGTGAGAATGGATGGGTGCAGAGTTATGGGTCGCGCTGCGTCAAGCCGCCCATCATTTATGGCGATGTATCGCGCCCGCAGCCGATGACCGTCCGCTGGTCGCGCTACGCGCAATCGCTGACGGATCGCCCGGTGAAGGGAATGCTGACCGGCCCGGTGACCATTTTGCAGTGGTCATTTGTGCGCGACGATCAGCCCCGCTCCGCGACTTGCAAGCAGATTGCATTCGCCATCCGTGATGAAGTTTCCGATCTGGAAACCGCGGGAATCAAGATCATTCAGATTGATGAGCCGGCGATACGCGAGGGTTTGCCGCTGCGCCGCGCCGATTGGCCGGCGTATCTGGACTGGAGCGTGAATGCGTTCCGACTGGCTTCGTCGGGAGCCGCGGACAGCACGCAGATTCACACGCATATGTGCTACTCCGAGTTCAACGACATCATCGATTCGATTGTGAAAATGGATGCGGACGTGATTTCCATCGAGTGCGCCCGTTCCCGCATGGAACTGCTGGATGCGTTTCACCGGGTTCATTATCCCAACGAAATCGGCCCCGGAGTCTATGACATTCATTCGCCGCGCGTGCCAGAATCGAGTGAGATTGAAAACCTTCTGCGCAAGGCGCTGGAAGTTCTTACGCCCGATCAACTGTGGGTCAATCCCGACTGCGGACTCAAGACGCGCGGCTGGACTGAGGTGAAACTGGCCTTGCAAAATATGGTGGCTACAGCGAAGAAGCTGCGTGCATCTTTGGCGTAGGTCAAAGTATAACTGGTTCACAGGAGAGATATGTCGATTGAGAGTGACCGCTGGATCAGGCAACAGGCCATCCAGCATAAGATGATTGAACCCTTCAGCGAGAAGCAGGTTTCCAGCGGAGTTATCTCCTATGGGCTGTCGTCCTATGGCTATGATCTGCGCGTCTCCGACGAATTCAAGATTTTCACCAACGTAAATAGCGCCATCATCGACCCCAAGGCCTTTGACGAGCGGTCGTTCGTCACCGTGCAGGCAGAGTCGGTCATTGTTCCGCCCAATTCGTTTGCCCTGGCGCGTTCGGTCGAGTATTTCCGCATTCCCCGCGATGTGCTGGCGATTTGCGTGGGGAAGTCAACATACGCGCGCTGCGGAATCATTGTGAACGTGACGCCATTCGAGCCGGAGTGGGAGGGATTCGTGACGCTGGAAATCTCCAATACGACGCCTCTGCCGGCCCGGATTTACGCGCACGAAGGCTTGTGCCAGATTCTCTTCTTCCGCTCCGATAAGCCCTGCGAAGTTAGCTATGCTGACCGCAAGGGCAAGTACCAGAATCAACAAGGAATTGTGCTTCCAAAACTCTAGGAAACTTCTGAATAAGTCGATGTTTGAAGGGTACGGGCTTCAGCCCGTACATAAAACCAGCAAAATCAATGCGGGCTTTAGCCCCCGAGGGAATGCTGGTATTTTCAGTAACTTATTCAGAGCTTCCCTGATATGGAGTGACCTTGTCAATACCTGCGCATTGATGGGGTTGTTGTTGTCGTTGTTTTTGTT
>Ga0224529_1001434_pt1 | contig 14315 bp, 8 predicted proteins | sample CBST50metaG_FD_179893 | JGI IMG/M metagenome (GOLD analysis project Ga0224529, IMG submission 179893) | Peat soil microbial communities from Stordalen Mire, Sweden - C.B.S.T50 | ecosystem: Environmental > Terrestrial > Soil > Wetlands > Peat | place: Sweden: Norrbotten County, Stordalen Mire... | reverse complement strand
ATGCGCAAAACGTCGGCCTGCGGGAAGTTCTCAGCTATGACCGCGCCACCGCCGCCCGGCTCGGCATCACTCCGGCGTCATTGGATAGTTCTCTCTACGGCGCCTTCGGGCAGTCGCAGGTTTCCATTATTTATACGCAGCTCAACCAGTATTACGTGGTGCTGGAGGTTGCGCCGCCCTATACGCAAAGTCCGGAAGGGTTGAAAAATATCTATCTCCATACCGCGGGGAACGGCATCATTCCGCTCACCGCTGTCTCCACGGCGCAGGCGAGCACCACTCCCCTAGTCATCAATCACACCAGCTCTTTTCCCTCCGTCACAGTCTCTTTCAATCTCGCCACCGATATGTCCATGAGCGACGCCACGCGCATGGTCTCTCAGATGCAGCAGCGGCTGAATATGCCGGCGACGGTGCGCGGCTTTTTCTCCGGAACGGCATCGGCCTATCAAACTTCGCTGGCCTCGGAGCCGGCCCTTGTGGGAACGGCTCTGCTCGCGGTCTATATCGTTCTCGGCATTCTCTATGAGAGCCTGGTCCATCCTCTCACCATCATCTCCACCTTGCCTTCAGCCAGCGTTGGCGCCATGCTCGCACTCATGCTGTTCAAAGTGGATCTCAATGTCATCTCCATCATCGGTATCATCCTGCTCATCGGCATTGTGAAGAAGAATGCCATCATGATGATCGACTTTGCCCTGGTCGCCGAGCGCGAACACGGCAAGAGCACATCCGACGCGATCTTTGAAGCCTGCCAGTTGCGTTTTCGTCCCATCCTGATGACCACCATGGCCGCCCTCTTCGGCGCCTTGCCGCTGGCCTTCGGCACTGGAACCGGCTCTGAACTCAGGCGTCCGCTCGGCATCACCATCGTGGGCGGGTTGATCGTCAGCCAGGTGCTCACGCTCTACACCACGCCCGTTGTCTATCTCTTGTTTGATTGGTTGCGTCTCCGTCTCCGTCGCAAGCAGGCAGCAACTCTCCACAATGGAATCGCGGAGGCCTCCTAGCCATGGATGCCGATGAGGTGTTCGCTATGAATAAGTCGATGATGCCCAGAGGGAATGTATCCCCGGTCTTGTACGCAGCTTTTGCCGCGCTGTTTTGCGTGTCGCTGGCCGGATGCAACGTTGGGCCAAAGTATGTGCCTCCCGCGAAGACCGCGCCTCCCACCTTCAAGGAATCTCCAGAGCAGTTCAAGGAGACCGGCGGATGGACCGTTGCGCAGCCTCAGGATGCGGCTCTGCGTGGTAAGTGGTGGGAAATCTACAATGAGCCGGAACTGAACGCGCTTGAAGATCAACTCAACATCGACAACCAGAACATTCGCCAGTCTTTCGAGAGCTTTATGGAGGCTCGCGCCCTGGTGCGCCAGGCGCGTTCGCAGTATTTTCCCACCCTGAGCATCGGCCCTTCTTATACTCGTTCGCAAAATTCTTCCAACATTGCGTCGGCGAACTTTGCGTCGACGGGCAACACCAACGTCACGGGCGGTCAGCAGTCGCAGGTGTTCTCACTCCCCGGCGAAGCTTCATGGGAACCGGATCTTTGGGGAAAGGTGCGCAATACCGTGCACGCCAGCCAGTACGCCGCCCAACTGAGCGCGGCCGATCTTGAGAACGAGCGCCTGACGGAACAAGCCAGTCTTGCCGAATACTTCTTTGAGATTCGCGGCCAGGACGCGCTGCAACAGATTCTCGATGACACCGTGGAAGCCGACAAGAAAGCCGTAGCGAGCGAAAAGTCCCGATACGATACCGGCGTCGACGACGAGATTTCCCTGGTTGGAGCCGAGACAACTCTGGCCAGCGCGCAGTCGGCAGCCATCAACAACCAGATTGCACGCGCCCAGTATGAGCATGCCATTGCCATGCTCATCGGCAAGCAGGCATCGGCGTTTTCCGTTCCCGTCGTGGCCAAAACGAGCGCCCCTCCGCCCATCCCTCTGGGTCTGCCGTCTCAACTGCTCGAACGGCGGCCGGACATAGCTGCGGCAGAGCGGAACATGGCCGCTGCCAATGCACAAATACGGATTGCTTACGCGGCCTATTACCCGTCTCTGCTGCTTTCCGCCAGCGGCGGCGTGGAGAGTTCCGCAATCAAGAATCTCATTGACGCAACCAGCCGCTTCTGGTCGGTCGGTCCATCGATCTCCGAAACTGTGTATGACGGGGGCCTGCGCCGGGCAACGGTGAATCAGTACATAGCTGCTTACAATGCAAACCTGGCCGCCTATCGCCAATCGGTCCTCATTGCATTCCAGCAGGTCGAAGACGCACTCGCAGCGGTCCGCATTTTCTCGCAACAAATCCAGCGCCAGCAAGAAGCCGTTGACTCCGCGCAGAAATTCCTCAAGCTCGAACTGGTGCGCTACAATTCCGGCATCGATCCCTATATCGATGTCACCACCGCGCAAACCACTCTGCTCGCCGACCAACTATCCCTGACCAATCTGAAAATCCAGCAGATGACAGCATCCGTTCAGCTGATTCAAGCCCTGGGTGGTGGATGGGACCGATCGCAATTGCCTACACCCGCTCAGGTCACCGAGAAACCGTCGCGCGCAGAGACCGCAATTCAGCATGACTAGAGCAAAACCAGAATGGATGTACCTCGAAGCTGAATGGACCTCCTTCAACAGCGTACCGGAACGGCGAGGATGGATGCATTTTGGCATCGATTTGCGCCATTTTTGGCTAAAAGCAGCACAAAAATGGTAAAAGAAGGGCTAAAATCGGCGAGTTCTGTTTACCTGTCAGTTAACATGTTCATTTTGTAAGTCGTTCATTGTTAGGCGATTACATCGGCAGACGGGGCGAAGAGTGGTCCAGAATAAATAGGGGGGGTGGGGGTAGCGGCGATTCGGGCGGCATTTTGCCCGGAATCGACCTCAAAAGAGGCTCCCTTCCCTAAAGACATCGTCCGCTCACGGAGCTTAAATTTACGCAAGAATCTGCGCAGGGGAAACCGCAATCTATCTTCTTTGTTTTCCGGAGCGGTGGAGGCGAGATTGGCTCCCGGGACGACAGGAAAAGCTGCAGTCTTCTGCCGCGATGGCTTGGGGTATGGCAATTGTGGAATCGCTCTAAACAGAATGGAGACTGAACTCATGACGCAACAGGCGCTTCCAAAGGTTCCGGCGCTGCGCCTGGCAGACTTGCTGGCCGGTGACCTGGATGTGGTGTTTTGCGGAATCAATCCGGCGCTCAGTGCCGCCCGTGCCGGCCACCACTTTTCAAGCGGCAGCAATCGATTCTGGCGTGTCCTGCATCTGGCGGGGTTTACGCCGCATCTGATCCGGCCGGAAAACGATCACACTATCCTTGAGTTTGGATGCGGCCTGACTGCTGCGGTGGAGCGTCCCACCGTGCGCGCCAGCGAACTGACGCTGCAGGAACTCCATGCAACCGCCGCCGGACTAGAGCGAAAAATCCGGCAATATCGCCCACGATACCTGGCATTTCTGGGTAAGCCCGCGTTTCAAGCCATCTTCAAGGAAAGAACTGTCCACTGGGGACAGCAGACCGTTCCATTTGGAGGCTCTGAGGTTTGGGTTCTGCCTAATCCAAGCGGACTCAATCGGGCCTTCACACTGGACGCGCTCGTGAACGCTTATCGCGCGCTCCGCACTGTGTCGGAGCAGACCAAACAGCACATCTGAAACGCCTCAACAGGCTGCGGAAACCCTCGATCCGGAGACTGGAGGCGGTTGTTCCTCAAATCCTTTACCTAGAGCGAAACCAGAGTCACTGTGTCCTGACGATGGTCTTGCAAGGTCGCCGCTCCCTGGTGGTCGCGTCGACTTAAGCTCCTTGCTTCCGGGATACACCTACTCTGGTTTCGCTATAAGACTTGGACCTTTCCGCAGCAGGAAAAATACACTGGCTTTGCAGGGCCCATATGCAAGCAGGCCCCCTTCCCGTAGCAAAGACGGGAAGGGGGCCTGCGAACAGCGCGCTATTTCTTTTCCGGCTCAGCGGGAGCAACCGCGCCAGGGAAGATGCCTTCCAGGGGCGCGTGCTTCTTCTCTTCCAGGTCGGGCTGGGGCAGGGGCTTGCGCGGCAACATCGCGTCGCGCTGGGCTGCGTTGTAGAGGAAGATGGCCTCCACCGTGGCAATCTGCTTCAGGTCGGCGGCTTGCAGGCGCTCATAGACATCTTCGTTGGAGTGGTGGGTGCGTGAGCCGTAGTCCATCTCGTCCTGGATGAACTGGAAGCCCGGAAGGCCGACCGCATCGAAGCTCAGGTGATCGGTGCCGCCGGTGTTGCGATTGGTGATGGCGGTTACGCCAAGATCCTTGAGCGGCGCAATCCACTGCGCGAAGATGGGCGTAACGGCCGCATTGCCCTGCGTGTAAATGCCGCGAATCTTGCCGGTGCCGTTGTCTACGTTGAAGTAGCCTGACAGAAGCTTGTGCTCGGGCTTGACATCGAGCGGACCCACGACGCGGCGCATGAACTCAGGCAGTTGCATCTGGTCGGGATCGGTGGAGAGCTTGGCCGAGCCGAAGTGCTGGGTGACGTAGCCTTTGGAGCCGAAGATGCCCTGCTCTTCGCCGGTCCAGAGAGCGATGCGTATGGTACGGCGCGGCTTGATGTCGAGGGCCTTGAGGATGCGCACAGCTTCCATGGCCACGATGGTTCCGGCGCCGTTATCGGTGGCGCCGGTTCCGGCGGTCCAACTGTCGAGATGGCCGCCGACCATCACCACCTGCTCTTTCAGCCTGGGGTCGGTGCCGGGAATCTCGGCCACGGTGTTGAAGGCGTGCTCATGCTCGCCGGTGAACTTGGTTTCCACATCGATTTCCACAGTCACCGGAGCGTGAATCTGGGTAAGCCGATAGAGGCGTCCGTAGCTCTCAATGGCCGCCACTGCGACGGGAATCTTGACCCTCTTTTCGGCAACATAAGGGGTGCGGCCCAGGGTCGCGCCGTTGTCGTCAAAGAGCGTTCCGCCCGATCCGCCGCCGTATTGGCCGTCGCGGCTGGGCTCGATGACCGCAGCCACCTTTTCGTCGGCAAAGAATTGAGCGATCTTGTCGATCAGCCGCAGGCGTTCCATGCGGTCCCGCATCCGCGCCTGCATCTCCGGCGAAAGCCCGCCCGCACCCGCGTTCACCGGGAACTCTGCCAGGTCGTCCAGTTCCTTCTCCGTATAGCGGTTGAAGAGGCCTTTTTCGACCGGCGGAACTTCGCGCATCGCGCCGAAGAGAACCACTTTGCCGGCCAGCTTGCCCTTGTACTGGTCCATGTCCTTTTCGTTCTGGATGCTGACAAAGACCACGTCGCCGGTCACCGGCCCAGGCGTCGAAGGCGACCAGGGAGTAGCCTGCACAATCAGCACGGCCGTGTCGGGCGTCACCATGCGCGCCCACGTGTTCAGCTGCTGCCAGCCCAGGCCGAACTCGCCCCAGTCCTCAAGGTGCGCATTCTCCAGGCCAATCTTGGTCAGCGTATCCCGTGTCCACTCGTTGGCTTTCTTCAGGTTGGGCGAACCGGTCAGCCGGGGGCCGATTCCGTCCATCAGCGCGGAGCCAAACTCCATCACGTGCGAGTGGTTCAGGCCCTCGTCGCGAATGCGCTGGTACATCGCCAGGTCCAGCGACTCGGTGGCCGGTTGTACTTCCGCGTACGGATCGGCCGCTGCGGGCGCCGGAGTCTTGGGCTTGTCGGCAGCATGCAACACGAGCGCCGCGGCCAGCAGAACCGCGGGCAGAAGGCGAAGGGTCTTCAAACTCATCAGTATTCACTCCCGTTGAAAAAGATGTTTTCCCGTTTGAGGCATTGTAGGACATTGCTCCAAACGCATCCTTGACGGAAGCGAGAGTGTCAGACGCGGAGCAGCGCCGGTGCGCGGAGATGCGGGCCGGGAGTAAAGCTCTTCGCCGTTTCGCCGGGCGTTTCCTCTTCCATGGGAACGTGCGCAAACTCCCATGCGGAGCGGTCCTTCATCAGGCGGGAAACCAGCGCGGTATGCATGGCGTGTCCGGCGCGTTCGGCCACCACATGCCCCTCGATCCGCCTGCCGGCCAGCGCCAGGTCGCCGATCAGGTCCAGTACCTTGTGGCGTACATATTCGTCGGGAAAGCGCAGCGGCCCGTTCTCGGGGCCTTTAGGCCCAAGAATGATGGTGCTTTCCGGACTCGCGCCGCGGATCAGGCCCATGTCGCGCAGACGCTTCTCGTCGGCCTTGTAGCCGAAGGTTCTTGCCGGCGCGATCGCGGTTCCATAAGTATCCGCCGCCAGGTCAATGCACGCGGTCTGCCGGCCGATGGGAGCCGGAAAGTCGATGGTGTACTGAATGTTGTAGCCGGAACCGGGATAGACGCCGATGAACTTGTTGCCCTCGCGAACTTCGAGGTCGTGCAAAATGCGGATCGTCTCGCGGCGGCGGCGTTGGGTGCGGATGCCGGCGCTCAAAAAAGCCTCGACGTACGGTGCGGCGCTGCCGTCCAGGATCGGCAATTCCAGGTTGTCCAGCTCCACGATCACATTATCAACGCCCATGCCGACCAGGGCGGAGAGCAGATGCTCTGTGGTGGAAATCAGAACGCCCTGGCGCATCAGGCTGGTGGCGTAGCTCACCTTGGCCACGTTGCGCCCGGTGGCGGGAATTTCAAAGTCGTCCAGATCGGTGCGGCGGAAGACGATTCCCGAGCCAGCCGCCGCGGGCAACATCCGCATCGTGACCGGTGCGCCGGAGTGAAGCCCTACCCCGGTGAACTCGATGGGTGCGGCGATCGTCTGTTCCAGGTGCGCTGGATGAGCCAACAATTTCCTTCTTCCAGAGGATAAAATCATGCGCAATCGTTAGGTTAGACGGCAAAACCTATCTCAGCACTGTGGCATTTTTGCCACACTTTGACGCAAGTAGAGCATCGCACCGGTGTTTGAGGTATCACCATCGTCACCCCAATCTGGTCACCATGGTGTCGCATAAGCGTCGTAGAATCATGGAGTCTCCGGCATAGGCTGCGCCCAGGCCGGTTTGCGAGGTGCGCTGATGACCGTTTCCGCCGATTTTCCCGTTCCCCCACGCGGCTTGCTGGCCGGCGCACGCCGCAAGCAGCCCGCCCTGGTCCATCTCATTGAACAACTGGTGCGCGCCGAGTCGCCTTCCGACTCGAAGCCTGCCGTGGATGCATGTGTGTCCCTGGCCGCCGCCCATGCCCAGGCGCTGGGTGGCCGCGTCAAGCTCCACCGCCAACGCGCTTTTGGCAATCTGCTGGAAGCGCGTTTCGGACCCAAGTCGAAGACCGGCGCGGAGGGACGAATTCTGCTGCTGGGCCATCTGGACACCGTCTGGCCGGTGGGCACTCTGAAGACGATGCCCTGCCGCATTGCAGACGGGCGTCTCTGGGGCCCGGGCACTTTCGACATGAAGGCAGGCGCGGCCATGGCCTTCACGGCCATTGAGATGCTCGGCGAGGCCGGCCTGCTCCATCGGGAGATCGTGCTGCTGCTGACCAGCGAAGAGGAGATCGGCAGTCCGGTTTCGCGCCCGATGACCGAGCGGCTGGCGGCCGAATGCGCAGCGGTCTACGTGCTGGAACCAGCTCTGGGCCGTGCGTACAAAACCGCCCGCAAAGGCACAGGCAACTGGCGGATCGAGGTGACGGGGGTGGCCGCGCACGCCGGTGTGGACTTTGAAAAAGGCGCGAGCGCGATCAGGGAACTGGCCCGCGTGGTGGAGAAGGTCAGCGCCTGGACCGATCTGAAGCGCGGGCTGACGGTTAACGTCGGCGTGGTGGGCGGCGGCTCGAAGACCAACATCATTCCCTCCGCGGCCTGGGCTGAAGTGGACGTGCGCATCGCCCGCAAGGCGGACGGCCCGCGCATCGAGCGCAAGTTTGCCGCCCTCAAGTCAGTCGACAAGCGCTGCCAACTCACCGTCACCGGCGGCATCAACCGCCCGCCCATGGAACGCACCCGCGGGACTGTGCGGCTCTTCCGCGAAGCCAGGGCGATGGCGGCGGAACTGGGATTTGCGCTGGAGGAAGTGGCGACCGGCGGCGCTTCCGATGGCAACTTCACCTCCGCCCTGGGCATTCCCACGCTGGACGGCATGGGTGCCGTGGGCAAGGGCGCGCACGCCAGCCACGAATCCATCCTGATCGAGGAACTGGCGCCACGCACGGCGCTGCTGGCCTGCCTGCTGATGGGCAAAGGCCAGAGCGGAACACCTGATACACTCGCCAAAAGAAGCACCCGGAGTCAAACCACGTGATAAAGCACACTGCATTGATTTTGTTGTTGGCGGCCGGCGCTACAGTCGCGAGCGCCCAAACTCCCGCCACGCCCGTCACCAAGCCTGCCTCCGCGGCCAAATCTGCCACAGCGACCAAGTCGGCCGCTGCGTCCCATGCAACAGCGGCTTCCGCCATCAAGCTGCCTCCCGGCGTCCCGCCGGTGAAGGGCATTCGCAAGGAGCTTTTCGCGCTGCGTTACCAGGACATCCTCATCGGCAGCGGTGCGGACGCCGAACCCTACAAGATCTACAAGGTGCGGTACACCGGTTGGCTGGCTTCCGACGGGAAGAAATTCGACTCGTCCTATGACCATCCGGCCGCGCCCGTGATGGACAAGGAAAACAAGCCGGTGATGGGCGAGGACGGCAAACCCAAGATGGAAGCCGGTCAGCCCATCGCCTTTCCCGCCGGGATGGGCCGCGTCATTCCAGGCTGGGACAAAGGATTTGAAGGCATGAAAGTCGGGGGCAAGCGCCGCCTGTTCATTCCCTACCAACTGGCCTATGGCGAACGCGGCCGCCCAGGACCGGACGCCTCTCAGCCGGGAATTCCTCCCAAGGCCGACCTGATTTTTGACATCGAACTGGTGGACATCATCGACGTGGTGATGCCATCCAACCATCTTGGCGCGATGCCCGGGATGCGTTCGATGCCCGGCATGGCGCCCAAGCCGCCTGCACCCGCTTCAGATGCGGCAGCCCCGGCGACTCCCACAACTCCGGCGCAGCCTGCAACTACGCCAACGCCAGCCGCTCCTGCAACTACGCCAACGCCAGCCGCTCCTGCAACTACGCCCGCTCCGGCCGCGCCGACAACCCCGCCGACAACCCCGCCGACGCCGCCTCAATCGAAATAGCAGCCGACTCAATCCAATGAGGGTTCGGCCGCAATCCACCGCAAAGCCCGGCGCCCCATTTCTGGTGCAGTTTCAACGCGCCAGACCTGGGACTCCGGGCTTCTCCTTTGGTGCGGCCAAAAAACTTGTAACGCCGTGTAGGACAGCGTCGCTCCTGTCAACCATTTTTGGCAACAAGGCCACCTCCACAATTAGCTTTGGAACGAATCCCAGGTTCTTTCTTAGATTCGTTCCAAAGTTGAAAAAATCGGACTTGCCCGGCTAAACGACCCCAGCCCGCACATTGAAATTCAATCACATTCGATGGCCACCGCTTGGGTTCCACCCACCAACCTCCTGGTCGGCTGTAGCGTGGCGTCCTGGTCCACGCTGTACGCTACCCCTGTAGGAGAATTGCTCCAGCCACGGACGGACCTTTCTCACGGGTTCAACCCAAAATCCGGCCTTTTTCCGCCGCCCGTTTGCAGCCCCCAAACCGCACTTCCTCGTACCGCTACCAACGCACCCCCAGCGTAATCGGGATCAGTTTGGTTCCCGCACCCACCGTGGTGGTTCCCAGCCCATTCGGTGAGGAAACCACGGAGGGCGTGTTGATATCCAGATAGCGGACTTCGGCAAACAGCTTCATCCTGCTGTCGTTGTAGGTGCCGCCCATTCTGTGGGTAAAGCCGGCGCCCACGTTCCACCCGCCCTGATTCGATGAAAAGTGGCCCACCACGGTAGGTTCATACACGATGCCGCAGTAGTAGTAGTCGCAATACTCGGCGGGCTCCGGATCGGTGAAACTCGTCACTTTGCGGTAGAAGCCGCCGCCGCCGGTCACATAGAGGTCATTGGTTCGCTTTGGCGCAAGGTCGATGACCGGCGCCAAGGTCAACGACCAGATGTGCGCGTGGCCGCCGTCGGCGCCTGTTTCCGCAATCAGCTTGCCGGGCAGCTTGTTGTCGAGGAACTGGTACTCGGCCAGCACGCTCAGGTGGGAGCTGAATCGATAGCCGCCACCCACGATGAAATGGCCGCCCCAGGTGATGTAGTTGGACGAATCCGAAGTGGGACCGTTGGCGCCGCCGCCCGCCTCAAAGGCCAGATGGCTGATCAGACCATGACCGCCGGAGCCAGCGGCTCCTCCCCTGTCGGACGCTGCCGCGGACGGCGCGGCGGGCAAAGCTGCCGTTCCGCTCGAAGTCCCGTCGGCGGCAAGCGGGAGCGAATTTGAACTGGATTCAGAGGCCGAAACCGCGCTTGAACCTGAGTCGGCAGGAGAGAGCGCAAACTGTGCGCTCGCGGGGCCAACCGCTAAGACGGCTATGCCGCCAAGGAAACAGACACGCCGCAACAGCGACACCCAAAAAGTAGATGACATGTCGGAACCTCATGGATCAAATTGAATTAAGGTCCTCCGGTAACCTGCGCCGGCTGTCGAATTAGACACAGTTGCGGGCCGGGAAGTTGCGGTGGCTGGCACGAAGTTTGGAACCAAACGTCCGCGGGAACCCGGCCCATGTCCCTGACAAAGGCCCTGGAAAACGGCTCGTTTTGGCTCAAAATCAACCCATTCTGCCCTGAAAACGAGCAAAAGGCCCGGTTTTCCGATGGGGAAAAGTGTTGATTCTATTGGGTATCGAATGTGGAAAAGCTGTGGATTTCTGGGGTGGTTCGAGATGTTGGGTGGATTGTAAGTAAATTAAATACAACGATATACGCTTGTATTCTTTCGTAAAAAGCGAATAAAAGGTGAACGTGTCCCCCCCGGGGGTGGGGGTACCCCTTTTGGGTACGGACCGGCCCCACCCTGGAAAGCGGGGTTGAGCTGCACATCTTTAGTGTGCGCGCGGGGCGGGGAATTAACTGCAAAACAGGCCCTAGGTTCTAGGCCCTGGGGTCTAGGTTCTAGCTTTCAGAGCCGCTCTCCTGAAACGCAGAGTGAGCGTGGACCGGGAGGTCCACGCTACAGCCGACCAGGAGGTCGGAGATACATGTTCTGGATGGGACCGGGCATCTTCTGAGCAACAGAAAATCACTCTATGGTCAGGGGCGAAATGCTCCACTCTTCAGCGTGTGAGATTTGCACAAGGAGTTGTGGAAAACAACAAAGGCCGGAGCGGTTGCTCCGGCCTTTGCGCTGACTTGTTGACCAGCTAAACAGCTGACTTGCTTTACCCCTGAATGTCGAACTGCTCGGGGTGAATTGCCGGGTCGCTCTTGATGAGGATGTTCTTGCCAGTCAGCTCTTCGAATTCGCTGAGCCAACTGCCGCTGTTCGCCTTGAGAACCTTGACGGTCTCGGGGTGAACGCGCAGCAGCACATCGGCGCCTTCAAAGTGCTTCTTCATCTTGCGCAACTCGGTGTAGATCTCGTTGCAAACCGTGGTCGGGCTCTTCACCATGCCGGTGGCCTGGCAGGTGGGGCAGGGAACCGAAAGGGTCCGCTCCAGGGACTGCTTGACGCGCTTGCGGGTGATGGCGACCAGGCCGAAGTCGTTGAACTGCAAGACCTTCGTCGGGGCGCGATCATTCTTCAAGGCTTCTTCGAGGGCGGCCAGAACCTTGAAGCGATTCTTGCGCTCGTCCATGTCGATGAAGTCGATGACGATGATGCCGCCCAGGTCGCGCAGGCGAATCTGGCGGACAATCTCCGGCACGGCGTCGAGGTTGGTCTTGACGATGGTGTCTTCCAGCCGCGACGACTTGCCCACATACTTGCCGGTGTTGATGTCGATGGCGACCAGCGCTTCGGTCTGATTGATGACGATGGAGCCGCCCGACTTGAGCCAGACCTTGGAGCGCAGGGCCTTCGAGATTTCGTCCTGAATGCCGAAGTGCTCGAAGAGCGGGGTTTCCTTGGTGTAAAGCTTGACGCGGCGGACCAGGGTGGGCGAGAAGCGATTGAGGAAGCGCACAATGCGCTCGTAGTCGGCTTCGGAATCCACCCAGATGTTGCTGAAGTTCGAGCTGACCTGGTCGCGCAGGATGCGCTCGATCAGGGACAGATCATGATAGATGAGCGCGGGCGACTTGGAGGTGTCGGAGCGCTGCTTGATCTCGGTCCAGAGGTGGATGAGGAAGCGCAGGTCGGCGCGCAACTCCTCTTCAGAAGCGCCTTCGGCGGCGGTGCGGACGATGAATCCTCCGGAGGTCTCGCCGCGCTCGTGAACCAGAATCCGCTTGAGGCGCTGGCGCTCGTCGTCGGAGGCGATTTTGCGGCTGACGCCGACATGCGAGACCGTGGGCATGAAGACCAGGAAGCGGCCAGGCAGGGCGATGTGCGAGGTGATGCGCGCACCCTTCTTGGCGATGGGCTCCTTGGCGATCTGGACCAGAATCTCCTGGCCGGGCTTCAAGAGGTCGGAAATGATGGGCAGGTCGGAGGTCTGCATGGAACGGCGCGAGGGGCCGCGGCCACGGTTGCCTTGGGCTGGGGGCGCTCCCGCGCCACCGCGTCCACGGCGTCCGCGTCCACCGCGCTCGCGGCGCTGCTGGCTCTGGCTGTCGGCGGTGGCAGTCTGACCTTCGGCAGAGGGCTCTTCGTCCTCATCTTCGCCATCGAACGCATCTTCGTCTTCGCCGTTCTTCTCGTCGAAGTTCAACTGGATGCGGTGGTCGAGGTGCGCCTCCTGGAGCATCTCGCCCAGGTCGCCGCCGCGAATCTGCGGGGGCAGCGTCTCCTCTTCGAAGTCGTCCTGATCGTGAGCCTCGGGCTTGCCGCGATGATGGTGGCGGGGAGCTTCGAACTCCTCCTCTTCGATCACTTCTTCTTCAATGACGCCACTGCCGGGAGCATAGGTCGAGGCCGAAGGCGCCGACGCAGGCTTGGCCGCGGGCTTTGCTTCTTCCTCGTCTTCCTTCTTCTTCTTGCCGCCCAGGCCAAAGAGACGGAAGCCCGTGGGAGGCAGCGGGTCCACGTTGTGCCTGGCGGTCCGATCGGCTTCTGCTTCTGCAGGTTCGGCCGCAGCGGCAACCGGAGCGTCCGACCAGTTTTGCGCCGGCTCAGGAGTGGTCTCATCCTGCCGGGTGACCGGAGCGGCAACCGGCTCATCCGCCGATGGCTCCTCGATGATCGGTTCAACCGTATAGTCTTCTGTCTCGGCAGGGACCGGCTCTTCCGGCTTGGTCTCGGGAACAACCGGCGCGGAGGCCGGTTCGTCTTTCGCCAGATTCTCTTCGACCAACTCTTCTTCAGAAAACTCTTCCTGAGCCGGGTGGTTCGCGGCGGTTTCAGGCTTGGGTTCGGTCATTTCTTCTACAAAGGACTCTTCTTCGAACGCATCGACGGAGCTTGCCTGCGCCTCCTGAGGAATTTCCTCGGCCGGTTCGGGCTGGCGGCTGCGATGCTTGGAGATGGACTCGCCAGGCAACAGTCCGCTGCCGTCCCACTCGATGGGGGTATCGATCAGCGTCGACGGCTTGTAGGTGTTGGCCGGCCGAGCCGGTGCAGCTGCCGGCTTGGATGACCCTTCGGCCGCAGCGCTGGCGGCGGGTGCGCCGTACTTGGAGAGGGACTCACCGGGCAGCACAAAAGGCGCCGGAGCCGCTTCAGAACGGGGCGTGGGAGCTGGCCTTTCGGCGGGTGCTTGCCTTTCGGCAGGAGCGGCGGCTGCGGCGTGAATCTCTGCCGCGAATTCGGGCTCCTCAACGGACTCTACAACAAAGGTCCTTGCCGGCTGAGTGGTCTCAGGCTGGGGTTCCGGCGAGCCAGGTCCACGGCCGCCGCGACGCCGACGGCGTCCACGCCAGCGCTTTGCGCCAGGCTCGTCGGTCTCTTCCTGCGCGGTCTCGACCGATTCGGAGGTATACAGGGGCTCGGAAGCAGCCTGAGAGCCGTCTTCAATGGCCGGCGTCACCTCAATCGCGGGACGGCGTTCGCGGCGTGGTTCCTGAGGCTGGGCGGAACGAGCGGGGCGTTCGGGAGTGCGCTCGGGGGTACGTTCCGGAGTGCGTTCCGGGGCAGCGACGGCGTGCCGGACCTCGCGCGGGGGCACGTTGGCGCCGGAGGCTGTGGCCTTTTCCAGCTCGTCCGTCTCTTCCTGGTCTTCAAGTTCAAGGAAGTCGGTTACATAGAGGAAGGCATCCCGCTCCAGGCCGACGTCCACAAAGGCCGACTGCATGCCCGGAAGGACGCGGGTGACGCGGCCGTTGTAGATCGACCCTGCAAGGGTGTACTCGTTTTCGCGTTCGTAGTAGATCTCCGCGAGTTGATCGTCTTCCAAAATA
>Ga0224529_1001431_pt1 | contig 14323 bp, 11 predicted proteins | sample CBST50metaG_FD_179893 | JGI IMG/M metagenome (GOLD analysis project Ga0224529, IMG submission 179893) | Peat soil microbial communities from Stordalen Mire, Sweden - C.B.S.T50 | ecosystem: Environmental > Terrestrial > Soil > Wetlands > Peat | place: Sweden: Norrbotten County, Stordalen Mire... | reverse complement strand
GTAGACGGAAATCTCTGCCTGCGGCGACTCACCCATCGGGTGACACCTCTCATGACGATTAAACCCGCTACCAGTCTACCCTTTGACACGATTTCCACTGGACAACTGCCGGATAGGGGATCAAACTAGGGGCTGGCTGCCCTACCGTAGCTGGCCGCCGGTGTTTGCAGATTATCTTCCCCTTCGTCGCATAATAAATCCAGAACGCTTCATGCCGCTTTTCAGCCGAAAACAGCCAGCAGAGGCCAAAACTGCACGTAACTCCTTATCCTGGAAGATTTTGCAGATAACTTCTTTGTTTTGACGATTTTACGGTGCGCCTATGCTCGTAACGTCAAGAAAACAAGGATTTTGCTTCCAAAATATGGGGGGGGGGTATCCGATCAACCTCAGACAGGGGATGCCCATCCATTCCGCGTTCTTTGCGGAATGGGTGGGAAGGGACGATGCAAATATTCTGGGCCGGATCAGTAGTGACCTGACAGCCACTTACCGCCGCGCCAGGATTAGCATCAGCGCGAAAATCAGCAGCGGCGTCAGCGCCAGTGCGGCGTAGATCAGCAGTTTCTGGCGCGCGGCTCTGTTCTTGACGCCCGGCAAGGGCTGCCGTTCGCCCTCTTCCAGGCCCAACTGCTCGGGATGCTCCAGATCCCAGGCCATCTCGCTGGCCGTTGCGTAGCGGTAACGCGGGTCGCGCTCCAGGGCGCGGTCCAGAACCTCCTGCAATTCGGGCGTCACCGCCGGATTCAGCTTGCTGGCCGGTTTCGGATCGTGCAGCAGGCGCTCGTTCATCACCGCTAGCGAATTCGGCCCGCTGAAGGGCGTCTCGCCGGTCAGCATCTCGTAGAAGAGGATGCCCAGCGAATAGATGTCGCTGCGCGGATCGCCGCGCTTGCCCTTCACCTGTTCCGGAGAGATGTAATCCGGCGTGCCCAGAACTGAAGAGAGCGTGGTAAAGGTCAGCCGCCGCTCGTCCGCCTTCATCGCAATGCCGAAGTCGATCAGCTTGATGTGGTCCTCGGCATCGACCATGATGTTTTCCGGCTTCAGGTCGCGGTGGACGATGCCATGCTTGTGCAGGCAATCGAGCGCGCCGCAGATTTCGAGCACGAGGGCCACCGCCCGCTCGACGGGCATCTGCGGCTGCTCGTTCATCAGCGCGCGCAGCAGCCGCCCCTCGACCCACTCGATGACCATGTAGTCGCGGCTGCGCTGCTCATCGGCGTAGGTCTTCACCACACCGGGATGATTCAGCTCCAGGCCAATCGCTTCTTCGCGCTTGAAGCGCGCCGCCAGCACCGGATCGGCCTCCATTGCCGGAAGCGGCGCCTTGATGGCCACCGTCCGCCCGTCGTTCAGGTCGGTGGCCTTGAAGAGCGTGCCCATCCCGCCGCTGGCAATGGCCTTGTCCAGGCGGTAGTGGTCCAGCAAATCTCCGGCTTCGAGTGTGCTCATGGGCGTCGGCAGCTCTCGTTCCAATTCTTTCACGCCAACGCATAAGAAAAACATCAGGATTGTCGAATGCTTTCATAACCAGCTTCGCGGGTCAGGGCAAGCGCATCTTCTGTTCACTGTCCACTGTTCACAGCCTTTTGCGTTACCCTGAGTTCTATGGGCCGCATCCGCGTACTTCCCGACCAGGTCGCCAATCAGATCGCCGCTGGCGAGGTGGTGGACCGGCCAGCCTCGGTCGTGAAAGAGCTGCTGGAGAACGCTTTGGACGCTGGCGCACGTCGCATTCGCGTCGAGGTCGAGGCGGGCGGACGCAAGCTGATCCGTATCAACGACGACGGCCACGGCATGAACCGCGACGACGCGCTGCTGGCCTTTGAGCGCCACGCCACCAGCAAGCTGCGCACTGCCGATGACCTGCTTTCGATTGCGACGTTGGGTTTTCGCGGCGAGGCGCTGCCCTCCATTGCTTCCGTGGCGCGCGTGACGCTGGAAACGGCCACCGGCGAGCAGAGCGCCGGAACGCGCGTGGAAATCGCTGGCGGAAAAATTCTCCATGTAGATGACGCTGCCTTGCCGCGCGGCACGACGATTGCCGTTGCCGATCTCTTCTTCAACACCCCGGCCCGGCGCAAGTTTCTTCGCGCCGAATCGACCGAATTGGCCCATATTACGGCGCTGGTGACCCACTACGCGCTGGCGCATCCAGAGATGCACTTCGAGCTGCTTTCGGCCACCCATACCGTCCTCTCCGCGCCGCCGGTGGCGCGCACCGCCGAGCGCGTCTACCAGATTTTTGGCAAGGAGACGCTGGCCCAGTTGCTTCCCGTGGCCGCCGAAGCCCCGCTGCGGCACGCCGGCCTGCCTGAGCCGCCGCCGTGGAAGAAGGATCCGGACGCGCCGGTCCGCGATCCGGGAGCCTTGCGCCTCAGCGGCTTCTACTCCAAGCCCGAATTGCAGAAGCTAAACCGCAATTCGATCTATATTTTTGTCAATAAACGGATTATCCGCGACCGGTTGCTGATGCACGCCATCACCGAAGCCTACCGCAACGTGATTCCGCCCACCAGCTTCCCAGTGGTGCTGTTGTTTCTGGAAATGCCGCCCGAAGAGGTGGACGTGAACGTCCATCCGGCCAAAACCGAGGTCCGCTTCCGCCAGCAGAGCCTGATTCACGACTTTGTCCGTGATAGCCTGCGCACGGCCCTGATTAAGGCGCGCCCAACGGCCGGTTTTCTGGCCGCTCTCGATTCCGCGCCCGACGCCAGCCCTTCGCTGATGCCGCCTTCCACCTCGCCCTTGCCTGGCGCGCCTGACTCCGAGCCGGTTACGCTCCAGAGCGCCGCGGCGGAGGCCGCGCCCTTCGAGCTGACGCCGCATCTGCCCACGCCCGCCTCCGGCAAGCTGCCCTTCGCCCCGCAGAGCATCCCTGCCGGCGCATGGAATGACCGTCAGGCCTGGGGTGAGGCGGCCAAGGCGCTCTTTGAGCCAGCCAGTCTGCCTACCGGAGACTGCTCTCCGGCGCCCGGCGAAGCCAGCGCGAATTTTGCCGCGGAAACGGCGCAAGTGGAGGCCGAACAGGCCGCCGCCAACCTGAATCAGTTGGCCTCGCTTCACCCGCTGGGGCAGTTGCGCGACTCGTTCATCCTGGCCACCGGCGATGACGGCCTCTGGATTATCGACCAGCACGTGGCGCATGAAAGAATTCTTTTTGAGAAAATTTTAAGAGACCGTCAGGTAGAAAAAGTGCAACGCCAGCGGCTGCTGATGCCCATGCTGGTGGAGCTGAAGCCGTCCCAGATGGTGGTCTTCGCGCGCATCCATGACGAGCTGGAGCGCAACGGCTTTGAAGTGGAACCCTTTGGACCTCATACGCTTGCGGTCAAGGCCGCGCCGGTCGGGCTGGAGGGCGCGGCTCTGGAACAGATGCTGGCCGAGGTGATTGACCAATCCAGCGCGGATTCAGATGAGCCGGGGCAGAATCATGACCTTATGGCCCTCCGCACGCGCATCGCCGCCTCCCTCGCCTGCCATTCGGCCATCAAGGTGAATACCCATTTAGATAAAATTCGGATAGAATGGTTACTGGTGGAATTGGCAAAAACCAGCCACCCAACCAGTTGCCCGCATGGACGTCCAATCGCTTTGATGTATTCTTGGAAGGAGATCCAGCGGGCCTTCCATCGAATTTGAAGCGGATGGAAGGTGGCAGCCCTCCTCTTAGGGGACGGGGCGGCCCGCGCCAACGCCAGCCTGGAAGCGAGGTTTTTCTTTGACATCGGAACAGTTGGAAGCATCGCGCTCCGAAAGGATGCGCCTGGACGGACATGGGGTTCTCACACTGGAGGACGCCCGGACGTGGATGGAAGAGACCGGACTTTGTCTATTCCTGCCCAAACGGCAGTTTTCCTCCTCCATTGCGCCGTCGTTTGTTGAGGCGGTCATCGGCCAGCGCAATGTCACTCCCGATCCCGCTCATATTGCCTTGGCAGAAGAGATGCTGGTGCGCCTCGAGACGGAAGGCGTGGTGGTCCGGCTGAACCTGCTGGGCCTGCCCGGCGAGCAGCCTGATTACGTCGTGGCCGGCTGGGTTCTGCCTTATGTCTATGCGCTGCGCGGCGACCGCGATTGGCGCCGTACTCCGCAACTGACCGGCTCGCGCCAGGTTTCGCAGCTGGCCATTCAGGCTTACAAGGTGCTGGAGCTGGGCGACACAAACCTCTCCAAGCTGACCCAGACGCTGGGCAGGGAAGTGACGGAAGGCGCGGTTCTGCGCGCCATTACCGAGCTCTGGCAGCAGCTTCGCATTATCCCCGTCGTCTCCGCTCCCGGCCAGTCCGCCTTGTGGCAACTGCTCCGCACCCGCTTTCAGAAAGCTATTGCCGAGGGCGCTTCCACCTCCCAGGTGACGGCCATTTCCGTGCTTGCCTCCATCTATCTTCAGGCGGTCATCGCCGCCAGCATGGAAGAGGTCGAGCTGTTCCTGGCTCCTTTGACCGCCCGCAGCAAAATCCGGGAAGTGTTGCGCGGCCTGCTGGCGACACGTCAGGTCCACACCATTTCTCTCGGTCACGCGCCCCTCTTTTATGTGGCTGGCACGCTGCCGGAATTCCCTGATCCTCCCACCGCGTATTCCAGCTCCTCCGTGTCGGCTGCGGCCTATTTTCTGCACCCCGATGATTACGACGAGGAGATTCCGGAGCCTGCCCAAGCGCAGCCGAAGATTCCGGCTGCCGCTGCTGCTCCGGCAGCTCCGCACAAGCCCGCCGAAGGCCATGCGCCTCGCCCGGCAGTCGCGCGCAAACCGGCAGCGAGCGGACAATCCGCCACGGCCCGGCCTCATTTCAGCCGTCCGGCCACGCACTCGCGCGATCGCAAGCCCGCGCAGGCGTCCTCCAGCAGCAGCCATGGGGCACGTCGTACCGGCGCGGACTCCCGGCCAGCCGCCTCGCGTCCGTCCAACGGCAATCATTCCAACGGGAACAATCGGACTGCGTCTCGTCCCTCCAGCGGCGCCAAGACAGCCACCCGCGGCGGCAGCGCGGGGCGGAAGATATCCCGCCCTGCCACGCGGCCAGTTCGCGCCACCGGCAGCCATAAATCCGCCGTCTCAGCCAGCGCCAAGGCTGGAAACAGCAAGCAGTATGGCTTTACATCCAGGCCCAAGCCGGCAGCGAAGAAGCGCGGATGAGCGCTGTCTCCTCAAATGCCCCCGTTCCGGCCCGCAAGATTATTGTCGCCATTGACGGCCCAGCCGGAGCGGGCAAGAGCACAGTAGCCCGCCACTTGGCCCGGCATTTCGGCCTCCTGAACCTGGAAACCGGGGCCATGTACCGCGCCTTTGCCCTCAAAGTTCTGCGCGCGGGCGTCGATTTGGACAAGAGCGTTGCGCTCGAAGCCCTTGCCGCCCAAACCATCATTCGCCTCGAACCCGGCCAGGAAGAGAATCGCGTCCTGCTCGACGGCGAGGACGTGAGCGGTATGATTCGCAATCAAATGGTCACCGACGCTGCCTCGCGGGTCAGCGTTTGGACCCCCGTTCGCGCCTGGATGGTTCGCTTGCAGCAGCAGATGGGCGCCGAAGGCGGGGTGGTGATGGAAGGCCGCGACATCGGCACCGTTGTCTTTCCCCACGCCGACGTCAAAATCTTCCTCGACGCCGCTCCCGAGGTCCGCGGTATGCGCCGTTACGATCAGCTCGGTCCCAAGCCGCCCCAGCAACCCGAAGAAGTGATCCGCGACCTGCGCGCCCGCGACGAGCGCGACCGCACCCGCGCCGATTCGCCGTTGAAGCCCGCCGCCGACGCCATTCTGCTGGACTCGACCCACCTGACGCTGGAAGAAGTCGTCGTCGCCGCCGAGGCCATCGTCGCCGCCAAGCTTGCCCCGGCCTCACCCCGATCCTGATCCGCACAGTTTCCGGGTGCCCCATATCTGGCGCTCCTGAGCGCAGCCGAAGGATCTGCGTTTCGCAATCGCGCCAGATGTGGGACACCACTCCCCTCAATCACTCCGCTTTTATGCTCCCCGGTGTAAACTTCTTCTTCGCGCTCAAATTTTTCTTCCCCACCCCGCGAACAGGAAAAATCATGCTTAGATACCCGTTTGTTCTCTCTCTTGCACTCACTTCCGTTTTCGCTCCATTCTGTTCCGCCCAGGCTGGCTCGGTCGCAGCGCAACCCAAGCGCCCCATGACCTTCGAGGACATGATGAAGATGAAGCGCCTGGGCGACACCGCTGTCTCGCCGGACGGTAAGTGGCTGGCCTACTCGGTCACAACCGTCGATCTCAACCAAAACGAGAAAAAAACAGAGCTGTGGTTGCAGGCGATTGCGGGTGGCGAGCCGCTGAAGCTGGCTGTAGCCCAGCCGGGAGACAACGGCCTCCAGTTCGCCCCCAATGGGCGCTCCGTGCTTTTTCTCTCTGACCGAAGTGGTTCGCAACAAGTGTGGCTGGCAGACTTCGACCCGACAACCGGCGCGACCAGCAATCCGAAGCAGTTGACCTCGATTGCGACCGAGGCGAATAACGCCATCTGGTCGCCCGACAGCCGCTCGATTGTCTTTACTTCCTCGGTTTATCCGGATTGCCCGGCCATCACGGCGGCGGACGCGGCCACAACCGGGGTCCCCACGGACAGGTCTTCGTCCGTGGGGTGGTCCACGGGAGAGAAATGCAACGCCGAACGCGACGCGAACCTCACCGCCAGCAAGGTCAAGGCGCAGATCTTTACTCATCTTTTGTATCGCCACTGGGACCACTTCACCGGCGAGAAGAGGTCCCACCTCTTTTTGCTTTCGGTTGAAACCGGCGCGCTCCGCGATCTGACGCCCAACGATCCGCACGACGTTCCGCCCTTTTCGTTGGATGGTGGCGGCGGCGGTTTCGCCTTCTCGCCTGACGCGAAGGAGCTGGCCTTCACCGAGAACCTCGACCCTGAGCCAGCGGCGAGCACCAGCGTCAGCATTTTCACGCTCGACCTGACCGACCCCGCCGCCAAGCCCGTGAAAATCTCGACTTCAGCGGGCGGCAACTTCAACCCCGCCTACTCGCCCGACGGCAAGTACCTCGCTTGGCGGTCACAGGAGCGCGCGGGCTATGAGAGCGACAAATTCCGGCTGGTGCTCTATGACCGCGCGGCGAAGACGAGCAATGATTTGCTGCCCAAGTTCGACAACTGGGTGAATGAGTTCGCCTGGGGACCGGCAAAATCGAGCGTGATTTGCTTTACGGCTGGAATCGCCGGCGAAGAGACGGTCTTTGCGCTTAGTGTCCTTGACGGCAAGCCGAACAATCTGCCGGCATTCCTGACCAGCGGCGGCAGCTACAGCGATCTGCACATTACGCCGGACGGCAAAAAGCTGATCGCCACGCGCAATTCCGTGCAGTCGCCAAGTGAAGTTGTCGCTCTGGAAACCGATTGGCTTGGCCATACGTCTTTCGACGCGACTTATCATCTGAATTCGATCAAGCATGGAAAGCTGGTCAGCAGCAGTTACGAGCCGATTGCGGACGATCAGATCCTGAGCAAGACGCAGCTAACCCACCTGAACGACGCCCTCCTTGCCCAGCTCGACCGGCCCGCGATGGAATCTTTCTGGTTTGAGGCCGCCGACAAAACGAAACTGCAAGGCTTCCTGATCCGGCCCCCCGCCTTCGACCCGGCCAAAAAATATCCGGTCAAGTTCCTGATTCACGGCGGACCGCAGGGCGCATGGGGCGATGACTGGAGCTACCGCTGGAACCCTGAGCTCTTCGCCGCCAACGGCTACGTCGTGGTGATGATTAACCCGCGCGGCTCGACCGGCTACGGGCAGAAAATCGTCGATGGCGTCAACGGCGACTGGGGCGGCAAGCCCTTCACCGACTTGATGGAAGGCCTGGACTACGCCGAGCAGCACTATTCCTTCATCGATAAGTCCCGCGAAGCGGCCCTCGGCGCCAGCTACGGCGGCTTCATGGCCAACTGGATTCTGGGCCACACCGACCGCTTCCGCTGCATCGTCACGCACGACGGGATGTTCAACCCCGAATCGGCCTACGGCTCGACGGAAGAGCTTTGGTTCAACGAGTGGGAGTTTAAGGGCAAGCCATGGGATTACTACGGCAAGCCCGACGCCGAAAACCCCTTCCGCAAGTGGTCTCCGGCGCTCTCGGCGAAGAACTTCAAGACGCCGACGCTGGTCATCCACGGCCAACTCGATTACCGGCTCGACGTGAGCGAGGGCTTCCAGCTTTTCACCACACTGCAGCGGCTCAAAGTGCCGTCGAAGATGCTCTACTTCCCCGACGAAGGTCACTGGGTGCTGAAGCCGCAGAACTCCCAGCTATGGTACAAGACAGTCAACGGCTGGGTGGATCAGTGGACAAAATAGCGTAACATTCCAGGGATTTCTGAGCGAGTGTTTTCGGTTTAAGTGCGAACAGGGTCTATGGTTTCCCACCCTTTGTGCAAAGAACGCACAAAGGATGGGAAACCCAGATTTGCATTCATATTGGAATCGAAAAGGCTCGGATCGGCGGACCTACTCTTCGTTGCCCGGTGTAGCGGGTTCGCCATTTTCCGCTGGCGTCTCCGCGTCTGCCTCCAACGGCGCGCTCGGCTGGTGGCGCATGTCGGCGCCGCGAATCCAGTAGATGACGTCGGTGGCAATGTTCCGCGCATGATCGCCGATTCGTTCCAGGTTCTTGGCGACCAGGATGCCGCGCATCGCTTGCTGTGTGTAGCGTGGCTGCTCCCGGATCAATTGCAGCAGATCATCGTAGGCGTGCCGGTTCATCCGGTCGATTTCGTCGTCCATATCACGGACCAGCTCGGCCAATTGTGCATCGCCCTCCAGCAGCGATTGCACCGCCGAGCGGATCATGCGGCTGGCAAACTCGCCCATGGCCGCGAAATCCACCGGCAAATCGACCCGCTCCAGCTTCAGCGTCTCCTTGGTGCGGCGCGCAACGCCCATCGCCTGATCGCCAATCCGCTCCAGGTCGCCGTTGATCCGGGTCACCGCCAGGATGAAGCGCAGATCGATGGCCATCGGCTGCTCCTTGGCCAGCAGCTCGTATGCCATCTCGTCCAGTTCGCGCTGGGCGGTGTTGATGGCTCTCTCATTGCGCTTGACGAACTTGCACAGGCCCTTGTCCCGCAGCGCGTAGGCGTCGATTGCGCACTCGACCGCCTGCTGCGCCAGGGCGGCGGCGGCCAGTAGCTTGTCCTTGAGTTCAACCAGTTCGAGCTGAAAATGAATGCGGGGCACGACAGTTCTCCTCATCTTGATTGTGCATCATGCCATGTTACCAGCAGAAGAATATGAGGTCACGAAACAGAAATAATTCATATTATGGAACGAGGATCCTGCTGTCAGCACGGAGACCGCAAGCTCTACCTTCCGGCCAGTGGCCAGCTTCAACCCAACCGATTGCCTGCCGTGTGAATTTATCGGCATTCATTCAGTGGATCAAACGCAAAATTCATACCTCCGGGGGGTTGTAGGGGGGGGATGGAGGCCTTTTGGCCGATGCTGGCGGGAGCGCACTCCCCGCTAATTTCATTGTGCGCTGCTGATTGGAAATGATTTGCAAACCCCTATAGAGTTTTGCAAGAGGCTAGATATAGTTTCCTGAAATACCCTAAAATATCGGCATGGTTGCCGGAGAAAAAGCCACGAAATGCGTAGAACAAGAAAAATGTGGAAGATTGAAGGCTGTAAATGGTGGCGGGCAGTTCTGTTGCTGGCGGTGCTGTCAGGCTGCCGAGGAGGAATCGCCATGGACGGAATGATGAAACTGACGGCGGCCAGCTTCCAGAGCGGCCAGATTCCGGCAAAATTCACCTGTAACGGCGCGGGCGTCTCACCGGAACTGGCCTGGAGCGCGCCCCCGGCGGGAACGGCGAGCCTGGCGCTCGTGGTCACCGACCCGGACGCGCCGGGCGGGACGTTTACGCACTGGGTGCTCTACGATCTGCCGGCCAGAACGCGAACGCTTCCCGAGGGCGTGCCGAGCCAGGGCCAAATGGCCAGCGGCGCGCGTCAGGGACGCAACGATTTCGGCACGATTGGCTATGGAGGCCCTTGCCCGCCAGGCCATTCCGCCCACCGCTACGTTTTCACGCTCCATGCGCTCGATATTAAGCTGAATTTGCCCGCGGGAGCCACACGGGAACAGGTTGAGAGCGCCCTGCGCGGGCACACGCTGGCCCGCGGCGAACTGATCGGGCGCTACAAGCAGTAGGATCGAGCCTCTTGCAAAATTATCTTCAGGCGACTGATTGCGTCAGGGCACGACTTCAGTCGTGCCGCGAACGGGCGATTTTAGATTCCGGCTTTAGCCGCTGCGGAATTGTAAATGTCTGAAAATAAGTGCAACAGGGGCTAAAGCCCCAAGTCCTTTTGTTGCTCTATCGGCACGACTGAAGTCGTGCCCTGACGCTTCTTGCTGTTTCCATGTAATTATGCAAGAGACTCGACCGGCCAGAATTTTTAATGTTTGTTGCAACGAATATTCCGTCCTTCGCATCTGAATAGCAGAACAAAACCGCGTGCAGCGCTACGGAATATCCCTCGGCGTCGCACGCGGCCGGCAACTTGCGCGGCCTAACGGCCCACAAACGAAAGGATTCTGCAATGAAGCGTTTGGCACTGGCAATCGGCATTCTGTCGCTGGCGGCTCCTTTGGCCCTGGCGCAAAGCTCAACATGGGTTAGCGACCCCTATCACAGCGAAGTCGACTTCAGCGTGCGTCACCTGAGCATCGCCAACGTCCACGGACGCATCGGCGGCGTAGCAGCCAAGCTCCTTCTGAACGAGGCCAATATCACCCAATCGAGCGTAACGGTCACCATCGACGTGACCACCATCGACACCGGCGTGGCGCCCCGCGACACCCACCTGAAAACGCCGGATTTCTTTGATGTGGCAAAATATCCGACGGCCACCTTTGTCAGCACCGGGGTCACGAAAACCGCCAACGGCCTGGCCGTGGCCGGAAACTTTACCTTGCACGGCGTCACCAAGCCGATTGTTTTGCAGGTGCAAGGCCCGAACGGACCGGTCACGGGACTGGATAAGAAGCCGCACACCGGATTTTCGGCCACGACTGCCATTCGCCGCGACGACTATGGCATCGGTCCAAAATTCCCGGATGCTTTTGTGGGCGAGAACATTCAGCTCACAATCGAACTGGACGTCGCCAAGCAGTAAACGGAAGGCATTGCGAGGAAGCAGCCTATGGCAGGCCTGAAACTGGAAATCGTGCAGGAACGCCCTTTTGCCAGCCTGGAGGAAGAGGCGCTGCTGAATCTGCTGCGCGCGGCCGACTGCCTCAACCGTGCCTTGCAGTCGAAGACGCGCCCGTGGGGCGTTACCTCAACGCAGTACAACGTGCTCAGGATTCTGCGCGGAGCTGAGCCGCAGGGGCTGACCTGCTCGGCCATCGGCAGTCGCATGATTACCGCCGAGCCGGACATTACGCGCCTGCTGGCGCGGCTGAAAGCGCTCAAGCTGGTTCGCCAGCAGCGCGACCGGCACGACAGGCGCCTGATCTGGACGCAGATCTCTGAGAATGGGCTCAAGCTGCTGCGGGAGATGGAGCCGGCGATTCTGGCCGCGCCCAAAGAGATGCTGCGGCGGCTGAGCCCGGAGAAGCTGACGGAGTTGATCCGCCTGCTGGAACTGGCGCGAGCAGACTGCGCGGATAAGTTGAACACCGCCGTGGATTTTCGCGCCAGCAAAGACGCGGCGCAGAAGGTGGCGTCTACTGGCTGACAACCTGCTTTGCCACCAAGGCCTCATCCGCATCGCCCTTGATGATCTTGTTGTGCAGGCAATAGAGGGCCAGTTCCAGCCGGTCGCTGACGCCCAGCTTGTCGTAGATCTTGCGCAGATAATTCTTGATAACCTGCTCGGTAGTGCCCAACTGGGAGGCAATTTCCTTGTTGCGCTTGCCCTGGGTGATACAGGTAATGATGGACATCTCCTTGGGCGAGAGCTTGGGCTGGGTGCGCGGGTTGACTAGGGCGGCGGCCTGGGCGCGATAGGCCTCGATGACCCAGCTGACCGATTGATTGTCGATCCAGGTTTCTCCGGCGGCGATGCGGCGCACGCAGCGGACAAGCAGGTCGGGCGAGATGGAGCGGGAAACGATGCCACGGACGCCGCGGCGGTATAGCTCGACGGTCTGGTCCTCGCGGGCGTCCGCGGCCTGCACAATCAGCTTCACATCGGGGGCGATGCGGAGCAGGTCGGGAACAACATCGGGCAAGCCGACCAGCAGGCTTCCATCCATAAGGACAACGTCGGTGGGATAGCGTGCAATGGCCGAGCGCAGATTCTCCAACGAATCGGCCTGGGCCACGACGCGAATATCGTCTTCAAGCGCAAAAACCTTGCGAATGCCCACGCGGTAAATGGCCTGGGAGTCCGCAAGGATCACGCGGATTGTCCCGGGTTCGACCAGAGCATCGAGAATTTCGGCATTCGAAGAATCGTTTAAGGGATCCATAAGCCATTCTTGTCACGCGATAACAATGATTGCCGAGCCTGTTCCATCTGTTACTGCTCGACAAATTGATAATCGTCAATGGTGGAAGCAGCTAGATAGCTACTTTGATCTATTGAGCAGCGTACCACACGTCCACGGCAATTCACCAGAACATCATGAGGCGTGCCCAGCACAGCCTTGGGCATTCGCAAGGAAAAACGGATATCCATTCCTGCCCGCATGGGGCTGTCCAGCTCAAAAATTACGCCGCTGGCGGAAACATTCCGGGTCACAGCGGTCATTTCCCCTCCGCCGGAGGACAAAACCACCGGCAGCACGATGGGGAAACGCACGGCGCAACGAACTTCTTGCCGAGGCAAAGCCGGTCCAGAACGCGCCGGGGAAGACGGTAACGCGAATTTCAAAGCATCCATAGGGGGCATCCCAACACCAAACCGTAATTATCAGTCTACCGGAGTTTTTTGATCTCACTGCATCACTAAAGTTTCCGTGGAGGTAATGCGTTTTACGCCGCGCATAGGTCCTGCGCAAACCTGACCGTCCGGCAAGCCCATTTTGTGCCAGAAGAGATGGCTATAGAAAAAAGCGCGGTGGCCTGCAACAATTGATTCATGGCAACGCTCCCTGTCGCTCCCAGCCCTGACCATGCCGTTCGCAAGCGGATCTTAAGCCGGAGCCGCCTAATCTTTCTGCTCGCGATGACCGTTCTGCTCTGTCTTTGCCTGATTTTCTCCTGGACAACGCGCGACGCAATGGCGAATCTACCCTTCCTTCCAAGGCCGGGACAGGTCTCCGTCCTGATTCGTGGCCCGAAGACGCTGGTCGAGCTGCGACCCTGGCAAACGGCAGAGGCGCTGGCGCCGCTGGCCGTCTCCTCTGAAGAAAAAGGGTACGCGCATGAGGCCGAGCGCCTGGCCGATCACGAAGTGGATCAGGCCTTTACCGCGGCCTTGCGCCAAGCCAGCGTGCAGGCGCGGCATCGCAATTTGACCGGCGCAGCGCTGGCGCTCTCACAGCGCGTCAAGCAGCTTGAACAGCAGGTCAAGCAGGATCAGGCGCTGGTAAAGCAGCTCACCCCCGCCTCCGCCTCCGCCGCCGGCGCTCAGAATCCGGCCGCGCAGACCTCCGGCGTTGATGGCGATCTGGAAGTGGCCCAGGCCCAGCTCGCACTCGATTCCGATGAGATGGCCGATGCGCAGCAGGAGCTGGACCGCGCCACGGGCGATCATCGCGCCCAGCTTCAGAGCGAGCTGGCCGCGCATGAAGCCCTGATGCGCAAGCACGACGCCGAGACGCACGACGACGGCCAGGTGGCGATTCTTTCCGCCAGGCGGCATGGCACGCTAGTGGCCCGGTTGAAGGCATGGAAGAGCCAGCACGACCGCTATGGGTTGATTCAGCAGGCCATGCAGTTGGCGCAGGCCGATGCCGCCAGTTTGACCGCCGAGCTAAAAACGATGACGGCCAATGCCAGCGCGGTCGCGCCCGATGAAACGGACAGCGCGTCAAAACTGGCCAGCATCATCGACCGCAGCGAGCAGCGCCAGCTTCTTTCGATCAGCAACGACCGCATTCAAACCGATCAGCAGCTTGCATCGGTTTACTGCAAGTGGGCCGCGCAGGTGCAACTGCAACATCGCATTCTGCAGCACCTGATGACGCAATCGCTGGCGCTGATCTTTTTTATCAGCATCTGCATTCTGCTTGCCGATGCGCTGGTGCGGCGGCTGATGGCCAATTCCGCGCGCGACCGCAGGCAGATGCAAACCCTGCGCTCGGTCTTGCAGATGGCAATCCAGACCGTTGGCGTTGTGCTGATTCTGCTGGTTGTTTTCGGCTGGCCGCAGCAGATTTCCACGATCGTCGGATTGGT
>Ga0224529_1001427_pt1 | contig 14371 bp, 3 predicted proteins | sample CBST50metaG_FD_179893 | JGI IMG/M metagenome (GOLD analysis project Ga0224529, IMG submission 179893) | Peat soil microbial communities from Stordalen Mire, Sweden - C.B.S.T50 | ecosystem: Environmental > Terrestrial > Soil > Wetlands > Peat | place: Sweden: Norrbotten County, Stordalen Mire... | reverse complement strand
CAATCGTCGCTCAAACCTGCCCCGACTGCTGCTGGCCCTGTGCTCGATAAACGGCAAAAGCAAAGACAACGACAAAAACAACCCCACAGTTGTGCAGGAATTGACAGGGTCACTCCATATCAGCGAGGTGTACAATTCCTCAATCAAAAGAGGAAGAGAGTTTACCGTGAAAGAAACAGGAGCGGTGCGACCTCGTGCGAAGAATATCATCGTCGAGATCAAACAACGTCCAGACGATGTAATGCCCTTTCTTAAGTACATCCAAAGTTTAGCGGATGCTGGACGGGATGCGCTTGGATTCCTTCCGGTCCAAGTCTATGAACAGTACGCTAAAGCTGGCAACCTGTACATAGCTGTATCAGGCGAAAAGCGCACCAAATTCTGCGGCTATGTTCTCTTCGGTGACAAGTTCCCACACGCAAGAATATTCCAGGTGGCGGTGGTTCCAACCCACCGGGGTGCGGGAATAGGCAAGCTCCTCGTGAATGCAGTGGTGGAGTTTGTTGAAGAGAAAGGTTACCTGACCATCTGCGCAAAGGTCGCAAACGACCTAAAGGCCAACGAGTTCTGGCAACATCTTCAGTTCTCAACGGTTCGTCAGAAGCCTGGGGGCGCGACCAGAAATCGACTGATCAACGTTCGCTTGCGCGATCTCAATACGCCCTCACTCTTCGGTGCTCCCGTCAAAGAACGGGTGCCACATCTGCCGCTTGAGGATCGCACTTCCACCCGAACCGCGGTATATGTCATTGATCTCAATGTCTTTTTCGATGTGATTAGGCGCCGTCCAAGGGTCGAGGCTGCAGGAAGAGTTTTTGCCGCTGGATTCAAGAACCTCGTAAGGGTTGTTGTAGCAGAGGAGTTCATCAATGAACTGCGGAGATGCTCTAAACCAAATACCCCCGATCCAGTATTGGAACTCGCCATGCAGTTACCGACCATTCCGACACCGGGCGAGGAATCAGTTGCCGTACTAATCCCTGAGCTTGCCGCGATCGTGTTTCCGTACAGACAGAGCAGACTCAGTGTTCAAGACAGGTCAGACTTGATTCACCTTGCGACTGCGATCTACCACACGGCAGCGGGGTTCGTTACAAGTGAAAAGGCCATCGTCGAAGCTGGCCCATGCATCCTATCTAGGTATGGAGTCAAGGTTGTGGACGCAGAACAGTTCGGTCAGTCAGTGCGACAGGCAGAGAATTCGGCTACCGCGATGCAGGCCCGACTAGGGGCTAATCATCTCAAACTTGTATCACTAACTCCCGAACTGAGGCTATCGCTAGACACACTCACTGGTCCCCTCGGCCTTGCGGATGCGTTTGTTGGGCCAAATCAGCAATCATTGATTGCACTCTTGGACGAGAAGGCCGTAGCGGCAATCATGTGGAGTTGCGGCGATCCACTCGAGCGAGTATTCAGTGCGACTATCGCAGCAGATGAAGACCATCCAGCAGTCGAGACCGCGTTGGACGCCATTCTGTATAGGTTTTCTCAGGAAGCCACCAAGGGCGGGCCAGCTCGACTGCGGCTTTCAATACCTCGCGGACAAGAAATTACCTCTCAAATCGCTGTCGAGCAGGGGTTTTCGGAAGAAGCAACAGGTAAAGATTTGCATCGGGTTGTGGAACGCATATCCTTCGGGGGTGTAGTTTTTCCGGATAAGTGGCAAGACTTTCGATCTGAAATAGAGAAGCTGTCAGGAAACCAGTTCCAAGAGCATCCTCCAGTGCATACCTCTTCCGATGCGTCTCTCGAATTCAAATCTAACGACGGCAGGAAGAAGGAAATAAGGCTCTCGGACCTCGAATCGACCATGTCACCGATCTGCTTCATATTTCCGCACAGGACCAGCGTGATGATCCCGATTCAGCCCAAGTTCGCGGCTGAACTACTTGGCACATCGAGGCAACGGTCGCTTCTTCCGGGGCTCGTTGCAACCTTATTCCCGCAGCGGGTTTACTACAGCACGCCAAGAAGTGCACGACTACTGTCCAGCGGGTCTATAGCTGTGTTTTACGAGTCTGAAGGGGACGGCGGGAAGGGGCGAAAAGCTGCTATTGCGATCGCGCGCATTATTTCAACAACTGTTGTTTCCAAAGCGGATGTCCCTGATGTTCAGATCAACCATGGCGTTCTAGACATGGCTGGCGTTGACAGAATTAGCGCAGGAACGAAGATCGCAGTCACTCTTTTCGATAATGTCATTGAAGTTCCGAGGCCTGTGCCTCTAAAACAGCTTCGGTCGGCAGGATGCGTTGACCGTGCGAACCTCGTATGCGCGAGGAGCATCACTGCGGTCCAACTCGCTACAATTGCAAAATGGGGGTGGGGAACTTGAGCGACGAAGCCGGAGACATTCTGATCTCAATCAAGGAAGAATTCGTTGCCAGAATTCTCTCAGGGCAGAAAACCGTCGAGTTGCGGCGTCGGCCTGTCAACGTAGCGCCCGGAAGTAGGGTTTGGGTTTATACGAAGAAGCCGGATGCTCGAATCACACTTTGCGCAACAGTCAAAGAAGTAATTGTAGCTACGCCATCTGATCTATGGAGAGACCATGGCCAACTGACCGGGATTACCCGCGCCGAGTTTGACGGCTATTTGAAGGGAAGACCAACTGCCTGCGGCATTGTTTTGTGCGCCGTTCGCAAGGTCACTCCTGCTCCGAGTTTGGATGAACTCCGTTCAAAGTCTTCTTCATTCCACCCCCCGCAGTTCTTTAAACGTATGGTTCCTGGTGATGGCACTCTCGATTTTTTACGCGCTCGCATCATTTCCGCTCCGATTACCGCATAGTGCAACGCAGACGAGACTGTTCTTCTAGATGACTTATAGTGCATAGGCTCGCTCTACAAACAAGAACGCGGACCTTGCGGTCCGCGTTCTTGTTTGGTTGAAATTGTTGTTGGTGGTTGCGGCACGACTGAAGTCGTGCCCTGACACAAAGCAAAGGCCAATGTGCGCGGCCTAGACTTTGGCTAACACGGTGGCGGCCAAGCGTTCCTTCATCCATTCGTGGGCGTGGGCGAAGAAGTCGGGCAGGGGGAGCTTGCCGGATTCCACTTCGGCAAGAATTGCCTTCTGGGCTTGGTACTCGCGGTTGACGATGCCGGCCTTCGACTGCAACATGCGCCATGCCTTGCGGCGCTCGACGCAGAACATCACCAACTGACGGCTGAGGGCGCGGTACTGGGTTTTGCCGTTCTCCTCATAAGTGATGTAGACGCCGAAGTCGGGAATGAAGGCGCGGTGGGCGGGGTTGAGGTAATGGCGGTAAACCACATCCTGCTGGTTGATGCGAACCAGCATGTTATCCAGCGAAATGAGGGTAGCGGCGGCTTCGGGCTTGATCTTTTTCAAGTGGTTGCGGAAGCGGGCTTCCGTGGTGCACCAGTGAGCGACCGTGTAGCGCGAGGTTTCGCCGGTAACCTTGTTTTTGGTCTCGTACCAATCCAGATCAATGGACGGGTTGCCCTTGAGGTCGAGGGCTTCCTGATAACTCTCGCCGAGGCGGGGGTTAAACACAAACTCCGGTGCGCCGCGGGAGTCGCGGACTCTCTGAGCCTGGAAGAGGGCCATGTCGTCGGCCACGCCGTGCTCCGGCTGGCAGGTGGTGAAGGCCTGCAGGAACATGGTGCCCCGGTACTCCAATCCGTCCAGAATGGCGCGGTAGAGCTTGGGAGCGTTGGCCATGGAAACCTGGGCCACGAAGGGCGAACCGTGTCCGCCGAGGAAGGTTTCCGCCACTGTCTTCTTCTCAGTGTTCTTGCCCTGGGTGGCCGCGCCATAGACGTTCATGTCGCCGCCGCCGAGCATGGGCGTGGAGTCGGAGTTCTGTCCGCCGGTGTTGGAGTAGACCTGGGTGTCAAGCATCAGGACCTTGACGTTGGGGCGGTTCTGCAACATGACCTTTGAGGTGTTCTGGTAGCCGATGTCGCCGATGCCGCCATCGCCGCCAACCACCCAGACCTTGGGCAGTTCGGCGATCTCCTGGTCGGTCATCAGGGCGTCGGTGAAGTGGCTCAGGTGGTAATACTCCTCCTCGTCGAGGACGCTGGCACTGCCGCCATCGGAGGAAGCTCCGTCGGCTTCTGTGCCGGCGTCGCGGGTGAGCAGGATGTCGGCCAGGCGCTCGGGAATGACGGAGCGGCGGGCGTGATCGACGATGAAGCTCTCGCCCATGAGCCAGCCCACGGTGACGCCGTCCTGGAAGAGGGAGTTCATCCAGGGGTAGGGGTGGGGGTTGTTGGGCGCGGTAGAGCCGTAGACGGTGTTGCAGCCGGTGTGGGCGGCCATGGCCATGACGCTCATGCCGTTGGCGAGGCGGCCGTCGACGGGCTGCAGGTTCTTGTGGTTGAAGGCCTCGGTCAGCAGGACCGCGGCAATGGCCTCGACCAACTGAGCGTCGGTGAGCAGGCCGTGCTCGGCTTCATAGGCGGCGATGCGGGCCTTGGTGTCCTTGTCGTCCTCGCCACCCAGGCCGAGGATGAGGTGGGCGATGGCCTGGCGAAGCAGCGCGTACTCGGCCGGGCTGGCGGCCTGAAGAGCGGCCAGCTTTGCCGCGCCTTCCTTCTCAAGCGTTCCTGCCTTGGCCAGGAAGCGATCGCTCTTGGCGTGGTAGATGGGGCGCATGTAGGCCTCAGTGACGGCGGCGATGGAGCGCAGGACGCTCTTTTCACCGCAGCCGGCGCAGGCGCCGTCGCCGGAGACCAGGGCGTCGTAGGTGGAGCGGACCATGAGCATGTTGCGCAGGGTCGCGGTCTTGGAGTCGGCGGGGTTGGAGGCGTTGTAGAGGCCGAGGTACTTCTGCGAGGTGTCGGGCAGCAGGTCGAGGAAGGCGGTGCCGGTCATGTGTTCGGCGTTGACCATCTCGGTTTCGGCGACCATCTTGAGTGCCTGGTGATCGCCGCAGGCAGTGACGCAGGCGGCGCATCCCTTGCAGAGATCGGAGACGAAGATGGAGAAGATGCCGCCCGAGCCGGGGGACTTGCGCTCCGGCGAGGAGAAGATGGCGTTCACCTTCTGGTAGGCCATGGGGACCTTGGCCAGAATGGCGAAGAACTGCTCCTTGGATTTTGCGGTAAAGCCGTCCACGGTCTCCGTGACTTCGCGCAGGATGGTGGGCAGAGGCGTGCCCGTTTTGATTTCGGCCAACATGCGCTGGCGGGCTTGCTTTTCGATCTCCGGCAGGGCGCTGAGGAGCTTGACGCGGTCGCCGGGGTCGACGACGTAGAACTTGATGGCCGTGGAGAGCAGAGTGCCGAGGTCCTGCGAGGTATTGGGCAGGGCGGTGTCAGGGCAGACGGAGATGCAATCCATGCACTGGGTGCAGTTTTCCGCGATGTAGAGCGGAGTTTCGCGGCGGGCGACGTACTTTGAGGCGGTGTCGCCGGTGGCGGCGGCAATCATGCCGATGGCGGCGAGGGGCGAGGCCGGCTGGTTGTAGCCGAAGTTGGAGCGGAACTCCGCGTCGAAGGTGGCGAGAGTGTCAATGGGCGCGCGCTGCGCCTGGCCGGTGGGCAGGGGGGTGGAACGGCAGCCGCTGCCGCAGGAGGAAGCCTCAGCACCGACGGGAACCGCTTCAAAGATGGGCAGTAGGGCCTGGCCGCGCAGGGAAGAGTGGTCGGCCGCCGCAAGAGCGCCGATCTCGATCTCATGCACCTGATCGAAGCCCTGCAGCATGACTTCCATGTTGGACTGGACGACGGCTTCGCCGAGCTTGCCGAACTTTTTGACGTACTGCTTGTGGACGACGTCGCGGAACTGCTCCTGGGTGATGCTGAACTCCTTGAGCAGGGTGCTGACGGCGAAGAAGGCGCCGAGGAAGGCGTTGCCCTGCATACGGAGCTGGAGGTCGGCGCGGTCGGTGGCCTTTTTGGCGATTTCAAAGCCGGGCAGGGTGAAGACGCGGATGTTCTTCTCGATGATCTGCTTGCGGGCCCAGACGGGAAGCTGCTCCCAGGCATGCTGGCCGGTCTGATCGGACTCCCAGATGAGGCTGCCGCCCTCGGCCATGCCGTCGAGGGGATTGCAATGGGTGAAGGCCTTGGGGTCGCAGCAGAGAACCACAGTCACGTGGCGCAAATCGCAGTTGACGCGGATGCGGTCCTTGGCGGCAACCATGAAGTAGCTGGTCGGCGCGCCCTTCTTCTCAGAACCGTATTTGGGATTGGCGCTGACGTGGATGACTTCCTTGGGATTGCCGAGTTCGTCCTGCAGTCCGTCGCGCTCGTAGATGAGGTCGTTGAGGTCGCCGAGGATGGCGCCCAGGTTCTTGCCGGTGGTGATGGCGCCCCAGCCGCCGATGGAGTGGAAGCGGACGGCAACCGCGCCCTCGGGCAGCAGGGACGGGGTTTCGTCGCCGACCACCGCGTAGGGATGCTCGACGCCGAGAACGAAGAAGTTGACACCGTCGGAGGCTTTCTTGCCGTCCTTGCGGGCGCGGCCGGCGGTGGCATACTCAAATGCGCCAATGATGTGCTCGGGACGGAAGTCCCTGGAGCCGAGGCCGTAGGAGCCGGAGAAGATGTGGGGGACTTCGGCGAGGGTGAGAGCGGGCAGGCCCTCGGCGGCGGGACGGTCCTCGGTCTGGATGGCCTTGGAGAGGGCGGTGCGAATGTCGCGGCCCAGGGGATTGTCGCCGGCCAAAGCTTCGTCGGTGCGCTCCAGGATGATGACGTTCTTCTTGCCCTTGAGGGCGGCCACAATGGCGGCCTCAGGGAAGGGGCGAATCACATTGACGTGGATGGAGCCGACCGAAGCGCCGCGGGTCTGGCGCAGGTAATCGACCGCGGCCTCGATGTTTTCGGCAGCGGAACCGAGGGAGACAAAGACCGTCTCCGCGTCGTCGGTCTTGTACTTGTTGATGAGGCCGTAACGGCGGCCGGTCAACTCGGCGAACTGCTCGTAGGCGTCTTCAAGGAACTGCAGAATGGGCTCGGCGAAGTTGTTGCGCCGGGCGACGATGCCATTCATGTAGTGTTCCTGGTTCTGCACGGGGCCGAGCAGGATGGGGTTGGTCAGGTCCATCATCTTGGGAACGCGGCGGCGGGTGGGTCCGAAGAGAGTGCGCTGAGCCTCGGTGGGACAGTCGATGATGTCGTCAGGTGCGCCGAGGTACTCGCGGATCAGGCCGGACTCGTGCTTGTAGAAGGTGCGCTCGAGGTGGCTGGTGAGGAAGCCATCCATGATGTTCATGCCGGGGGTGAGCGCCAGCTCGGTAACGCGGCGCAGGATCAGGGCCTGGTCGGCGGCCTGCTGCGCATCCTTGCCGAAGAGCATGATCCAGCCGGTGTCGAGAGCGCCGTAGATATCGTCGTGGCCGCAATGGACGTTCAGAGCGTGCTTGGTCAGGGCGCGTGCGCCGACTTCGATGACCATGGTGGAGGCTTTGCCCGGCGCGTGATAGTACTGCTCGACGCCGTAAACCACGCCCTGGCCAGAGGTGAAGTTGACCACGCGTTTGCCGCAGACAGAGTGGGCGATGGCGCCGCCCTGGGCCGCGTGTTCGCCTTCGGTCTCGATGGCGATGGTGTTTTGCCCGAAGACATTCAGGTGGCCCTCGGCATAGGCCTGCTGGAAGAGCTCGCCGCCCTCGGTGGAAGGCGTGATGGGATAAAAGACGCCGGCGTCGGCGATGCGCGTCTCGGTGTGGTAGGAAACCAACTGGTTTCCGTTGGCAGTGACACGAATGCCAGGATAACGAGCAGCAACCTTCATGGAAAAACCTCCGTCGATCAAAACCGTGTGTTCAGCCATGCGAGGCGCCGTTGGAGCAGGGTCCAACTCGCGGGCAGGCGATGGCTGCGAAAAAAAGAGAAAGTACGCGCAACAATTTTTGCGAGCAGCGGCTCGTCCTACTTAGGTAGATGCGGGCTCGGGCGCGAAGGACGCGAATAGAGGAAGCCAGAGCTGATTCCGCGCATACCAGGGCAGGGTAAAGCCATGGCCGCGTGCAAATGCCGCTGCAAGTGTAAAGGCCCAGATGGACAACGGGGAACCCAAGGGGGGGCGCACCCGCAAATCTGGCCTAGAGATCAGTATGCGCCCAAGAAGATGGGACGGTGTCCCATAAGGTGAGACTCGCGGGAAAGCCTTGGACTACAGGGGCTTACGGGTTCGGCTCAGGGGATGCTGGTCCGGTACTATACTCGGACTGGTTCAAAGGCATTGTCTATAACGGCTCTCAATTCAAGTGGCCAGGAACCGCTTTCAAGGACCTCGATGCGACTTTTCAGCAAAACCAGTGCAATTTCTGCGGCTCTTCTTCTCTCGAACCTTTTGATGACTGTTTCCGCCGTGAGTGCGCAGGCGCAGACAGGCGCTTCCGCGGCGGCCGTTGCTCCATCGAGATCGGCGATCGGGGGGAAGGACGCGGAAAAGGCCACGGCGCAGTACCGCGCGGTGCAACAGAGGCTGGCGCAGGGATGGAACACGTGGGACGTGCACAGCGTGGCGACCCAGGTTCTGCTGCCGGACGGGTTGGCGATTCACGTGGGGCTCAAGCGCAACAGCGCCTTGAATGGCGATGCATTTCTGAAGGATGCGCTGATCGGAAGGATGGACGCCGGCGCGGAGCAGGTGACGCCGGGGCCGCACTCCTGGGATGGAAGCTATACCGAACTGAAGATTGCGTGGAAGGGGCACAACTGGCGCATCCAGAGCGCGCGGGACGGCAACGACCTGGTCGTGCTGGCCAGCCCTCTGCCTGGAACGCCCACGTCGGCGCTGCCGGCGACCATTGTCTTCTCTGTGGATTTCCTGTGGAACCGGCCGGGCACGGTTTTGAAGCGCGAGGATTCCATCGAGGCGCGCGGCGCATCGGGAGTTGTGCCTGTTTACTGCACCTGCACCAGGGAACAGCAGAGCCAGTACATTGCCTTGCCGATGGGAGGGCCGTACTTTGCGGCCGATTTCACCGCCCCGGTGGGGATGAGTAGCGGCAAGCGCCGCAGCGTGGAAGAGATGGAAGCGGCACTTACGCGGCAGAAAGCGGCTTACGAGCAATCCATCGTTGCCGCGGGCAAAAACGGGCCGATTGTGGACGCGATAGAAACCACCCTGGGCTGGGACACGATTTACGAGCCGGAGAAGAGCCGCGTGGTCTCGCCCGTGAGCCGGGTGTGGAGCGTGAACTGGGGCGGCTACGTGATCTTCGACTGGGATACGTTTTTCGCGGCGACCATGGCGGGGATCGGCGACCGCGACCTGGCCTATGCCGACGTCCTCGAAACCCTGCGCGAGGAGACGCCGCAGGGCTTTGTGCCGAACTACGCCAGGCCGGGCGGCTGGAAGAGCTTTGACCGCTCCGAGCCGCCGGTGGGCGCGATTACCGTGCTGGGCCTGTACAAGCAGTTCCACGAGCGCTGGTTCCTGGAGGAGGCGTTTCAGCCGCTGCTTAGGTGGAACCGCTGGTGGGCCGAGCATCGCCAGATCCAGGGCTACCTGGCGTGGGGCAGTGACGGCGACAGCAACCCGGCAGACCTGGACGACGAGACGCGCGGCACCCGCGCCGGCGCGATTCTGGAGTCGGGGCTGGACAACAGTCCGATGTACGACGCGACGACCTACAACCAGCAGTCGCACCTGCTGGAGTACGCGGATGTGGGGCTGATGAGCCTGTACATTGCCGACTGCGACTCGTTGGCGGAGATGGCGGAGACCTTGCAGAAGCCGGCGGAGGCGAAGGAGCTGAAGGACCGCGCCGCGCGCTTCAGAAGCAAACTTGCAACCCTCTGGGATGAGCGCGCAGGGATCTTTCTCAACAAGGACTTGCACACCGGGCAGTTCAATACCAGGCTATCGCCCACCAACTTCTATCCCATGCTGGCCCACGCGGCCACGCCGGAACAGGCCCGGACGATGATCGAGAAGCACCTGCTCAACCCCCAGGAGTTCTGGGGCCAGTGGGTGATTCCTTCGATTGCGCGCAACGATCCGGCCTTTCACGATCAGGACTACTGGCGGGGCAGAATCTGGGGGCCGATGAACTATCTGGTCTACCTGGGACTCAGAAACTACGACGACGAAAAGACACGCGGCGAGTTTGCCCAAAAATCCTATGCGCTCTTCCTGAAGGAATGGACGGAAAAGGGCCACGTGCATGAGAACTACAACGCTGTGCTGGGCGTGGGAGACGATGTCGAGAGCAGCGACCGCTTTTATCACTGGGGCGCGCTGCTGGGCTATGTGGAGTACCTGGAGCAGGCTCGGGCGGGAAAGTGATTTGTCGGGGTCTGCGCCCCTTCAATCCGCAATATATTCCGGATTGAAGAAGCCGGGGCTTTGCGCCATCGCGTAGTATTTTTGCGGCGGCTTGTTGCCGGTTTTCCAGTCGCCAAATTGAAATGCCGAACACCCCACCGGGGTGCAGCGGCTGCAACCCTTGCCAACACTTCAGGAGCCCTGCCGCTTACGCTCCCGCAGCCCGCGCAACCGCCGGGCTGGCCAAGCGGCGGGGAAGACCCGCTACCGTGGACCAAAAGCTGAACTCAAGCTCACAAACCCGAACCGCGCGGCGAACCCTGAGATAACTCTCTGCGCACATCAGGAGATCGATGAAACATCGAATTTTTGCAAAACTCGCTCTTTTCGCCCTTGCCGTTGTGGCGTTTTCGCCGTTCGGCTGGGCGCAATCGAAGGTGGCCGGCGACTGGGCTGGCGTGCTGAGCGTAGACGGCTCACAGATGCACATCGCCCTGCACATCTTTGAGGGCAAGGACGGCAGCCTGACCGCGACCGCGGACAATATCGACCAGGGCCAATACGCCATCCCGGTCACCACCACCACCTTCAAGGACTCCAAGCTCACTTTCACTGTCGAAAGCCATCAAGTGGCATTTGAGGGCGTGCTCAACAACGAGGGAACCGAGATCGACGGCAAGATGGTGCAGCAGGGGCAGTCGATGGAGATGGAGTTGAAGCTGCAGCGCATCCAGGCGCAAGCCGTAGCGTTTTCCATAGTGGTCGACCGGCTCTCCGGGATGCACGAACTGCCCGACGGTGCCTGGAAGATCCACACCGGCGACATGGCGCACGGCGAGCGGGTGAATCTGGATGAAAGCGACTGGAAGCCGGTGGCGAGGGACGCCAAACTCGGCGCCGACTCGGTGTGGTTTCGCCAGACTTACCAGATACCGGAGACGCTGAAGGGCTACAACCTGACCGGCGCGCGAGTCTGGTTCCAGCTCAACGTGGACGCGGATAACGCCCACGTGACGCAGATCATTTACATGAACGGCAAGCGCGCGGCGATGGGCGAAGACCTGGAGCCGATGGCGCTGTTTGAAGACGCCAAGCCCGGCGACAAGGTGACGGTAGCCGTCAAGGTGCTGGCGACCCCTGGCGAGAAGACCTTCCAGGGCGCGACGCTGCGCATCGATTTCCCCGACAAGGCGCTGAGCCCCGAGGACCTGCGGCAGGAGCTTCTCTCGGCCAAGCAACTGATTCCTTCGCTGGCGCCCGGCGATACCGCGTCCATGGCGGCGCTCGACACGGCCGTCAGCGCCATCGACCTGAAGGCGCTGGATGCGCACGACCAGGCGAAGTTCGATGCCAGCCTGAAGGACGCCGAAGCCAAGCTCGAGGTTCTGAAGCCGCTGATGAAGCAGAACACCGTCACCCTGAACGGCCAGTCGCACATCGACGCAGCCTGGCTGTGGCCCTGGACGGAAACCGTGGACGTGGTGCGGCGCACCTTCGGCACTTCGCTGCAACTGATGCGCGAGTACCCCACCTATACCTTCACGCAGTCGTCCGCGGCTTACAACGAGTGGATGGCGCAGAAGTATCCCTCCATGAATGCCGAAATCGCCAAGCGCATCAAGGAAGAGCGCTGGGAGGTTGTGGGCGGCATGTGGGTCGAGCCGGACCTGAACCTGCCCGACGGCGAGTCGCTGGTGCGCCAGTTGCTGGTGGGCAAGCGCTGGTTCAAGCAGGCTTACGGCACGGATGTGCGGATTGGCTGGAATCCGGACTCGTTCGGCTTCAGTTGGCAGTTGCCGCAGATCTACAAGAAGAGCGGCGTGGATTACTTTGTGACCACCAAGCTGAGCTGGAACGACACAAATCCGTTGCCGCTCTCGCTGTTCTGGTGGGAGTCGCCTGACGGCTCCAAAGTCCTGACGTACTTTGGCAACTTCAATTCGGACCTGAACCCGACCGGGCCCAGCGACAAGCTGGTCGAGGTCCGCACCAATGCGCCGGGCGCAACCGATGCCCTGTACCTCTACGGAGTCGGCGACCACGGCGGCGGACCGACGCGCGCCACGTTTGAAGAGGGACTGCACTGGGCGGATCCCTCGCGCGTGGTTCCCAAATTCGAGTTTGGCACCGCGCAGTCGTTCTTTACGAAGATAGAGAAAGACATTGCTCCGGAGAGCCCCACCTGGGACTACGCCTCCATCGCCAAGGGATATACGAAGCCCGCGGCGGTCGCAGGCAAAGTGGTTATTCCCACCTGGAAGAGCGAGCTTTATCTCGAATACCACCGCGGCATCTTTACCACGCAGGCCAACCAGAAGCGCAACATTCGCCAGAGCGAAGTGGAGCTGCTGAACGCCGAGAAATGGGCCTCCGTGGCCTGGCTCGACGGACGGAGTTACCCCGGCGCAGAACTCACTGAGGATTGGAAGAAGGCTCTCTTCAACCAGTTCCACGATCTGGCTCCCGGTTCGGGCATCGGCGTCATCTACAAGGACGCCCAGAAGGACTTCGACGTCGTCCGCTGGTCAACCAATGAGATCAAGGCCGGCGCGCTGGAGGCGGTAGCGGAGAAGATCGACACTGCTCAAGGCGTGAAGGGCGCTGAGGGCCAATCGATTGTGGTCTTCAATCCCCTCGGTTGGGAACGCTCGGGCGAGGTCGCGGTGAAGGTTCACTACGACGGCGCGAGCAAGGCAGTTGCCGCTCTCAGGGAGAGTGACGGAAAGGTCGTGGTCGCTACCATCGTTTCGCTGGATCCAAAGACGGAGATGGCGGAGCTGTTGGTTCCGGTCAACCACGTGCCGGCGCTTGGTTACAAGGTGCTGCAAGTCGGAACCGCAAAGTCGAACTTTGGCGCCGGAACCGGCCATGGGACGGCGAACGCAGGGAAAGCGGAGCCCACTGAAAAGGCCGGCACACTGTCGCTCGGCAACCAGAATCTGCGTGTGGTCGTTGACGCGAAGAGCGGCTGCATAACGAGCCTCTTTGACAAGAAAGGAAACTTCGAGGCCCTGGCCAAGGGAGCCTGCGGCAACCAGTTGCAGTTCTTCAAGGACAAGCCGAAGGACTACGACGCTTGGAACATCGATCCCGGCACGCTGGATGTAGCGCCCACCGTGATCGATCAGGCAGACTCAGTCGAGCGGCTCGACGGCAAGAGTGGGGATTCGGGAATTCGGGTCACTCGCCACTGGCAGGGCTCGAAGTTCGTGCAAACCATCCGCCTTGCGGAGGGCTCCGACAATGTCGATATCGACAACGAGATCGACTGGCACGAAACCCACATCCTGCTCAAGGCTGCGTTCCCGCTGGCGGCGACAAGTGGCTTTGCCACCTACGAAATTCCTTATGGCACCATTGACCGGCCCACCACGCGTAACAACAGCTGGGAGAAGGCGAAGTTCGAGGTTCCGGCGCTGCGCTGGGCCGACCTCTCCGGCGCAGGCGCAGACGGCAAGGTGCACGGCCTGAGCATTCTCAACCAGTCCAAGTACGGCTACGACGCGGCGGGCAACGTCCTGCGGCTTACGCTGCTTCGCTCGCCGATCGATCCCGATCCCGAGGCCGACCGCGGACACCATCACTTCCAATACGCACTCTATCCGCACGCGGGAACATGGAAAGAAGCGCTCACCATCCGCCACGGCTGGGAGTATAACTACCCGCTGACGGCGGTGGTCACCGCGGCCCACCCCGGTTCGCTGCCCGCCAGCCACTCCTTCGCTTCCGTGACGCCGGAGAACGTGATTCTCACCGCCGTCAAGAAGGCCGAGGACGCAAACGGTCTGATCTTCCGCGCCTACGAGTGGGCGGGCAAGGACTCGACGGTGGAGTTCCACGTGCCCGCTGGAGCCACCGGCGCCACTGTGACCAACATGATGGAAACGCCCGAAGGAGCTGCGCTGCCGGTGAACGGCGACGTGGTGAAGGCGCCCATCCACCCCTACGAAATTCTGACCATCCGCGTGGATTATCCCAGCGGCGGCCCGAAGCAGTAGGATTTGCCGCAACACTCGAACGGGGCTCTCCATTGGGGAGCCCCGTTTTTGTGCGCCCAGCATGGGCGCACTCTTACGGGTGCAAGTCCCGTCACAAGCTGGTCACAGTGAGTGAAGTGAAGCGCAACTGCATGAGGGCGACCGATTGTGGGGAGGAAGCGTGGATCGAAACT
>Ga0224529_1001417_pt1 | contig 14463 bp, 10 predicted proteins | sample CBST50metaG_FD_179893 | JGI IMG/M metagenome (GOLD analysis project Ga0224529, IMG submission 179893) | Peat soil microbial communities from Stordalen Mire, Sweden - C.B.S.T50 | ecosystem: Environmental > Terrestrial > Soil > Wetlands > Peat | place: Sweden: Norrbotten County, Stordalen Mire... | reverse complement strand
TACGGCAGCGGCGATTGGGTCACGCTAAAGGTCAACGGCATTCGCTACCTCGAAAAGCCGCCGCTGCCGTATTGGCTGGACGCCGCGCTCTATCGCGTGCTGGGCCAGAACGCCTTTGCCACCCACCTGCCCAATGCGCTGGCCCTGCTCGGCTGCGCCTGGATCGGTTGGTTGTGGGCACGGCGTGCCTGGGGACCGAGGGCCGGACTCTACGCTGCTCTCGGCGTGCTGACCTCTATCGGGCCGTTCCTTTTCACCCGATTCGCCATTCCGGAGGCGCTGCTCAGCTTTCTGCTGCTGCTGGCTCTCTATTGCCTGCTCACCGGGTTCGAATCGCTGCGGCCCATCCGTTTTTATGGCATGTGGACGGCACTGGCGTTGGCGGTGCTCACCAAGGGCCTTGTCGCGCCTGTGTTTTTCGCTGCTGCTGCGCTTCCGCTGCTGCTGGTGACCGGCCAATGGCGGCGCTGGCGCGAGTTGAAGCCCTTTTCCGGCCTGTTGCTGTTCCTGGCCATCGCCGCGCCATGGCACATTCTGGCTGGCCTAGCCAATCCCGACCAGGGCCACCCCTTCGGCAACCATCCCACGCCGGGGAGCGTTCACGGATTCTGGTATTTCTACTTCGTCAACGAGCATTTTCTCCGGTTCCTTGGAGATCGCTTCCCGCACGACTACAACCGGCTGCCCTTTGCGGCTTATTGGCTGCTGCACCTGGTCTGGCTGTTTCCCTGGAGTCTGTTTGTGCCGGCCCTGCTGGTGGCGGCCTGGAAGACCCGGCGCAACTGGCTGCAGCACCTGCGCCGCGACGCCGGCCTCACGGTGGACTTCTACCTGGACAATGCCGCCCGCCAGGATGCAGCCACCTACGTGCTGAACCTCAAGTTCCGGGTACGCACCATCTGGCTACTGAGCCTGTTTTCCGGCTTCATCCTGCTGTTCTTTTCGCTTTCTACCAATCAGGAGTACTACACCTTTCCGGCCTGGGCACCGCTGCTGATCCTGATCGCCGGCGTACTGGCGGGCATCGAGGAAAAGCACAGCGCCCCGGGAGAGAAGCCGCTGCTTTCGACCGCCTGGCTGACCGGTGCGCAGGCGGTGTTTGCCGTGGCCGGTCTGATCGCTTCCGGAGCCCTGATCTGGGGACTGTGGGTATCGCGCAATCTGCCCTTTGTGGGCGACATCGGCACGCTGCTGGCGCATCGCGACGTGGGCGGCTACACGCTCTCCATGTCTCACTTCTTCGATCTGACCGGCCCGTCGTTTGCTGCGCTGCGCCTGCCAGCGGCCCTGGCCGCCGTGGCCCTGCTGGTGGGTCCGGCCGTGGGCTGGTGGCTGCGTCTCAAGAAAAAGCATCTGGCCGCCACTCTGTCCGTGGCGCTCACCGCGGCCATTTTCCTGGTGGCCGCGCATATCGCCTTTGCTCGCTTCGAACCCATGCTCAGCTCGAAGCAGTTGGCGGACACGATCATCCAGAAGGGCTCCGCCGCCGACTCGTTCATCATCTACGGCGATCAGTCCGACGCTTCTTCGGTGGTGTTTTACACGCACAACTTTCTAGGGAAACCAGCTCTGCTGGTTGGAGAGCAGTGCTCGCCGCACGGAGAAGGCTCGTCCATGCTGTGGGGCTCCTGCTACCCCGACGCGCCGAAGATATTCCTCAGCGAAGATGAACTCTCCAAAGCCTGGGGAACGGGCGAGCGCAAGTGGCTTTTCGCCCAGGACACGAACCAATCCAAGGTGGAGCAACTGCTGGCCGGCCGACTCTATCCCGTCCAGGCCATCGCCGACAAGTCGCTCTGGACCGACCGGCCGATCCAGTAAGCTCGCTGCCCGATCCTCCCCGAGTTGAGACGCCGCGCGTGGTTGAAGCGCGGCGCTCCTCGAGCGGGGAATTCGAGGCCAAGTCCGCCGTCGTTATAGTAGAATCTCGCATTGGCACATCGATGTATTTAGGTTCTTCTATACCTGTCCAAGGCCGGGGGATAGTGGATCGATTGCGATACGGGCTTTGAGATAGACCACACCACCATGACATTTGGATCCATTTTCTCTGTTGCTCTCAGTGCGCTTGCCGTCTTTGGAGTCACCACTTCAACCGTCTACAGCCTGATGGTTGCTGTGAGCGCGTTCCGATTTCGCCGCCGCGCCCGCACCGCTGGCACGCACAGTTTCCTTCCTCCCGTCAGCGTGTTGAAGCCTGTCCATGGCGACGAACCGGATCTGGAAGAGCACCTCACCAGCTTTTTCGAGCAGGACTATCCGGAATACGAGATTCTGTTTTGCGCCCGGCACGATTCGGACGGTGCTTTGGCGACGGCGCGCCGCGTGGCTGCGCGTTTCCCGCATGTGAAGGCGCGCATCCTCACCTGCGGCGAACCGCCATGGCCGAACGCGCGCACCTTCTCGCTGGAGATCATGCGCCGCGAAGCCCTCTACCCCATCCTTGTAACTACAGATAGCGACGTCAGCGTCGGACCGGATTACCTGGCGTCCGTGGTTGCGCCGCTCGTCGACCCTCAAGTGGGCATGGTCACCTGCCTCTACCGCGGTGTCACGCGCCATGGGCTCTGGGCGCAACTGGAAGCGATGGGCATGTCCATCGAGATGACCTCCGGCGTGCTGGTTGCGGAGATGCTTGAGGGCATGCAGTTTGCCCTTGGGCCTTCGATGGTGATGCGCCAGTCCACGGTTGAAAAGATCGGCGGATATGAAGAGGTCGCGCAATACTACGCGGACGACTTTGTTTTGGGCAACTGGACGGCCACGAAGGCGAAGGAAACAGTTGTTCTCTCTTCATACATCGTCGAGCATCACATTCTGAACGCCGAGTTCAAAAAAAGCATGGCGCATCAGCAGGCCTGGGCCACCAGCACGCGCTTTTCGCGACCCAAGGGACATGTGGGCGAGGTATTGACCTATGCGGTTCCTTTTGGCTTGTTGGGGTTCGCAAGCCTGTCCGCTTCTGGCCACTTTGCCTTGGGACTGGCGCTGTTGGCGTTCACCGTTCTCGACCGGGTGCTGCTTTGCCTATTAGTGGCGGGTTGGGTGGTCAAAGACAAAACCGCAGTTCGCAAAGCATGGCTCTATCCGCTGCGCGACCTGATGGGTTTCCTCTTCTGGGTGAGAAGTTTCGCCGGCTCACGTCGCTTGCGCTATCGCGGCGACCCCTACGAGTTGCTTCCCGAAGGCAGGCTGCGCAAGCTGGCTGAGTAACTCGAGCGTGGCCCGCGAGGCCTGATTTAAGCCTTGCGGCTGGCTGCAGCGGATTTGGCCACCACAGTGGGCTTGCGCATGGGCACAATGGCTCCGGCAGAGCTGGGCGCATTCTGCTGGAAGCGGGCCAGCATCTCCGTGCGCACGTATTCGACAAAGCTCTGCATCTGCCGGTTCATCTCTTCCATGCGCTCGCGCATCTGCAGGATGATGGCGATGCCGGCGATGTTCACGCCCAGATCGCGCGCCAGGTTGAGAATGAACTCCAGCCGCTCCAGGTCTTCGTCCGTATAGAGGCGCGTGTTGCCTTCCGTACGAGACGGCTTCAGCAACCCTTCGCGCTCATAGAGTCGCAGGGTCTGGGGATGAATCTCGTACATCTCGGCGACCGCCGAGATCATGTACGCGCCTTTCGATTTGCGTCTTGCGGCCATCAATCCACCAGTGTAAACTTCGCTTCCGCGAGCATCATGAAAACAGGTTCCGCTGCGGGTTCTTTCTTGAGATTATCAAGAACGTCGTTTCGCAGCCAAAGCTGCATCCACGCGTTGTACTGCCTCCAGATTTGCGTCCGCCCTAATCCCTAGTCCCTGTTCCCTGTCTTTTACAGCTTGTCAAACAGTGCCACGCGCGGGTCCTGGTTGTTCAGCTTGCCCAGTTCGCGCATGATCTCGCGGCTGCGCTCGTCGCTGAGATGAGGCACGATTACTTCGACGGTGACAATCTGGTCGCCGCGCTGCCCGGGGCGTTGCGCGCTCTCGACGCCGCGCTCCCGCAGCCGCAATTTCTGGCCGCTCTGCGTGCCGGGAGGAATCTTCAACTGCGCTCGACCGTCGATGGTCGGCACGTCCACCTTGGCGCCCAGCGAAGCCTCGGGCACAGTCACCGGAACGGTCACATGAATGTCGTCGCCCACGCGGGTGAAGACCGGATGCGTGCCGGTGCGCACGATAAGGAACAGATCGCCGGCCGCGCCGCCATTGACCCCGGCATTGCCCTTGCCCTGCAAACGAATGCGCTGCCCGTCACGCGTGCCGGCCTTGATGCGGAACTCGACCGTCTCGGTGCGATTGACCACTCCCTCGCCATGGCAGGTGGTACACGCATTGGCGGTGCGTCCGGTTCCGTTACACATCGGACAGGGAATGTTGAACTTCATCCGCCCGCCCATCTGCGTCACCTGGCCCGTGCCGTTGCACTCGGGACACTGTGCGGGCCCGCCGGTGTGCGCCTGACCGTGGCAACTGGGGCAGGTCTCCTGACGATTCACCTGGAGACGCGCAAGACCGCCATGGATAGCCGTCCAAAAATCCACCGTGGCCTGATACTCAAGATCGGTGCCCGGCTGGGGCCCGCGCGGCTGCTGCGGATGCTGCGCCCCGGAGAAGATGCCGGAGAAAATATCCTTGAAGCTACCCCAGGACTGCGATCCCGCGCCCGCCTGCGGTCCTGGATGTTGCCCCGGCCCGCTTTGAAAACCGGAAAAGTCGAATCCGCCGAAGTCTACCGGCGTTCCACCACCGCCGGCGCCTCCCTGCTGGCGCGCGTAGGCCTCGGCCTGTGCCGGGTCAATCTGGTCGGAATAGAAGCCGAGTTGGTCGTAGACCTTGCGCTTCTTCTCGTCGCTGAGAATGTCGTTGGCTTCGGAGATTTCCTTGAACTTCTCCTCGGCGCGCTTGTCGCCCGGATTCACGTCCGGGTGATAGCGCCTCGCCGCCTTGCGGAAGGCCTTGCGAATCTCATCCGACGTAGCCGTCTTCTTCACGCCGAGCGTTGCGTAATAGTCCTTGTTCTGGGTGGTTGCCATTTGTGTTTTCTTGTCTCAGTTCATCCTACGGGATTCGTCGTGCCTTCAGTGCACGCCGCGTGCCTTGCTCCTGGAGTATTCCTCGGCGAGGATTCGGGCGGCCATTACGCTTGAATCTGATCAGGACCAAAATGCTTCGAAACGAGACGAGGTGAGCGACATGTGAGTCGCCCACCCCGTGGTCTTTCCGCCGCAACGGCGGGTCTGCCGCACCGCAGGTGCCTACTTCTTGTCTTCGACGTCCACGTACTCGGCGTCGATGACTTCGCCTTCCTTCTTCTGGTCGGCGTGAGGCTCGGCGGGTGCGTCACCGGGAGCGCCCGGAGCGGCTCCGGCCGCGGTCTGCGCCGCGTTTGCCTTGTAGAGCACCTCGGCCAGTTTGTGGCTGGCGTGGGTCAGCTTCTCGTGCGAGGCCTTCAGCTCGGTCGACGTGGGCGTACCCTCGAGCAGCTTCTTTGACTCGGCTAGCGCGGCTTCGACGTCGGTTTTGTCCGCAGCCTGCACCTTTTCGCCCGACTCCTTGAGCATCTTGTCGATGTTGTAGACTAGGCCATCGAGCGAGTTGCGCGCTTCGATCTCCTCGCGCTTCTCCTTGTCCTCGGCCGAATGCGCCTCGGCTTCCTTGGCCATCTTCTCCACTTCGTCCTTGCTCAAACCCGAACTGGACGTGATGGTGATGCGGGTATCCTTGCCGGTGGCATTATCCTTGGCGGTCACGTTGAGGATGCCGTTGGCGTCGATGTCAAAAGTGACCTCGATCTGCGGAATGCCTCGCGGCGCCGGGGGAATGCCGGCCAGCTTGAACTTGCCCAGGGTGCGGTTCTGCGCGGCCAGCGGACGCTCGCCCTGCAGTACGTGTACCTCGACCTCGGTCTGCGAGTCGGCAGCCGTCGAAAAGGTCTCCGTCTTCTTGGTCGGAATGGTCGTGTTGCGCGGAATCATGGTAGTGGCCACGCCGCCCAGGGTCTCGATCGACAGGGTCAGCGGTGTCACGTCCAGCAGCAACAGGTCCTTGACCTCTCCAGCCAGCACGCCGGCCTGCACCGCCGCGCCGATGGCCACCACTTCGTCGGGATTCACCCCGCGATGCGGCTCACGCCCGAACATCTTCTTCACCATCTCCTGGATCTTGGGCATGCGCGTCTGGCCGCCCACCAGGACCACTTCATCAATTTTGTCGATGGAAATGCCGGCGTCGGCAATCGCCTTCTTGCAAGGCTCAAGCGAACGGTCCAGCAGATCCTCAACCAACTGCTCCAGCTTGGCGCGCGTCAGCTTGCGGACCAGGTGCTTGGGTCCGGTGGCGTCCGCGGTGACGAAGGGCAGGTTGATCTCGGTTTCAATGGTCGTCGAGAGCTCGATCTTTGCCTTTTCCGCGGCGTCCTTCAGGCGCTGCAAAGCCATTTCGTTGCCCTTCGAGCCCAGATCGAGCCCCTGCTCCTGTTTGAACTCGGCAATCAGCCACTCGACGATGCGCTGGTCGAGATTGTCGCCGCCCAGGTGCGTGTCGCCATTGGTGGACTTGACCTCGATGACGCCTTCGCCCACTTCGAGGATGGAAATATCGAACGTGCCGCCGCCGAAGTCATAAACGGCAATGGTCTCGTCCTTCTTCTTGTCGAGCCCGTAGGCCAACGCGGCCGCGGTTGGCTCATTGACGATGCGCTTCACATCCAGACCGGCGATCTTGCCGGCATCCTTGGTGGCCTGGCGCTGCGCGTCATTGAAATAGGCCGGAACGGTGATGACCGCCTCGGTGACCGTCTCGCCCAGGTAGGCCTCGGCAGACGCCTTGAGCTTCTGCAAAATCATGGCCGAAATCTCGGGCGGGGTGTACTCCTTGCCCTGGGCAATGACGCCCACATGGTCGCCCTGCTGGCTGACCTTGAAGGGCACCATCTTCATTTCGTCGTTCACTTCGTTGTAGCGACGTCCCATAAAGCGCTTGATGGAGAAGATGGTGTTCTCCGGGTTGGTGATGGCCTGACGCTTGGCCACCTGACCCACCAGACGCTCTCCGCTCTTGGTAAAGGCGACAACGGAGGGCGTAGTGCGCGCACCCTCTTCATTGGCAATCACCGTGGGCTCGCCGCCCTCCAGGACTGCGACGCACGAATTGGTCGTGCCGAGATCGATTCCGATAATTTTTGCCATGTTTTTGGTTACCTGCCTGCCGGGGTAAAGTATTTGACTCTTCCAGCGTGCCACATTGAGTGTGTTGTTGTCAAGTTTTGTTGATTGAAAGTCCATTAACTAGCATCGGGCGAGGCCGGCTTGCGGCCAGACGGCGTCGAAATGGGCCGGATGCGGAACGAATTCCGGCTGAGAGGAGGTCACTGACGACCTGAGCCCCAATCGTTTACCCTCAGTAGTTCCGTCGAAGATGCCTACCGCTGCCGCTCAAGCCCGCTATCCGCTGACCCAGGGTGTAAATCCTTGGCTGGTCACGGTTTCCGTGATGCTGCCGACGTTTATGGAAGTCCTGGACACGGCCATCGCCTCGGTGGCCTTGCCGTACATTGCCGGAAGCCTGTCGGCGTCGAACTCCGAGGCGACCTGGGTCCTGACCAGCTACCTGGTCGCGAACGCCGTGATTTTGCCGGCTTCGAACTGGTTCGCCCGGCGCTGGGGCCGCAAGCGCTTCCTCCTTATCTGCGTGTGCATCTTCACCGTGGCCTCGTTCTTTTGTGGAGCGGCGCCCTCGCTGGGGGTGATTCTGCTGGCCCGGGTGATGCAGGGGGCGGGCGGCGGAGCGCTGCAGCCGCTGTCGCAGTCGATCCTGCTGGAGAGTTTTCCGATCCACAAGCGTTCGATGGCGATGGCTGCCTATGGTTTGGGGATCGTGGTGGCGCCTGTTCTGGGGCCGACCCTGGGCGGCTGGCTGACCGATACCTTCAGTTGGCGTTATGCCTTCTATATCAATATTCCCGTCGGCATTCTGGCGTTTTTCATGATCACGCGGTTTGTCCACGACCCGCCGTACATCAAGAACGCCAAGGTGGGCCCGTTCGACAATATCGGTTTCGGCCTGCTGATGGTGTGGACCGGCAGCCTGCAGATTGTGCTCGACAAGGGCCAGGAAGACGATTGGTTCGGCGCCATCTGGGTGCGCTGGGCGGTTGCGGCGCTGGTGGCCTCGCTGGTGCTGTGGGTGTGGCGCTCCTGGACCAACCGCAAGGGGCTGCTGGACCTGCACGTCTTGAAAGACCGCAACTTCCGGACCGGGTGTTTCCTGATTGCCATGCTGGGAATGGCAATCTATATCACCATCGCCATTCTGCCGCTGTATTATCAGGAGATTCTGGGCTACACGGCTTTTTCGGCCGGACTGGTGGTGGGTCCGCGCGGCATCGGTTCGTTCATCGGCTCGCCGATCATCGGCATTCTGGGCTCGCGGATCGACCAGCGCAAGCTGCTCTGCGCGGGGTTTCTGGGCTTTGGCATCTGTGCCTTGTTCTTCGGCATGGTGAACCTGGACATCGGCCCCTATACGCTGCTGATTCCGATCACCTTGACCGGCTTCTCGTTGAGTTTTGTTTTTGTCCCGCTGGCCACCATGTCCATGTCCACCATTCCGCGCGAGGAGATGGGCAACGCCACGGGCCTGTTCAACATGCTGCGCAACATCGGCGGTTCCATTGGAATATCAATGGCCACGACGGCGCTGATTCGCCGCGCCGCGGTGCATCAGACCGAGATTGGCTCCCACATTACTTCGTCCACGTGGGTGTATCAGCAGAAATCCGCGGCTTTGGCCGGTTACCTGGGACGCCACATCGGGCCCACCGCGGGCCGGCCCGGCTCGATGGGACTGCTCTATGGGTTAATGGAGCAGCAATCCGCCCTGATGGCCTATGTAGATGTCTTCCGCTGGACGGCGCTGCTGGCGTTTTTCTGCGCGGCCGCGGCGTGGCTGTTCAAGAAGCCAGCCAAGCATGTGGCCCCGCCGCCGGGAGCGCATTAAAGCGGAGGAAGACGTTTCGCCCAGGATTTCGCCTCCGCTTTGGACGCGCTTTTCGCGGGATGGCTTCTTGGACGGAGCGCAGCGCAGTGAAGATCCGCGGCTGCTTTTCAAGAAATCAGATTGCAGGGCGATTTCAGAACGGCTAACTTCCGCTTCGGCGACCATCCGTCCGGAACCAGCAGACCCAAGCTCACGGATTGGTCTTTGTGAAAAGACCGCCAATCGAATTAAGGTAGAGTTGCTCAAGCCTCCCGTTCGAGATGAACTTTGAACGGTAGCCATCGTCAATTACAGCAAGAGGCCATGCCCACTCATACGCACTGAACTCAAAGTGAAGTGTAGCGTTGCAGGATCCTTCGGTGGCCTTGGCCAATCTAAGGAGGCCTTCCAGCCTGAAGTCGTCATATTGCTTGAGCGGAGAGAGATGCCGGTGAAGTGTGTACTTGTGAATAGAAAAGCGACTAAGGGAGAGTGGCTTCGCCGAGGGTGTTAAAACTTCCGAGCGGTTACGTAGACTTATGAAGATGTCGTCACCCTCAGTCGTTCTACCGATATGAAAGTCGTGCTCCCCGAGATACTGGGTTGCTCTCTCATCGATCAACCGACACGGAACCGCGATTTGTCGACTAGCAACGGAATCCGAAGATGCCTGTTGCGCGCCCACCATGGTGTGCACACACAATAAGACCGCCGGTAACCAGCATGCAGATTTCATTGAGACATCGTAATTGAATGTAGGGAGTGAATCACCGCCCACTCTTCGTTTTGACGTCCTTTCGCCCGGCACGCATCACTCCTCCGATCTAGGGAAGAACCAAACCGACCTGCGCCCTCGCCCGCAACCCGTTACTGTCCCCTCGCCCCGCCCTTTATACTGAGTGTTTGCAAAAGGCTGTAGACGCAGGCCGGAAAAACGGCGCGTCGAGAGGGAGCGGGCATTGGGTCAGGCGGAGATTGGGATTATCGGCGGCAGTGGGCTCTACTCGATGCCCGGATTCACGAACGTGCGCGAAGAACGCGTGGAAACGCCCTTTGGCGAGCCCTCGGACGCCTTTATTCTGGGCGAGTTGGAGGGGCGCAAGGTGGCCTTTCTGGCGCGGCATGGACGCGGACACCGCATTCTGCCCTCGGAGCTGAACTTCCGGGCCAACATCTACGCCTTCAAAAAGCTCGGCGTGGAGCGGATTCTGTCTGTATCCGCCGTCGGTTCGCTGAAGGAAGAGCACAAGCCCACGGATTTCGTGATTCCCGACCAGTTCATTGACCGGACGTCTCGCCGCATCTCCACCTTTTTCGGCGAGGGGATTGTGGGCCACGTGGCCTTTGGCGACCCGATGTGCGCGACGGTGGCGAAAGCCGCCTCTGAGGCGTGCGGCGCGGTGGGCGTGGTGGGCAAGCTGGGCGGGACCTATGTGTGCATGGAGGGTCCGCAGTTTTCCACCAAGGCGGAGTCGAAGCTCTATCAAAGCTGGGGCGCGGACGTGATCGGCATGACCAACCTGCAGGAGGCCAAGCTGGCGCGCGAGGCGGAGATCTGCTACGCGACCGTGGCCATGGTGACCGACTACGACGCCTGGCGCGAAGGACACGATTCGGTGACCATCGAAGAGATTGTGGGCGTGCTGCACAAGAACGCGGAAAACGCGGCGCGCGTGGTGAAGGCGGCCGTGGCGGCCATCCCGGCGGAACGCACCTGCGCCTGCGCCTCGGCGGCCAAGTATGCGGTGCTGACGCAGCCGGACGCGATTCCGTCGGCGGCAAAAGAGAAGTTGAAGCTGCTGTTCGGGAAGTATCTCGGGTAGTAGCAAGGTTAGCGGAGTTGGCGGAGTGAGCGAGTGAATAGCCTCCTGGTCGCAGGAGTTGTATTTGACTCGGATCACATGAATCCGGGCCTAAAGGCCCCGAGATTCGGTCAGTTGTTCAGGGAGATAAATCTCCCTGCTCCCTCCGGAACGACGATCTGCAACTATAGCACTTAGGTTTAGGCGATTGAAAAGAGGGAAAACATGGCGATTACCGTAGTGGGCAGCGTGGCATTCGATTCGATTGAGACGCCCTCGGGGCGCAGGGAGCGCTGCCTGGGCGGGGCGGCGACTTATTTCTCGCTGGCAGCCAGCTTCTTTACCGATGTGCGGGTGATTGCCGTGGTGGGCGAGGACTTCGGCAGAAGACAGGAAGCGGTGTTTCAGGCGCGCAAGATCGATACGCGCGGCATTGAACACACGGCGGGCAAAAGCTTCTTCTGGGAGGGGTCGTATCTCGACAACCTGAACGAGGCGAAGACGCACATCACCGACCTGAACGTCTTTGCGGTCTTCGAGCCCAAGATCCCGGACGCGTACCGCGATTCGGAGTTTCTGTTCCTGGCCAACATCGATCCGGTGCTACAGAAGCGTGTGCGCGAGGCCATGCCGCAGGCCAAGCTGGTGGCCGGCGACACGATGAACTACTGGATCAAGGATCACAAGCCGGCGCTGCTTGAGGTGCTGAAGGGCCTGGATATTCTGCTGATCAACGACACCGAGGCGCGCATGCTTGCCGACAACAACAACCTGGTGCAGGCGGCGCGCGGCGTGCTGGCGCTGGGACCGCACACCCTGGTGGTGAAGCACGGCGAATACGGCGCGACGGCATTCTTCGGCGAGCACAGCTTTCCCGCGGGGCAAGTCAGGGCGGCGCACCCGTTTCGCGCGCCGGCGCTGCCTCTGGCAGAAGTGGTAGACCCGACGGGCGCGGGCGACAGCTTTGCCGGCGGGTTCTTCGGCTACCTTGCTTCGCAGAGCGAACTCACTCCTGCCGCCTTCCGCCGCGCCATGTTCTACGGCAGCGTGATGGGCTCGTTCGCGGTGGAGCGCTTTGGCACCGAGCGGCTGCAGGAACTCACGCGCGAGGAGATTGACGCCCGCTTTATCGTTTTCCGTGAGCTGACGCACCTTGACTGAGGGTTCCAATAGCCAAGTGCCAAGCCAAGTGCAGGCCCGGGAGTGGCTGGCGGTGCTGGCTTCGTGCGCGACGGCTTCGATTGCGGCGATTGTGTGGAGTTGGCAGCACGCGGCCATGCTCAACTACGGCGACGCTCTGGCCCATTTGCACATTGCGCGGCGGGTTTTCGACTCGCGCCTGCCGCGGCTGACGCAACTGGGCTCGGTGTGGCTGCCGCTGCCGCACGTGCTGCTGCTTCCCTTTGTGCAGGTCTACGGCTGGTGGGCCAGCGGCTGGGCGGGCGTGGTTCCGTCGGCACTGGCCTATCTGGCGGCGTGCGCGGGCGTTTATCGGCTGGCGCGCCACTGGCTGCGGCCGGCATCGGCTGCGCTGGCGCTGGCTTTCTTTGCTCTGAATCCAAACATGCTTTACCTGCAAACCACGGCCATGACAGAGCCCCTGTTCGTGTGCGAAATGGTGTGGGTTGCGGTGCTGCTGGTCGAGTGGCGGGCAAATCTCGATTCCGATCCGGCGAAGGCCAGCCGCCTGCAGGTGTGGATTGCGGCGGCGCTGGTGGCGGCGGTTTTCACGCGCTACGACGGCTGGGTGATGGCGCTGGTGGCGTGGGTCGGCATAGGGCTCGGGCTGAAACGACGCGGCCGATTGGGCGCACCCCTCTTCTGGCTGGCAAGCGTGGCGGTCGTAGCGGCGCCGGTGGCCTGGTTTGTCTACAACGCGGTGGGCTTCGGCGACTGGCTCTATTTCATGCGTGGTCCGTATTCGGCCAAGGCAATCGAAATGCGCACCGCCGCACCGGTGTTTCCGCCGCATCCGGGCTGGCACAATCCATGGGTTTCGCTGCTCTTCTTTGTGAAGGCCGCCGAGATGGACGGGGCCGCGGCAGCGTGGGGCAATACGCTGCTCATGCTGAGCGCGGCGGGGACGGCGTGGGCGTGGCTGAGTGCGCGGCGGCAAGCATTTCTATGGGCGCTGCTGCTGTGGCTGCCGGTCCCGTTCTACGCCTACTCGGTGGCTTATGGGTCGGTGCCCATTTTTCTTCCGCCCTGGTGGCCGCACTCCTGGTACAACACGCGCTACGGCATGGAGATGATGCCGGCCTTTGCGCTGGGACTGGGGTTTGCTGCACAGTTTTTCTTGTCCGCAGTACGGGAATTCAAACCGGGCTGGGTGCGGTATGCAGCGGCTGCGCTGTTCGCAGTGGCGGTGCTGAATGCCGGCCAGATGGTGCGGGAACACCCGCTGGTTTATGTCGAAGGGATCAAGAACCTCGAGTCGCGGCGGCGGTTGGAAATCGAGATTCCTCCGGCGCTCCGGGCTCTGGTCGCCGAGCGGCCGGGCTGCACGGTGCTGATGGACACATCGGTTTTTCCGAGCCTCGTGGCGCTCACCGGGGTTCCCTTTCGCCAGACCATCAACGAGAGTGACTTGTGGATTTACAACGACGCATTGGCCGCCCCGGCTGCGCACGCGGCGATCGTGCTGGCGTTTGACGGCGACGAGATCGACCGCGCCGTGAAGGCCCATCCCGAGGGCCTGACGGCCGTTCGCAGGTTCATCACAGTGGAGCAGCCCGCCGCAACGATTTACGTCTCCGGTACTCCTGTGACGACCGCCTCACCAAGCCACACGATGCGGTGATAGCATCGGGCAAGGAACGACGATGAGCACGATGCTGGCACAAATCGGGCAGCCTTTCGCCTTTGACCGGCTGCAACAAATCGTGGTGGTGAATGGCGCCATCGGCCGCCTGCTGGTGGCCTGCCTGCTTGGCGCTGCAGTGGGCCTGCAGCGGGAACTCAGCCGCAAAGCCGCCGGTGTGCGCACCAACCTGCTGATCTGCATGGGTAGCGCGTTTTTCACGCTGCTGTCGGCGGTTCTGGCCGGAGACACGAACCCGGACAAGGGCCGCGTGGCCTCGAATATCGTGCAGGGCATTGGCTTTCTGGGCGCGGGCCTGATCCTGCACAACCGCAGCCGGGTAAGCGGACTGACGAGCGCGGCCAGCGTGTTTGTGGTGGCCTCCATCGGCATGGCTTGCGGCGCTGGGTTGTATGCAGCGGCGGCGGTTGCGGCGCTCATCGTCATCGTGGCGCTGGAGGTGGTGGGCCTTCTGGAGCGGCGCGCGAACCTGAAGATGTACCCGCTGATGTATGAGGCACGCGGGCACGATTCCACGCAAATGCTGGCGTCGATTCTGGACGCGATGGACACGGCGGGTGAGCGGCTGACCGGCGTGGAGCGGGACACCATCGGCGCACTTGAAAGAGTGAGCTTTCCCCTGACCGCGACAAAAAAACAACATGAACGACTGCGCGGAAAGCTGCTCGGCGAACCGGCTATCGACGCCCTGCTCACCTTCCGCGACCCGGAGGAAGATTGATTCCCTTTGCAAAGGCGCACGCCTGCGGCAACGATTTTTTGATCGTGACCGAAGAGGCTGCGGCCAACCACGATTGGGCAAATTTGACGCGGCGGCTCTGCGCGCACAACACCGGCATCGGCGCGGACGGCGTTGAGTTCTTTGCCTGGACCGGGC
>Ga0224529_1001409_pt1 | contig 14512 bp, 12 predicted proteins | sample CBST50metaG_FD_179893 | JGI IMG/M metagenome (GOLD analysis project Ga0224529, IMG submission 179893) | Peat soil microbial communities from Stordalen Mire, Sweden - C.B.S.T50 | ecosystem: Environmental > Terrestrial > Soil > Wetlands > Peat | place: Sweden: Norrbotten County, Stordalen Mire... | reverse complement strand
TGGCCTTGGCTCCAGTCGCCCTACGGGCTCCTTCCGCCAAGGCCAACACGGAATGACAAATCACATGCCTTCAGGTGGGGCCAGATCAGACCATCAAAAGGGGCCAAGTCAAGTTGACGAAACCATCGACCCCTCTTGCACATAATTACCCTCCCCTGGCGCACACTGGTAGATGGGAAGAGATGGGTACAAACTCCCCGAATCGGCCAGAAATAGTGTTGACCCCCACCCCCTCCCCTTTTGAATGCAATTTCTGGCCAGCATATGCAGGTAACCATCAAAGAATGAACATCTTAGCAAAAACGTCTATTAACTGATAGGTAAACATTGAAGGCTGTTTTTGCCCGTTTTTGAGCAGTTTTCAGTCAGTTTTGAGTCCAAAAACCCCGTTTTTTGCTTCAAATTTTCAATGAGTCAGCGGTCAGGCCGCTTCAGTCACCCTGTGCGACCGCGGGCTTGATAGCGTTCTTTTTCTCGGCCTCAGCCCTGCGCAGGCTGAGGACTTTCCAAATTCCGAACGCGATGCCGGCCACCAGCATCCCCACAAACACCCAAATCAGCGGAGCAGTCCACTTCTGCAGCGTTCCGGACCAGAGGCGCGCCACGCTGCGTCCGTAGACCACCCCGAGCCAGGCGACCAGCCCGTAACGCACGCTGCGGGCCGCGCCATACACCGCGAGAAAGCGCCTGCGCGGGACGCCCAGCGCGCCTGAGGCGAGCACAAAGGGGGCCAGCGGAATAGGCGGAGGAAGCAGCGCGGGAAGAAAGACCGCGAGGATGGGATGATGCTCGACCCATCCCACGACAGGCCCGAGCAGACGTTTTGGCACGTAGAGGCGTAGCGCCGTTTCGCCGCCTCTGCGGCCGATGTGCCAGGTTGTGTATCCGCCCACAAGGCTGCCGGCGACGGCGAAGGCGGCCAGTTCCAAGGGATCTCCGTTGTGTGACACCAGCCACAGCAGCAGCAGATCGGTGCTGCCGGGCAGGGTGACCGGAACCACGGAGGAGTCAAACACCGCAACGGTGAAAAGTCCCAGCGCTCCCATGTGCATGAGCCAGCGCGGCACAGGTGAATGGGGCGCGGGGATCGCAGAGATTTGAACCGGCGGTGGAGTTGGTGTGCTCACTTGAGACTTGGACGTGCATTCTGAGCAATAAGCCGCCCGGAGAGGCTGATTGATTCCGCACGAGCGTCTGGAAGCCTCTTCACTGCCGGGCCAGCAGCAGCATCAGCCCAAACAGCGCCAAGGGCGCCAGCACGAGGCCGGCATAGAGCAGCAGCTTGCGCCCGCCGGGGAAACCCCGTCCGCGCAAGGCCGGCCGCCGCACGCCTTCTTCGACGCCAACTTGGTCCTGATGCTCCAGATCCCAGGCCATTTCGTTGGCCGTGGCGTAGCGGTGGCGCGGATCGCGTTCCAGCGCGCGATACAGAATCTCCTGCAACTCCGCCGAGATCGCCGGGTTCAGCTTGCGGGCCGGTTTGGGGTCGTTGAGCACCCGCTCGTTCATCACCGCCAGGGGGTTTGGCCCTCTGAAAGGCGTCTGGCCGGTCAGCATCTCATAGAGCATGATGCCCAGCGCATAGATGTCGCTGCGCTGGTCGCCGCGCTGGCCCTTCACCTGCTCGGGAGAGATGTAGTCCGGCGTACCCAGCAGCGGCGAAGGACCGGCAAACGTGAGCCGCCGCGCGTCCTCCTTCATGGCAATGCCAAAGTCGATCAGCTTCACGCGGTCTTCGTCGCCGACCATGATGTTCTCCGGCTTCAGGTCGCGATGGATCACGCCGTGCTTGTGCATGTAATCCAGAGCATCGCAAATGCCAAGGGTGATGTGGACCGCGCGATCAATAGGCAGTTTGCGCTCCGGGCTCACGCCTGCCTCGTTCAGAATCGACCGCAGCAGCCGTCCCTCTACCCACTCGATGACCATGTAGGTGAGGCTGCGCTCTTCGCCGTCATAGGTCTTGACCACGCCGGGGTGGTCCAGCTCCTGGCCGATCTCCTGCTCCCGCCTGAAGCGCTCCACCAGAACCGGGTCAGACTCCATCTCTGCAAGGGGAACCTTGATGGCCACCTGCCGGCCGTTGTTCAGATCGGTAGCCCTATAGAGCACCGACATGCCGCTGCGCGCAACGGTCGCATCCAGGCGGTAGTGGTCCAGCATTTCACCGGTTTCGAGTGTTGTCATGGGCTTGGACTGCCAATCATTTCGATTCTTTCATGCGAATCGTAAGAATATCGAGCCTCTTTTAAAATTCCCAAGCGCCGAGGGCCATTCTGGCGGGAGTGGAATTCTGATCCGGCGGCGTTGCCTGGCGATGCAAAGCCACGCTATTGAGGCGACATGGGGGGAGGCGACAGGCACGAAGATTCCATTTTTCGGGCACGCCGTGACCTTGCCTGGCCGGTATCTGTCTCCGATTTTGATTGAATAAGGACGGACAGCCTACGTGATAAGTCGCAGGATTTGATCGGCGGCCAGCGCGACGATACCGAACATAAGATGGCACATCACCTTGGCGTTGCCCCTCACGCGTACCATCCGCCCTCCAAACTCGTCTTTCAAGCGCGCGTTTACCCGCTCCACTGTTGCGCGTTCCCGATAGCGCACCTGCTCGGCGAAGCTGTAGTTCAGCAGCTTGCGCCGCTTCTCCTCCGCTTGTAACTCCGCTTTCTGCGCTTGATCGCGGCGCGGATGGACATCAATGATCGATATGTGCCCCAAGGTGAACCTTACTATCGCAAGACACTACTGTCCGGTTAACGGCTAACTCACTCCCTGCAACCTTTTGATCTGCGGAGGTTTGCGGGAGTTTTTAGGTGGTGTCGATTTGAAATTGCCGTGATGCTGATTCCAGAGATTGTCTCTGGAGGCGGCGGTGAACGCTGGCAAGTTGCTGTTTGCGCAGTTGATGGATTTCCTTCCCTGGACTTCGTTTGCCCGCAGTGTTGCTCGTTATGATGGCGACCACCGGGTGCGCAGCCTCAGTTGCGCCGAACAGTTTCGCGCCATGACCTCGACAACGCCGCGCTCTGGGTTCTGGAGAAGTTCCGGCTCGGTGCCGCGACGCTGGCGCTTTGGCTGGGGGAAAAAGCCCCCGTCGGGGATAGGCTCCTGGCAACATTCAAAGCATCCCCGGACCACTTGCCGCCCTGGTATAGTGCGGACCGCTCTTTGCGAAACTCCGCAGACTGCATTTCACTCGCTGCACGATGATCCATGCGCTGCTGGACCTGGGCAGTGTCCTTTTGCTTGCGGCTCTCTTCGAGTGCCATTCGATACTCAACCCAGTTCGCCGGCATATCCTGGCGAAGTGGCTCCGCCTCGCGCTGCTGCCGTGACGTTGAATTGGCGCGAGTATCAGCTTGGAATTCACCGAACAGCTCTTCCATCCGACTTCGGCTGAATTCACGTCCGATGCAAGAGGCCTTGAGCGGCTGGTCACCCATCCATAGAATTGCACCACTGCCTTTCCGCTCATAGCGCATATCAACCTGGGCCAGTCCCTCATGCACCTGCGCCCACGACTTCGCATTGAGCAAAATTGGCGCGGCCTTTTCCTGCGCAATTCGTTCGCAAGATTTCTCTCCGGTTGCATTCTCATGGTCCCGCGCCTTCGAGCCGGGCTGAAGCTCGCGCGTACGGCTGGATCGTGTGACCTGACCGCTGCGGTCGGCGACATAGCGAGCGTTTTTCTCTGCTTCACAGCCCTGCGTGTGGACAATCTCTGCAATGGCCTTGTGCGCTTTGTCGATGCACCATCCTTTGTCTTCTACGCGCATCGTTACGGGATTGACGCGATTGAGGACGACATGGAGATGGTAGTTCTCGGTATTGCGATGGAGTGCAAAGACGGCAAGATGACTCTCATTCATACCGAGATACCGTTTCAGAATTTCGACGGCTTCATTGCATTGCGCTTGCGTCGGCTGCTCGCCTTCCTTCCAGCTCAGCAGCCAATGATCGACGGGGTCTTTACTGCGAGTCGCCTCCATTGCAAGAGCAACCATCTCGGCACGCTGCCCTTGTTGCGAGTCCGAATAGAAGTTTCCGTCCGCGCCAATGTACTCCGCCTTTTGCGCGTCTGCGCGCCCATCGGCCTCGATGTAGTCGAGCAGGCTGCCAATACGCGATGCCTTGCTCGATTGCGCCTTCGGATTGGCGATGTACTTAACGATCATTGCTGGCGACCCGTTCTACAGCTGCGCGCAGTGCGCGAATAGTCGCTCGCGAATCATCATCAGGTCAGTCGCGGCATGGATCGTTTTGCCAAACGCGCGCCTGCGAATGAACTCGCTAATGCTCATCCCGGCAAGGTCGGCGTCTTCGCGGAGTTGTACGTGCTCTGACGCTGTTAGCCGCATTTCAAATCGTGAGGAGGCGTGATCTTTGGCTCGTGAAGTGAACGGCATTGTGTTTTCTCTACGCGAAGCGTGCGCGGTTACTTTCAGGATGAGCCTCGATGAGACAAGCGTAGCGCGGAGCATCGTAGGCGACGGGTTGGACGAAACATGGCGAAGTCATGTGTACGGACAACCCGCACCGAATGGCACCGCGTTTACGCCTGGGGCAATCTCGCCAACTTCGCCAAGACGCTTCAGAAGGGGCAGCTCATCAACCTGGAGGGGAAGATCAAGTACCGGACGGTTGAGGAAGATGTCGAGGGCAAGCCGTTCAAGCACACCATCGCCGAGATCCGCGCTTCCAGCATGAGGCGCCTCTCGAAAGTCGAAGCCGCCGACGATCCCACCGACGGCGCGGACGAGGCATAAGCCTCGTCCGCCAAGCCTAGGGGCAGTTCGTTTGCCCTTAGGCAGATTGTTCGATGCCATTCCGCGAAATGGCGGAGGCTTGGCGACTTGCCGGGACTGATCCTAGGGTGGGCGCGATAACCAATTGTTGTTAATAGGGTTGCCGCTGATTCTTGAGCGACCTTGGCTAGATCCTGCTCCGATCATTTTGTGTTATGTCATCACGATGTATCAACCCTTGATGCCCGCCAAGAAGACCGGGAAGCCAATCGCCGCACTGTTGCCACGGCTGAGGCTATGGCGGCACGTGAGAGCATCCGGGGCAGGCATCGGGCATGAGCAGCTTCTTGGCCGTGTGGTGGTGGACCGTCCCACCTGAGACGCCACGATCTTTCCGCCGATCGGGAAACAACCTTGATGAATGCAGCACCACCGTGCCTTGGGAAGAGCAATCTGCCAACATTCAATGTCGGGTAGCTGATGTGCAGTCAAAATTTCATTCACGATTGTTCGGTACTACGTCTCAAAGGCGCAGCGCGGCACTTAGGGAGACAGCGCCGGGAAGCCAGTTACTTTGCTTTGACATCATGAAGCGAATCGGAGCGAGAGAGGACGGAAAGCTTCAACCCATATTCAGATACGGACGGCGAATGATGGATGGCTTCGAGAGCAGTATCGGCTCTTCCCAACGAGAATGAAAAACAGCTTCCAATTCCTGGAGTACTTTCGACACGCAATTGAGTTCCGTGACGCTCCGCAATCCATTTCGCAAGCGAAAGCCCCAGGCCGGAACCGACGGGAACAGAGCCTGCGTTTGGAACACGGAAGAACCGCTCGAATATTCGATCCCGATCCACAGGATCGATACCAATTCCGGTGTCGCGCACGGAAATGTTTGCGCGCTCTTCCTCAGCGCTCGCGCGCAGCGTCACCACGCCTCCCGGAGGCGTATACTTATTTGCGTTCTCCAGCAAGATCGACAGCAATCTCGATATCCCCTTCGAGTCGCACAGGAGGACAAGATCGCCTTCCGGCATCTCAACACGGAAATCGTGCATCGCATGGTCCATCGCATTCTTCCACACCCCGGCAACTTCGCTGAAGAGTGCCTCAACCCGGATGGGAGCAAGTACGATGGTCTCCGCTCCGCCGTCAGCTCGCGCCAGCGAGAGCAAATTCTCGACCAGGTTTGTCATCCGGACGGTCCCCTCGTGCAAACGGCCAAGAATGGCGCGATACTCATCGGCATTGCGGGGACGATAGAGGGCCACCTCAATCTCGGTGCGCATCAAGGAAATAGGTGTACGCAATTCATGCGAGGCGTTACCGGTGAATGTGCGTACGCTGGCGAAGGCTTTATCGATTCGCTCCAGCATTCGGTTCAACGTCAATGCGAGGTCGGAGACTTCGTCCTTGGCACTGTGAACCGGCAATCGAATGTCGAGATTGCGGTCGTTGATGCGGCGCGTCTCCGCGGCCAGGATCGCCACAGGCTTGAGCGCCTTTCGGCTCATCGTGTGCCCACCCAGGGCTGCCAGCAGAATCATCATCGGCGTCAACAACAACAGCTTGGTTCGAAAGCTGGTTAGCAACAGCATCGATCTGTTGAGCGCGATACCCGTCTGCACCGAGTAGCGCATCCCTCGCGCGCTAATAGGGTAGGCAAGGATTCGGATCGTGTGCTTGCCCTGTTCACCCTCCGAGATGAGGCCATCCGCCGGAAGACGGTCTGGGGCAGGCAAATCGGGATTCATCGCAGCCAAGCGTTTTGATCGGTATACCCAATTGCCTTTTTCATCCTGTACCTGCAAGTATTTTCCGTCGTCGATAAAGTCGTAATGCGCGGCGAAATCGTCTCTGATCTGCCGACTGGTCCGATCGGAGCTTTCGTGACTTAGGACAGCTTGCACATCCTGCGCGCGCTCCTGCAACTCGTGAAATTCGGTTTCGTCCACGCTGCGCTGCAACATCCACAAACTGGCAAGACACAGCAGTGTTGCGGCCGAAGCGAACATTGCAAAATACCACAAGGTAAGGCGGACGCGGATTGGCAGGGACTTCATCGGGACGCCTCATCCTGCGCGGAAGCAAAGGATCTCAATGTATAGCCCAAGCCACGCACTGTGCCGATCAGCTTCTTGCGATAGGGCGTATCGACTTTGGCGCGCAACGAGTTCATGAGAACGTCGAGGGCACTGGGCCCGACAGCATGGTCCGGACCCCATAGGGCCTGTGTCAAAGCCTGTCTTGGTACGCACTGACCGCACCGGCGCGCCAAACAGACCAGCAAATGGAATTCAAGACGGGTCAGGCCAACGCTTGCGCCGTTGCGTGTTACCGTATGTCGTATTGGATCGACAACGACATCCTCAATCGAGATTGTACCCTCCCCTTCTTCGCGATGGCGGCGCGTGATGGAATGCAAACGAGCCACCAACTCCGGAAAAGAAAACGGCTTGGTCAGGTAGTCGTCCGCGCCCAGATCGAGGCCGCGAATGATGTCGTCTTCCGTGTCGCGGGCGGTCAACATCAATACAGGCGTCCTCCGCGCCTGCGCGCGCAACGCCTTCATCAATTCAAATCCATTCATCTGCGGCAGTCCAATGTCCAGCACGATTGAGTCGAACTCGTGCACCGTCGCGATCTCTAGGCCCGTCTCCCCATCGGCGGCGGCCATCACGGTATACCCGTGTTCATAGAGCCCCTTGCGCAGCAACTCCAACATGCGCGGCTCGTCTTCCACGATAAGTATTCGCATTTGTTCTGTACTCTCAAGCGTAAGCGCGTTTCGTGCGAACTGTGCACATCTGGAGTGTCGATTTCATCACACATTCACATTCGCATGAGTGAGAACCTCCCAGCCTGAACCTTAGTTGAAATTCACCGAATCGTTAACCCGGCTTCAACACGGGGACCTAATCTCCATGCAGGTCGGAGCAACGACCTGAATCCAGCTGTTCTCACCGGCCGCCAAGCCGGGACTAGGAGTGCCATGCACAATCGAACACTTTCTTTCACGGTTTTAATTCTCTGTCTGTTCTCGTTTGCCGCAACAGCCCTGGCGCAAGTGGATCGCGCCACACTGAACGGCACAGTGACTGACGGTTCTGGAGCAGTCGTCCAGAATGTGAAGATTGAGCTGGATTCTCCAGCCACCGGACTCCATCGCGAGGCCGCAACAAATTCCAGAGGCACTTATCAAGTGCCGGCTCTCCCAATCGGCACCTACAAGATCACGATGTCGAAAGACGGCTTCAAGCCCGAAGTGCTTGAAGACGTGGAGTTTCAGGTCGGACAAGCCCGAACGATCGATGCCCGGTTGCAGGTAGGAGCACGGACGGAGGTAGTCGAGGTACACGCCTCGGAAGCGCTCAACCGCAGCACGGCGGAAGTCGGCTCGGTGATCGAATCCGAGCAGATCCAGGAAATCCCCCTGGACGGCCGCAACTGGGCGGGCTTGATGGCATTGGCGCCAGGCGCCATTAACGCCGGATCCGGCGATCAACACGACATCCGATTCAATGGCCGGTCGCTGGATGACGAAAACTATGCCTTCGATGGCATTGACGCCAGCGGCGTCCAAGAGCAGGCGCAGAAAGCCGATGCGCACTTGAACATCTCGCTGGAGTCGGTCGCCGAATTCCGCGTCAGTTCCGCCGTGTACACCGCCGAAAGCGGCGCCGCGGGCGGCGCGCAGATCAACCTGGTCTCGAAAACGGGCAGCAACAAGTTTCATGGCAGCGCTTTCGAGTTTCTGCGCAATGACATATTCGACGCAAAAACCTATTTCGATTCGAGTCCCTTGCCGCCACTCCGCATGAACCAGTTTGGCGGGGATCTGGGTGGTCCCATCATCAAGGACCGCACCTTTTTCTATATGAACTATGAAGGTCTGAGACAGTCCATCGGCGATACTCAGAGCGCTGCATATGTGCCGAATGCCGCAGCCCGCGCTCTGGTTATCGCCACATCGCCGGCTCTCAAGGATCTCGTCAACGCATTTCCGATCGGTGTGGCACCCTATGCGGATGATCCGACATGGACTGACCAAACACTGCCGTACGGAACCGACCGCACCCGTGAAGATTACGGGATGGCCCGCATTGACCATAAGTTCAACGACAGCACCACGGCTTATGTCCGTGGGAACATAGACAATGCTCACCTTGACCAGCCTGCGGACAGCGCGGGCGCCCGCACCCTGACTGACATCGTTCCGGAAAACATCGTCTTCGCCTTGGAAAAGGTCTTCAGCCCGCAACTCATCAACGAAGCAAAATTCGGCGTGAACCGTTCCGCGTGGACGCCCATAGTCAACGGGAGCGCGCCGTTGGGTCTCACCGTGGGCGGCGACGTGCCCTGGAGTGGTCTAACCGGGAGTAGCGCTCAAGAGGAGAACGGCACCACGTACTCCGAGATTGACAACCTGACACGGCTTCGCGGGCGGAGCAGCTACAAGTTTGGCATCGAGATTCGCCGCATTCAACTCAACAACTCGGGCAATTTCATGACCACTTCGGACATCAGCTATACCAGTTTCAACAACTTCCAGAACAACCTGGCAGATTCGATGGACCTGAACATAGCCCAGGGCATCGTTGGACTGCGCCGCACGTTCTACATGGGTTACGCCCAGGACGAGGTCAAACTCACTCCCAATCTAACGGTGAATGCCGGGCTGCGATACGAGTTCTACAGCGTGATGCATGAAGTGCTAGGCCGTTCTCTCACCGTTAGCGCTGCTTGCGGCGGGTTCTGTCCTGAAGGCGCGCCCTTCTACCAGCCCAACACCAAAGACTTCGGTCCGCGCTTTGGCCTGAGCTGGGCTCCATCGGCGCTGCAGGGGAAAACGGTTGTCCGCACAGGTTTTGGCATATACTTTGGCGCCAATCAGAACGACGACTTTAGCGATCCGACGGAATCCCTTGCCCCCCGCTATTCCGCCAGCACCAATCTCCCTCTGCTCCAGCTTTATTATGGCTACGACTTGACTAAAACCAGCGCCCTTGGTTCGAGCACTAGCGCGAAGGCGATCGATCCGAACCGGAAAGACTTGTACTACGAAAACTGGGACTTCAACATTCAGCAGCAGTTGCCCCACAGCTTTGTCGCTCAAGTGGGCTATGTAGGCAGCGGGGGTCGCCACCTGTTCAGCAAAATTACCGCCAACGGCTTCCTGCCGGAAACCACCACCCGGCCCATTCCTTCGCTCGGTACGTATGGCCTCAAGGGCAATCGCGCCAACAGTAACTTCAATGCGCTGCAAGCTTCGCTGCAGCGCACCTTCAAGAACGGATTCCTCTGGCAGACCCAGTACATGTGGTCGCACGCCATCACCGATGGATCTATCGGCGCTGGAGAGGCGGTAAGTGTCGAGAACAATTCGTGCCTTTCCTGTGACAGGGGCAGCACCAACGAGGATGTTCGCCACACAATCACCTCAAACGCCGTTTACCAACTTCCCTTCGGTCGAGGACGCCGCTTCCTGAATGAAGGCGTGGTTGGGAAGGTCGTGGGAGGATGGGATCTGTCCGGCATCGGAACCGCCAGATCCGGTCTGCCCGTAAACATTACGATCACGCGCAAAGCAAACGTGATGCAGGACGGCATCACTTCCGGCCAGCGCCCGGACCTGCTCCCTGGCGTAGCGCTCTATCCTGCTGGAGGCTCTACCCTCAACAACTGGTTCAGCTTTGCGCCGTTCGCGGTTCCAGCCAAGTACACATGGGGCAACGAGCCGCGCTATTTCGGGAGGGGTCCCGGCAACTATGAAATCGATACGGCCCTCTCAAAGCGGACTGCTCTTTTCGAGCGCGGTGGCTTGACCTTCCGTGCCGAGGCATTCAACTTGTTCAACCATCCAATGTTTGCCAATCCTTCAGGCGGCTTGGGGTCAGTTACGGTAGACCCGGCATCCGGACGAATCACCAAAGTAAATCCCGCCTTCGGGACAATCACTTCGATTATTAACACCGGAGCAACCGGAACCGGAACGCCACGCCGCTTGCAACTCAGCGTACGGCTCGACTTCTAAGTTGTCTGCTGCCCGCATGGGACACGAGGTATTGCAATCGCCCCGTGTCCTTTGCGTAATTCATGCTGTTGACCCGCTTCCCGGTGATCCACGCCAAGAGCCTTCAACGCAAACTGTTCGGATTCGACCGCGCTGCTTCGCGATGCGCTCAGCAGGCAGCCTGTGGTATGCCGCGCCTATCTGCTCAAGCTGCAACTGAGCAAAGAACAATTCCGCAACATTGTCTTTACGGAGAGTGGATGCTATGTCACAGGACAACGAAACTGAAGAAGTAAAGCCGCATTCGGTGAACAGAAGACAGTTCATTGCGTCCGCCGCACTGGGCGCCGGTGCGGTGGCGTTCAGCAAGACCGTATCCGCGAGTAGTGTGCCATCAAGGCCGGCCATATCGTCCCATGCCTCTTCCTCCGCATGGAGCTTTGGCGTCTTGGCGGACACGCAGTGGATTACGGGAGACGACGGTTTCGATCCCAATTCCGTCGCCGTGGAGATCGTCAATCAGATCAACCAGCAGTTCATCCAGAAGAAAGTCAAGTTTGTGATCCAGGTCGGCGACCTCTGCGATAAGGGGACAACTGCCGGACTCTGCACCAGGGCTCTCTATGCGCAAGCTCTCTACAATGCCGGAATCGGCTTCTATCCCCTTCGCGGCAATCATGAATCGAAACAAGCCAATGCTCAGGACTTCGTCCGTATTTGGCCGCAAACGCAAACCGGCATGCACAATACTTCTCCCATCGGTGTATTCGACGTCGATGGCCTGGATGGAAAGCCCCCCAGCCCGACCGGCTCTCCGTTTAGCGTGGGCAAGATACTGGGCAGCCCCGATCCCGACGGAACAGGCAATCTGAACGGGCTGAGTTATGCGCTGGACTACAACAATACGCGCTTCGTGCTTCTCGATCAGTTCGAGCCATTGGATGGAGGTGTGGCTTCGTCTCCCTTTTCGCTTGATACCGCAATCGCCAAGCAGCAAGACTGGATCGGCTCGCAGCTTTCATCGAGAGCGGCGGGAACTCACGCATTCGTCTTTGGCCATAAGGGGCTGATCAATGTGCAGCACGTCGACACCCTATTCGGCAAAAACCCTTCCCAGCATGGCGAGCAGCAGGATGCCTTCATCGAGAGCATGGCCAGGAATAATGCACGGTATTATATCCACGGCCACGATCACATGCACGACCGAAGCATCGTCACAACCACCGAAGGCGTTTCTGCGAAAGTAACGCAGCTCCTGTGCGCATCCGATAGCTCGAAATTCTATATCCCGGCAAATCCGTCGAACGACAAATGCTACGACGAGCCGACTCCTCCGGTTGGATTTGGCCGCCTCCGTCAGACGCCCCTTAGTCAGGAACTGAATACCGTGGGATTCTATATCTTCACGGTAGACGGCCCGCAGGTCACAGTGGAATTCCACTCTGCCGAGGTTTACCCTTCGCTGAAGACTAAGGAATATGTGATCCTCACCACCCCAACCCTCAACTTCCTCAAGCGAGAGACCTTCGGTTATAGCCTCAATGGCAAGGAATTGTTGATAGCCCCTGGCGAGTCCTACGTCACCGTGCAGGACAAATCTCCCGCAGGAACAAAAGCCGGAATTCTCAGCGGAATCAATGGAAGAAACGAAAGGGACGGAAGTGGCCGTCCATGCAGCAATGCAGTCAATACCGGTTGGGCGCCCGCGGCAAAGCGCGCCGCCAGCGACATTCTCACGCTGTCGGGCATGGCGAAACGCATGGGCAGCGCCGAGACGGACGTTTACACATTGTCGCTGAGTTATTCCCCGGGCCGCGTTTCCAGCGCCCGGCTGAAGACCGGAGGGTTTGGCCTCGCCACGGTGGATGCCAAGGGAAACTGGGTAAAGGCGGCCGATTGCAAGTTCGTTTCCGGTCCATGGAATCCGAGCTATACGCTGGGCACCTATGGCGTCGACGAGACGACGCACACTGCTTGGGCGGTCATCAATTACAACGGCGTCTTTGCCGTCGTCAATGACATCTGAGCGGAAAGTGCTCGTTCATTGCTGCCCATGCGGCAAGGGGGCATGGGCAGCGATGAATTGTCAACTCGTACAGACCTTTCGCTGAATCGCTGCATCGCTAGCACACCATACTCTTGCGTGTGCATTCTCTTTTGCCTGCCAGGAATCTCGTTCATCACAGCAATATTCACAATATGGAGGATTTTCTACATGAAACTACCCGCGCTGCTCGTTACAGCAATTGTCTTCGCTTGTTCTGCCGCCGCTCAAACACCCAGCGGCTTCAAACTCCAAACCCGCTACCCGGTTGCGGGTGTCGGTGGCTGGGACTACATTACCGTCGATAGCAACGCTCGCCGGATTTACGTCTCCCATGGCGTACGTGTGAATGTCCTCGATGCCGATACGGGCAAGGAGACCGGCGTAGTAGAAGATACACCAGGCATTCATGGAATCGCCATTGCCCCGCCTTCCAAGCACGGCTTCACCAGCAACGGCAAGGAGAACAAGGTCTCCATGTTTAATACAGCCGATCTCGTATTGATCAAGAAGATTGAAGTCGGCCAGGGGCCGGATGGCATCTACTACGATGCGAAGACAGACCGGGTCTTCACCAACAATCATGGCTCGCACAACATCACCGCGATCGACGCCACCAAAGGCGAGGTTGTGGGCACGGTGGAAGTCGGCGGCAACGGCGAAGGAGCCGGCGTCGACAGGGACGGCCTGATCTACGTCGCGCTCGAGGATAAGAATGAACTGTGTGCCTTCGATCCAAAGACGCTGGAAGTGAAGCGCCACATTCCGCTGGATGGCGTTGATGCGCCCACGGGCCTCGCCATCGACGCGAAGAACGACCGCATTTTTGTTGGAGGCCACAACAAGACAGCCCTGGTAATTGACGGCGCGACCGGCAAGAAGATCGCCAGCTTTGCAACAGGCGCCGGCACCGATGCCGCTGGATGGGATGAGAAAGATTCGCTCGCTTTCATCTCCAACGGCGAGGGCACGATCTCGGTGATTCAAGAGAAGTCGGCGAATGAGTTTGTTGCGCTCGATCCGATTCAGACACAGCAAAGCGCAAAGACGATGGCCTTCGATAGCAACGCCGGAAAGATACTTCTTCCCGCAGCAACTGTGATGATAACCCCCGCGGCAGATCCGACGCAAAAGCCAAAGCGCACGGTCACGGAAGGCACTTTCGCGGTACTGGTTGTCAGCAAGTAACAATAACCGCAGAGAAGATTTTCCAGGTTGTGGATTATGGTTTGCTTGGCGCCGCTTCACGCTGAGCACCGGGTAGCACGGTGTTCGGTGTGGGCCAGCGCGAAAGGATAGAAGAAATCATCCTTAGGCCAGTTTCTTCCAGATTTCGACATACCCAGCAAACGAGAGCATCCGGCGGAGATTCGTGCAGCCGGCTGCTGAGAATGGAGGCACGAAGTGAAGCACAATAATTCAGGCGGTGTTCTTGCCCTTGCCCTGAGCATCTTCCTCGGTCCGGTCCGCGTACTACCAGCGCAAGCTCCTCATGAAGAGCCGGTAAAGAACGCGGCCGAGAAGACGGATGAGTTGAAGTTTGTCGTCATCGTCAGCCGCCACGGAGTGCGCTCACCAACTGGCAAGTTAGAGCGTTTCTAATTTAAGTGAATACAGTTTGTGCTACAATTAACCTGCCGGAGAGGGGCGGCACGGATGCAATCCTATTCGCAAGATTTACGGGATCGCGTATTGTGGGCATTG
>Ga0224529_1001405_pt1 | contig 14559 bp, 11 predicted proteins | sample CBST50metaG_FD_179893 | JGI IMG/M metagenome (GOLD analysis project Ga0224529, IMG submission 179893) | Peat soil microbial communities from Stordalen Mire, Sweden - C.B.S.T50 | ecosystem: Environmental > Terrestrial > Soil > Wetlands > Peat | place: Sweden: Norrbotten County, Stordalen Mire... | reverse complement strand
GTTCAAACACTGCATCGGAGGTCTACAGATATAGAGAAAATGCTCTAACGATTACAAACACGGCGGGGCGGATGGCGGATATCGAGTCGATAGCTGATTCGGAAAACCTGCCGGCATTGCCGCCGGTGATCGCCGGCGCGTTCACTCCCGAGATCAAAAAGCGCGTCGAGAACTTTTTCCATTCGGTGGCAAGCATCTTCGAAGCATGGGTCAACCGGCGCAAATCGGATCACACACGCCGGGCTTATCGCGGCGATGTCATGGCCTTCGTCGAATTCTGCAAATTGTCCTGGCCGGAGGATTCCGCGAAGCTCCTGCGCGTCTCTATCCTCGATGTCCAGGCTTTCAAGGACGCCGCGACGAAACGCAGCGGGGCGCCGAAGACGATCAACCGGCGGATTTCATCGCTGTCATCGTTCTATAAATTCCTGAGTGGCGCCGCGGCGGAGTTGAGACTCCCGATCACAGTGCCGAATCCGGCGCATGCACAGTTCATCGCGCGCGAAGCGTCCGACCCGGTCGGGGAAACCCGCGCCCTGTCGGAAACGCGGGCGCGGCAGTTGATGGGGATGCCTGCCGGTGACTCATTGCTGGATATCTGGGATCGCGCCATCCTGAAGTTCTATCTCTATACCGGCGCGCGCGTCGAAACCGGCTGTAAGCTCAACGTCTCAGATTCCCACCAGGACGACGACGAGGCGACATTGCGGTTCCAACTCAAGGGCGGGCGCGCCAGAACCAAGGGAATTCACTTCAGCGCGGCGGAGGCCGTCACCGAATACGTCAAAGCCGCTGGCATCGAGAGCGGTCCCCTCTTCCGCCCTCCCCGCTCCCGGCGCGGCGATGTTCTCGCTTCTCGGCGCATGACCCAGCGCAGCATGTACCGCGTGCTGATGAATTATCTGGAACGCCTGCCCGGCGCGATGCAGGAGAAAGAGCTGCGGGATGGCGAGAAGGTTCAGGAATGCGTTTATTCGCCGCATTCGCTACGGGCAACGACGGCGACGCTGCTGCTTGACACCAGCGTGCCCATCGAGTCCGTCCAGGACCTGCTCGATCACAAGCACATCACCACCACGCAGATTTACGATAAGAGGCGGCGGAGCGTTAGGGACTCTGCTTCACATAAAGTGCCGATTTAACGAATTGATGGTTTCCGGAGTAAAAGAGATTCTGGGGGAGACATGGCAGTGATGACTGACCCGATGGCCGCGTTAAATAGCTTGCAACAGGCAATCGACAATAGGCTGGTAGTGTTTCAGAGATGCAAGGTGCATCGTGACTTGCAAGTGCTCCTAGACGAGCCCGCTCCAGGTAAAAGACGCTTCACCTATGCCAACATCAGCAACGGAAAAGTGATGGCGATTGCCATGTTTGCAGTGGCTGACCATGTCAGTGGCATTCCATGCTTTCAACTCGGGTATGCAGTACTTGAGTCCATGCGTAATAGTGGATTGGGGGCAGCTACCGTCAGAAGGAGCATCGAGGAGATAAGTAATGGATTTAAGGCAACTCCAATCAAAAGGTTTTACATAGAAGCCATAGTTGGCGTTTCCAATATTCCCTCAAACAAGCTTGCGGCCAAAATGCTGTCATCCACCCCAGAAGAGTGCACTGACGCCTTCTCTGGCCAGCCTGCACTCCAGTATCTGCGGCTGATTGAGTAACGAGTTATCTGATATGAAGAGGCGCATTTGAGGTCTCCACCCCACATCGGGTTGCTATTTGGTACGGCGGCTTTGGAGAGGCGGCCACTCGTCTCGATGGCATCGTCCCTTGGCTCGACGGTCAGGCTGATGAGGTGCTTACTTCGGCTCTTCCTGCCATCTAAACGAAATTGTCATGCATTAGCCAGGCAGGTCACTGGTCAACGTCGTCGAATACGCCACGAGCCCGCACCGGCAAGAGATCTGGAGTATCAACGTCTCCAAAACTGCGCGCCGGTCGATCTGTTTTTGGCTCACTCTCAAGTTTTTCTGCGATCCATTTCTCGATGGATTGTACCTCCTTATCTAGATTGGCAAGGATTGCAGGTTCATCAGCGAATTCCTGCTTCAGAGCGGAGAATGAGTCAATTAGCGGCTGCATGTGTTCGTCGGCGGCCTGATCAGGGTTACGGTTGGACTGCCAGGTTCGTCCTATATCCGTCAGATTGGGCAATAATTCACTCCGAACGCGTTCGCGAAACGCGGAAAGCTCGGTGGAAGTGAACACGCTTTGAATCCGGAGGTTTTTGAGGGCGTAGAAATCCTCGCCGTCAATCGCGTAAGTGACGACGGTTGTCATAAACTCCTGACGGTATTTCTCGGGCAGAATTCCGAACTCATGCAACCGGATGGCCAAATCCACCTCCGACACCGAATCCAAGAAGCGTCCCGGCTTCGATATTCGTTCGAAAACATCGCCATGCTGTTCAACGTATTGAAGCAGAAATTCCTTGGAACAGCGCGACGAGAGAAACCTGTCGATACGGCCCTTGCTATACCATCTGGCTAGGAACGGGGTCTTGTACCGGGTAGTCGAGGAGAATTCGTCGAGCCGCTTAATCACGAGCGGAAACAGACCCCTTGGAAGAGCTACCGCCCGTTCAATCCCGACATCGCCGCAAGTCACCTGCGCCGTCAGTTTGTCTATCGGACTGCCATGCACATAAATGCCGAGCAATTCATGACTTTGAAGCAAGAGGCCAGCATAGGCGTCACCAACGGTCGGATGCTTGAATCTCCAGGCATCCGTTCCTTCCGCCGCCGTATATTGCACAAGGCTTCCGTTGAGAGATTCGAGCGCGGTAATGCACCCGCCCAGATTGCTGCCCAATCGCTCAATGGCTTCACGCTCCGATTCTTCCAATTTGATCGGGCTTTCGAGGGAGTTGTTCCTCATGTATATGAGGGCGAGCGCCGCCTTGCTGTGTTCGTCGAGGCCTCGGATCACTTCTTGCAGTAAAAGCTCCTGCTTTTCAACGAAGTCATTCAGGTCGTAACGATTGAGGCCCAGTTTTGGCGTGAATATCGGATCTCCGAGGCGCCGCGCGGTCTCGGGAACAAAGCGCGAATGTGCGGCGATGACGGGGAGATGAGGCTTGATCTCGGAGCGGAATCCTTTGGCCTGCTTCCCGAGCTTAATGTGGTTGTAGAGTATCTGCTGCTTTTCCTCCAATGTCAGGTCATGAACGTCAATTACGACCTGGCTCTCCCGGAGAAGCGGGAACGCGCCTTCCTTAAGATCGTTCCGCGCTCGCTTATATATGTAGTCGCGCGACGTCATCACAATCTTGGCACGCTTACGGAGCATGGTGTTAATCATTGGAAGAGCATGGTTCCAACCATTGACAAGGAAGGATTCGTATTGCGTCACGCCGAAAGCGTCATCCACCCAAAAGAATTGCGATGGCTCGTCGGGATTCCATCGTTCAACAACCTTTTCGGCGTCATCAAGCTTCAGCGTGGAGGCGCCCCACTGATCCAACGCGCCCATGGAGAGCATCGAAGCGATGGTGGTCTTTCCAGCCGCGGGCTCCCCGACCAGAAGTACAAAGCCGTGTTGATTCAATGCTTCCGCGGCTTTGCGATATGCCCCCGTCAAAACGACTTTGGACAGGTCCTCGCTCAGCGAAGTAAGTAACGCTTTCGCCTGGGAATATGCTCGTTCGTCCAAAATCTGACTGAGATCGCCAAGGCCATACAGCCGTGGCACTAGCATCCGGAGGCGCTTGTTCGCTTTGATCTGATCGCAAATCCAGGTTGAGCCGAACAAAACAACCTGCTTGACGCCGGCAGCCTCGAATAATCCGCGGACACTCTCTGCAATTGAACCGGAAAGTCCGGCGTTCGTCATCAAAATGTAGCTGTCGCAGCGCTCATTTTTGACAAGCCGCCTTACCTTCTCCACTTCGTCGGCGAGATCAGAGAGAGCTAGGTTCTTTCCAAGCTTGTTCGTGAACTTGCACTGGATGACAAAGCATCCCTGAAGCGCCTCCCCTTGTCGCGGCTTCCACGTTCCGGCGAATGCTCCGTCTTTTCCGGCGTCGGAGGAGTCCAGAAAAGACTCCACGGTCTGGCCGAGGATTTCTCGCGTAATTGTCAGGCACAATTGCTGAAAATCGTGCCAACCAAGGCGATGAAGGTCATACATCCTTTACCCTCGTTCCGTAACCTAACATGTGCCTGCATTCAAAAAAGAGTCTTGTACGAGCGGAACTGCGATCCTGTACCCCGCCGACGCCCGCATACCGGTCCTAAGCGGTGTATCTCACTGTCACCCGCGATTGAAAGGATTCAGGTTGCTGATGTCATCCTTTGTTACTTTCGTATTTCCCAATAGATCCCTGCGAATAGCGAGGAGAACAAGGCTGAGTAACTCCCCTTCCTTGTTCAGATCATGATTTTCCTCATCTCCATATCTGATCCACGCGTCATACGCTTTGATGACATCATCGCTGCCATAAAGCAGCAACTGATCTCTGGCCAACATACGGTCACGGTCCGAATCTTTTCCGGAGATTTCCTCACCATGCATGATTCCCACCGCAGTCGCGGTGAAGTTTCTCAGAAAGCTGCCGTACGCCTCCCGTTTTTGCTCCGCGATCTTGAGGTTCAATTCTTTGTTCTTCTGAATCAGGTAGGGAAGCACGGCTCCGAACACGGCTATGAGAGCGACAATGATTTCTTTATACTGATTCATGCTTCACACCCCGACAAATATTCTCTTCATCACTGCTTCAAGCTCGTGAAGGGAGGTCCCGTCAGGCTGAGGTACAAGCTCGCAGAGGCTCCTGACAACATCCGCTGTCTTAACCAGCGAACAGAACGATTGAGCCTTCGAGGGTTTGTCCGCGCCTACGGCTTCTGGCGGGTAGTAGGCTTCTATAGCTCCCTTTTCCAAGACAAACACTCCCGAATTACTCAACTCGGCGAGAAGTGCGCGCTTCTTCGTGGCTATGTTCACCCGAGCAGGATCAAGAAGCACTTCGAGCCGTGGATTCGATTTTTCGGCAATGAAGAGCTGATCCAGAATCTCGCCTTGCTTCTTAATGTCGCCCTGGGCGCGGGCGGCACCCAACTGTTCATACAGAGCTTTTGCCCGTTCCCGCTGAAGCTCTTCTTTCAGCAGTTTTGGCGACGGCTTATCCAGCTTGTTCTCGTCGTCGATTATTTTGTCAACATCTCTCAGAAGATCGTCGAGCAGTTCTTTCGCACGGGGAGAAGGGAGCGTTTTATCGAAGTCTTTTATCAGGATGTCGAGATCCGCAACCATCGCAACATCTACATTGAAGCAGGTGAAAAAGTCCTTATACCGCTTGAAACTGCCCTTACCGGAAATCTTCACCAGGCTGGTCGATGTGGTCCTGAAATCCCACCCCTGATTGAGCAAGCTGGCTATATGGGGAAGCACAATCAATTCACTGTCGCCCTCCACGAGGACAATCTTCTTTGAAAAGAATGCGAAGTTGCTGCTTTCAAAGGAAATAAGCTGGAATTTGTCCTTCTCGCTAACGGCGGTGAGATCAATCGGGCAGCACTCGCCAATCGGCTTCGCCGCATCCTCGGGCTGTCTTTTCACCACTTTGATGAAGGTTTTTGTATTATCCGAGGAAAAGAAAAGAGGCGAATGAGTTGTTACAACCACCTGATGCTTTTGTGAAATGAGAGCCAGCGCATCAAAGAGAATGTTTTGCGCCCGCGGATGAAGATAGAGTTCTGGTTCCTCGAAGAGAAAGAGGAATTTCTCTCTGGCGGGCTTTCCGTCCTGGGCGTCTTTTCTCCAGGTCACGTCTTGCGATAACTGGACGTAGCTCCTGAGGATGCTGAAAGTGATCGCACGCTTGAATCCATCACCTTTATTGTCAACGGAGCCTCGAACGCCGTCGTCGGCGATGATATTCGCATTGGAAAGAACGGTCTTTATTTCGGGGGGTGGGATCTCAAGCTCAATTACGACGTTCTTGAACGTCTCCTGCAGATTGCTCTGGATAGTCTTTTCAATAGCCTTTACCCGGTCCATCCGTTCATCTACGACGTTTCCATCCTGGTCCGTAATGCGATTCAGTTTCTTGCGTAGATTCTCGAAAGTTTCCACAGCATCGGTTAAATCGCCCTCAATCACATCCAAGAGAATATTGAGCAGCTTACCGAATGAGGCGGTTTCTTTCGTTTTCAGCTCGTCGGAAAAGTCCTTCACTGCGGGGATGTACACGGGTTCCGGGAGAACGGATCGGATGCTGTTATCAATGCCGGTCGGCAGGGCGATATCTTTCAATACGAGTTGGTCGGCGGGTAGTTTGCCAACGTACTCTTGAATAATTTCCTTAGCGGCCTTCTGAGTTGTCACTGACTTCGCTGTGGTGGCATCCGTTGTCTCGGGATAAAAGGCCAGGAGCGTCTCGCCAAGCTCTTTCCCTTTTTTCCCCTTGAACGCGTCATCAATCCGCTCGTCCTCAAATTTGATGTTTTGAGGAACAGCAGTGACAACGCGGAGTTTGGAAGTACCATCCTGGGCATATCGCCGGGCAAGAACGATGGATGCGTCTTGTACATAGGGAGCAATTTTCACGCGATGCTCTTCCGTCAGCTTGGATAGCACCTCATCAGTGACGTCCTCGACCTTAACCGTGATAACAATGTCCTGATCGGGATCATAGAATTCGTTTTTCGAGAGCTTGGTCCCATTGATAAAGAGGAGCAAGGCCTGGAGCAGTGACGATTTTCCAGCATTGTTCTCGCCAATGGTGCAAACAAAATCTGAAAGAGGGGACTCAGTCTTCCTCAGGCCTTTATAGTTGCTTACGGCCACACGTGTAAGCTTCATCTTTCACTCGCCTCTCGCTCTCCGGTTACTCCTCTTCATCATCCTCGATGGCCCCGATGCTCGCCGCTTCCTCAGTCGGAATCAACGGTGCCGTTTGTCCAGCAAAATACTACCAGCACCAGCGCGACCCCGCGGCGAAACCCCAGCATTTCCATCATTCAGGCGATAGTATCGTCTGATCGCTGATCGTTCGCCAGAAAATCCTGCAAACTGCGTCGAAGACGCTTCTGGTCCTTCAACTCACACTCCCAAAGAACCAGCGTCTGCCAACCGGAACGACTCAAAGCATCCAAAGTCTTTCTGTCACGCATTTGATTGCGGTGGATCTTTTCGATCCAGTACTCGCGATTAATCTTGGGCACGCGCGCTCCACGGGCGCATTCGTGTCCATGCCAAAAGCAGCCATGGATGAAAATGACCTTCCGCCGTCCCGAAAAGGCCATATCGGGTTTGCCGGGGAGATCCTTGCGATGGAGCCTGTAACGGTAGCCCATGCTATGAGCGAGACGACGCACCGTCAATTCCGGCGCCGTGTCCTTTCCCTGGACCGCACGCATGATGCGGCTGCGGGTCTCGGGATCTTCTTTCACCGTTTCAACTCGATCTTGAGACTCGGATCAGTCTCAAACTCCTCAACAATCTCGTTGTACCGCGACACCAGGTCGGTGACAGCGATCCTGCGGCCTTCGGCCGCAAATTTCGCAATTTCATAAAGGTTCAACGCTACGAATTGCTCCACCTCGAAAATGTCGATGCGGTCGCCGAGCCCGACATTGCTCGCCAGCCCCTCCGCGACGGTGAGCCCGCGCTGCACCGTCACCAATATGGGGCGATGGCCGTCATTGAGGTTCTCCCTGCAGCGGTCAATGACCGCTTCCCCAGGAGAGGTCGTGACGTGTATGGCTACGTCGCCCAGAAAGAAGTCGCCTGCCCGCTGGTTTGGCGCGTCCGCCGTCGAAAAACTGTTGTGCTTAAGATGCCCCTTCCCTAGCGCGCAATCCAGTTTGGCACCGACCAGTTGTTGCAGCACCGCGCCTGCGTAATTCATGCCCGGCGTATCTTTCTGGCGTTGCTCCGCCTGGGAGATGACGTCGCGCACCACTGTGCGCAGGCTGCGCGAGGCGTCCAGCTTGATTTTGAAAGGCTTGCCTGAGAAGAAAAGCTGAACGCGGTCAACCCAGAAGCTTTCGACGGCCTCCAAATCAACCTTGCCCATTTTGCCGAGTTCATTCAGGAATGCGACGTATTCCCGCATGTTGCCGAGACTTCCGCGCGACGTGCGGCCACCCTCCTTTGCAAGCACACGGCTGATGCCATACCGCTTGAGAACGGACTGCACGGCTCCTTTTCCCAATCCCAGGACCTGCCCGCCGCCTTCCGTGATCAGCTTTTCAGGGTCGAGCGGCAAGCCCATAGTCTTGGCGTGTTGAGTGACGACGAGCGCAACCGACAATGGCCCCTGCCCACGAAAAGCTTTCTCCGCCGCGAATTTCTCCAGTTCGTTCCGGTGGGCGTGCGTCATCAGGCCGCTTCCTTGTCTTGTTTCTCCGCTTCTGCAAGCAACGGCTCAAGCAAATTGTCAGCGAGGAATCGCACGACCGGCACGACGACGCCGTCGCCGGCCAGATGGTAGGCCTCGTTGTAATTCTTGGGCAGGATATAGGTGTCCGGCAGGCCCATGAGGCGCGCCGCTTCGCGCGGAGACAGGAGACGCGATCTCACTTTCTTGCCTTCGACGATCAGCACCGATTGCCGGCTGGAACCGCCGACGGGCGTCCGCAGGCAACCTGAGATGTCATCGAAGCGGACTTCGGCCCGTTGCACGCGCTCGCCGTTCTCATTGACGCGGGTGCGCCGATAGATGCCGCCGACGATGCGACGGCCCAGTTTTTTCGCTTGCTCGACTTTCTGACGATTGATGGGACTCATCATGGACAGGAGGCGCTGCGTTTCCGCCGCTGTATGCCACTTCACGCCCTGTGGTTCGTCTTCAATCAACTCAGAAAACGTAACGTGACGACTCGGGGCGGAGGGCAGCCTCCACCAAAGCCATGCGGCTTTTGATTTCTGAGACAGCTTTTCATATGCGCCGACGAGATGGGCCGGATGCCAAAGCGCCTCAGGCTCGGGTGCGACCAGTTGCGCGGGTATCGGAGTTCCTCTCTTAATCGCGACGATGAAGAGCCGCGGGCGGGACTGCGGCACGAAATGCACGGCGTCTATCACCACGGCGCCAAATTGGTATTGGCCCTTCGCCAGGGCTGCCCCAATCGCCGCAAAATCCTTGCCTTTATGGGAGGAGAGGGCGCCGGAGACATTCTCAAGCGCAACAATCCTTGGGACGCGATCTTCTGCGTCGAGCGCCTGCATCAGTTCCCAGAAAGGCCAGAAAGTTCCGGAGCGCTCCCCTTTGAGGCCAGCGCCAGCGCCGGCAAGCGACAAATCCTGGCAGGGGAATGACGCCCATGCGAGATCGGCGCCGTCCGGGAGGTCTTGCGTTTCAACGTCGGCAACGCTTCGAATGCTCAGATCTTCATCGCCCCAATTCGCGACGTAGGAGGAGCCTTTCTTCGGATCGATATCGTTGGCAAAAAGGCAGGTCCATTCTGCGCCAAGACCCGCTCGGGCCATGCCGCCACCGGCGAAAAATTCATAAAAGGCGGGCATATCAGACCTTTCCTTTGAAGAGCGGCCACTTGTCCGCAATATATTGCTCTGCCGCATCCCGCATCACCCAGGCGACGGAGACCTTCTTCTCCTGGGCGATCTGCTCCAGCGTAGCGTGCACCTCGGGCGATAATGAAACAGAGATGCGCGGCATGGCGGATTCCCGTTTCTTTTGCTTGCTCGTGGCCATGCGAATCTTCCCCTACAGTCTATGGTGCATCACCTTACAGCACGGTGCTGCAACAAACAAGCTCTCTCCATGGTAATCCGAACCTCTGAGGGAAACAGAGGGCGAAACTATTATTTCTTGTCCACCTGTCCCGGATCGGGCTTGCCGCTAAGTCAATGCAGATATTAGGGAAATGGCGGAAGCGCTATCCCGGCAGCCGCGTTTCTCCCGACCGCAATTGGATATCGAATGGCTGTAAATGGGTGTAATTGGATATTGTCATCACCCCCTGCCCCGCTTCAGCGCGTTGCGCTCTACCGTAGGGTATTTCAACCCACAGCCCAACCCACAAATCCTGCTGTCTTGCACGACTTCCGCGTACTTTGGCAGTCCCCGCGGTGTTGTAAGTCGTTGAAAAACCAAATGCAGGTAGATTCACACGGCGGAAGTCGCAGGTTCAATCACGCATTGCTAGACATACAATCTTCCACTTGCATGTCCCCCCAACGGGTCGATCTCAGAAATCCGCAGGGCAGCTTTCACGGGTGTTCTGACATGGCCAGTGCCTCATTAAGTTTCAACCCCGTCTGCTCCATTTCTGCTCTATTCGAATTCTGAAGAACGGCGCTTTCAAAAACTCCCGTATTCTCTATCGCCAGAACGAGATTGGGTGAACGCCATGTTCTTTGGTTTCAATTGATCGCCACATTCCCAAGCTGAATGTCCCGCAACAATTTCCGAGATCATGCTCGAACGGTCCATGAGAGCATTCGTTTTTCCAACAGCCGTAAGTCCCGAAGAAGAGATCGGCCTCGATCCCCAATCATCCCACAGTTGAAGTTGCAGAATATCTGCGATATATGTCACACTCGTATTGAAATGCACATCGCACAATGACCGAGACGAGGTTGTGCGATTAAGTTCCAAGTTCGTGGGCGATTTTGCTTTCCCGGTAGGGTGCCTTTTTCGTAATGGACAGGCTCGATTCTCTGGCGTGCACGCGGAAATCCCCTCTGCCTTTTCTTGGGCAGATGAACCATCAGTCGTCAAGTAGCTGACAACCGAAGGGACACAAATATGTCTCGCACAGAAATGGTCGAAATGGTGTCAAATGGATTCATCGGTAGGCGGCTCCTGAATGTCAGGGAGGCAGCCCAATATCTGGGACTCGAAGTGGACACGGTCTACAAGAAATCCCGATTGAGGGAGGTTCCCTGCGTCAAGGTTGGTCGAGCGTTGCGGTTCGATGTGAAGGCGCTAGAGCGCTACATTGAGCACCACACGATCGAAACCATTGATTGAAAGGAGCAGCAAAATTGTCAATTAAGAAGAAGTTGGATGGAGTCTACGAGGTCCGTTGGAGAGAAGGGGGGCGAAACAAGAGCCTGACGGTCCACGGCGCGTTTGAATTGGCACGGAAGATCGAACGAAAGAAGATGTCGGCGCGGGATGAAAACCGGCATCTCGACATGAAGCGGGAAATCAATTTCAGAATGTCTGAACTGATTGACCGTTACTGGACGCACTACGGGAGAAAGAAGCGTTCTGCAGACCGGGAGAAAAGCGTGCTGGATGGCATTAAGGCCGAGTTGGGCCAAATGTTTGTTCGCGAGGTTGACGGAATAGCCGTTGGGCGTTGGTACGAGAAGCTTACAGGTGTTCGCGACCTGTCATCCGGTACAGCCGTAAGGCACTTCAATGTCATGCACCACATGATGAAGAAGGCGTCGACGATCTGGTCCAAGGACACTGGTCTAGATCGGAATCCGGCGGACTTAGTCGAAGTGAAGCGTCCCGACGATGCCAGGGATCGTTATCTTTCGGAAGACGAGCTTCGCAGGCTGAAAACAGCGCTCGACGAACGGATGTACCGAAAGGGCACAAAAGACCTGAACAAGACGAACCTTCGTCTAAGGCTGCTTGTGCTGATCGCCGTCGCGACCGGAATGCGCGCGTCGGAGATATTCGGGCTTCTCTGGTCGGACGTGATGTACGGGGAGGGGCTGTTGGCAGTGCGGGCAAAGCTGAAGGGCGGCAAGATGCGTTACGTCCCGATGTCTCCTGAACTGGCCTTCGAAATTCGTCGGTATCCAGCAGTAATTGGTGAGGATCGAATTTTCCCGCCAGAACCGGGCGCAACGAGCGGACGGCAGCGAGTGGAAGGAAGCTTTGAAGACTTGCTCACCCGAGCGAATATTCTGAATTTCCGTTTCCACGATCTGCGGCACACATTTGCATCCTGGTACATGATGAACGGCGGCGATCTTTACGAGCTGGCAAAGATCCTTGGTCACTCAAATATCAAGATGACTGAGCGCTATGCCAAGCTGGGCCGGGAACACATCGCCAGAACTGGCAACACAGCGCGGGAAATCTGGAAGCTCTTGGAGAAAGAGGAAGGCGTCCAAGCGTACACCGGTTGACGATGTACGCCATTGGTACGATGACTTAAAATAGCAACTCTTTGGTTACCGCTAAATGCTTTAGAATGTGGTGGCCAGAGACGGGATTGAACCGCCGACGCCGGCCTTTTCAGGGCCGCCTTCCAATCTGCTAAGCGGTTTAGAATCATCGTAAGTTGTTGATGTATAAGGGGAAGTCTAGTCCGATCTGTTGTGCCGTCTGGTGCCAAATGGTATGTTTTGGTACCCAAAATGTGTCCGTATTGTGTCCGCGCCTGGCTACGGGGTGAATCGTTCTTCGCTGCAAAGGAACTGCAGCGTCCACCCTCTAATAGCGTCAGATGCGCGAATAGGAAGGCTGGTACCGAACTTCGGAAGCAATCCGATTAGATTAATATAATACGGGAGTCGATGACCTCTTCCATGCCACCTCGGTTACGGCACGCAACTAACTGAAAATGCTCGACATCAACTGTAGCAATGGTCTTGCGCTAGACCGCGCTCCTATTCATTCTCTGAAGCAGTGACGGTGGTAAGCAGCGTCCTGAGCGCAGATTGTCCCTCTCGCAGGAGAGGCAATCGAGCCCGGCGGGCAACGGCAGAGATCGCTTGGGGTGTTCGGCTAGTTATCATGGCGACTTCTGACTGCATATGGCCTTTGCGCTGATGGCCGAGCGAGTGCGCGCTTCGCACGTTGTCGCCACCGACGACACCATCATGCCCATGCTTGGCGCGGGAAAAACATCGAATGCGCGGATGTGGATGTATGTGGGCGACGATGCTCAGCCTTACAACGTGTTCGACTTCACGCTCAACCGCGGCAGCGACGGACCGAAGTATTTTCTCAAGGACTACAACCAGGTGCTGCTGGCAGACGCCTATGGCGGCTACAACGGTGTGGTCGCCGGCAATCAGATCACGCGCGCAGGATGTTGGGCTCACTGGCGTCGCAAAGTGATCGAAGCGGAGAAGGCTGCGCCAGAGATCGCGCGCCGGGCCATCGAGATGGTGCGCGCACTTTACGCCATCGAGAAGCAGGCCGCAGATCTGTCCTCTGCAGACAGGCTCGAGGTGCGCCAGAGGCAGTCGGCGCCGCTGTTGGCAGAGATCCGCGAAAAACTGCTCGCATGGAAAGAGCAGTTGTTGCCGAAGCATCCCATGGCTGAAGCGATCAACTACGCCCTGAGTCAATGGCAGGAGCTCTCCGTGTTCTCGTCCGATGGCGCTGTGCCCCTGCTATACGCAGAAACAGAGTGAGCTTGTCCCAGTGATTCTGCATGTATGTGATGGCCTGGCCGAGGCCGGAGTTCGGCTCGACCAGGTGCTCATCGAATTGCTCCTGGAACCAGTCTTTTAGTTTGTCCATCAGCGGAGCGCTCTGCGTGCGGTGATAGTCGAGCCGTTCTTGCGGTGACATCTCTTGATCCCGGCAGTAGGCATCGTGCCGGTAAACTTCGCCGAGCGATTGCAGTACATGGATACATTCTTCCGGGAACCGCGCCGCCACCTCAACGAATTTGCGTCTGCCGTGCGCGATGCAGTTGGCCACCACCGTCTGGAACTCAGCAGGAAGATTGCGTGAGAGCGCATCGCACATTTGGATAGGCGGCCCCAGTTCTTTGGCCCGTTCGGCCAGCACCGCAGTCAGGTTCTCGCCGGCATGCTTGCGGCCAGTAAAGAACAGCGCGATCTTTTGTCCCGCATTGGTTGATACGATTCCTGAAGTGAAGATTCCGCTGCGCTCCGACTTGTCTTTCGTGTTGGCGGCCTCGCGGTTCTCCTTCATCATGGCCAGTACTTTCATCGTGGTGTCGTCGTTGTGCAGCACCTCGCCTTGCGCTGCCTGCCGGATCAGTTCCTGATAAACCGGATCGATCCATTCGGCGGTCTCTTCGACGATCTCCCACTGCGTCGAAGCCGGCAGCGGAATCTCCATGTTGCGTTGCAGCCCTTCAAGACGATGAAACGGGAGTCCCGAGCCGTACTTCAGCACCGCGATCATGCTGGCTGCCGTGGCATCGTACTTGTCCGTGCCCACTCCGGCGGGAGGCTCTGCGGTGAAGACCTCGCCGCACAAGTTGCAACGCAGCTTTTCCAACTCATAAACGGTGGCGGCAAGCGGAGCCTGGCCCACCACACGGACCAGGAACCCCGGCGTGCCCAGCGCATACAGCTTGCCCTTCTGGCATCCCGGGCAGCGGTTTCCAGAGTGATAACGGTTGTGCTCCACCTTGATCTTCCGCGCTCCGCTGTAGGTGCCGGCGCCGTTGCGGCCGTGCCCTGCAGTCGACGCGGACTTATGCGAAGACTCATCCTCTTTCAACGACGAGTTGTTCGCTGCGGCAACCTTGGCCGCGACCTGCTGCAGTATCTTGGCGGTCTTCTCGGTGGTAATTCCGAAGAGCAGTTCGCGAAGCCGGGCGATGGTCGTGCTCTTGTCTTCCACCAACTGGGTCAGGTAAACCAGCGTATCGACGGCGGCTTTCAGTTGCTCGTATTCCACATCCGGAAGAC
>Ga0224529_1001397_pt1 | contig 14643 bp, 11 predicted proteins | sample CBST50metaG_FD_179893 | JGI IMG/M metagenome (GOLD analysis project Ga0224529, IMG submission 179893) | Peat soil microbial communities from Stordalen Mire, Sweden - C.B.S.T50 | ecosystem: Environmental > Terrestrial > Soil > Wetlands > Peat | place: Sweden: Norrbotten County, Stordalen Mire... | reverse complement strand
AGATCGGAAGTCAGGACATTCGATCCGATTTCGATTAAGCCAAGGTTTGTTTCAGCGTCAAAGAGACCTGGGTATACCGTCCGTCCTTTCGCATCAACGACCGTCGCGCCCTTTGGGACCTGAATACTCTTGGCGGTACCGATCGCTGTGATCTTCCCGTCCGAAAGTACGAGCACTCCATTCTCGATCACTCCATGAGTTACTGTGAGGAGCTTCCCGCCTGTTATTGCAACTACGTTCAGCCCCTCTGATTGATTGGCCTTTGTTGCTTTTTCCTGAGCCTGCAGCATCGGCAGCGACATGCCGCAGCAAATCATCGCAGCCACGCATTGCTGTGCAAAGCGTTGAACTTTCATTAGTTATCTCCTTCGTCATCGCTGTCATCCTCGCCACCGCCAAAGCCACCGCTGTGCATGGTTCCATGGAACTTGACGGCACCAAGCCCGTCTGCGGAACGGTCGAAGTAGATATCCCCGTCAATGAACACTTTCTCAGTTCGCGCGAATGTGGCAAGCGGATCCATGTTCCAAAGCACAAGATCGGCGTCCTTGCCAACATCAATCGAGCCAACTCGATCGTCAATGCCAATAATCCACGCGGGATTCAGCGTGATCATACGCAGTGCTTCCTCTTCTGTGGCGCCGCCGTAGTGAACCATCTTGCCAGCCTCTACGTTGAGGTGACGCATGTCATCTGTCGAATCGCTCTTGAGAGCAACACGTACTCCTTTGCGCATGCTCAGCACTGCGTTCCACGGTATAGCGTCCGCAGATTCGTCCTTGAAACCCCACCAATCCGCCCAAGTTGCTATCGCCGTACCATCCTCGGCAATCTTGCCTGCGACTTTATACATCTCCACAGCATGGTGGAAAGCTCTGATCTTGAAACCAAATTCCTTCGCGATGGCCTCCTCGGTAAGGAATTCGTCCGCACGATAGCAATGGATCTGCACATAAAACTTTCCACGCAGGATATCCGCGATCACATCGAGCTTCAGATCTTTGCGTGGAGGGACTGCGGTCTTGTCGCCACTTGCAACCTTCCTGTTATAGGAGTCCCATTCCTTCATGTAGAAGCGCCCGTCTTCGAACGTCTGGCGCAGCAGTTCGAAGTTGCCCATCCGAGTGGCCGGAAGCTCATTCCGATTTCCATATTGACGTTTAGGATTCTCTCCGATGGCAAACTTGATCGACAGAGGCGCATTTAAAAAAAACATCGCGTCCCTGTCATCACCAAATTTATTTTTGATCACGACGGATTGCCCACCGATGAGGTTCGTTGAACCATGGAGCAGCATCGCCGTCGTAACGCCCCCTGCCAGCGCAAAATAGAGGGTCTTGTCTCGGTTATCAAAGGCGTTACTCATAATCATGTGCGGTGTGATCGGGCTGGTTCTCTCGTTGATGTCATTGCCCAGAGCCGCATGTGAGTGAGGATCGATGATCCCTGGGGTCAGGTACTTCCCCGTGCCATCGATGACGACAGCAGACGGCGGGGCTTGAATCTTTGTCCCCACCCCCGCGATCTTGCCGTCGTGGATCCATACTGTCGCATGCTCGATAGTTCCATGCGTTACCGTCATGACAGTAGCGTTTCGGATGACCGAATCCACCGGGTGGTTAGTTGTTTGCGCCTCTGCGCGGATTCCGCCTGTACATACCAGCGCGGATAGTGCTAGCAGAAGCCTCAGTGCAATCTCGCAGCGTCGTTCTTTGTCTTGCATGTAATCTCCTGATATGGGCGTGTTGAGCAGCCCGCGACGGGTCACTCAACATGCAAACAGTTACTCGTATCTGATGCGAATTTCCGACGATCACAGCTTAAAAGTTTACCTTGAGAGCTAACTGTATCTGACGCGCGGTGCCGAATCCAATCGATGTCCCGAACGTGCTGGATGCCTGCCCAAATGAGGCAGCGCCCGAAGATGAGTAAGTGGCACTTGGAACTGCAAGATTAGGGTGATTAAAAATATTGAAGAACTCAGCACGGAACTGCACGTTGGTTCGTTCTCCGACATGAGTGTCTTTGATAGCGGAAAGATCGGCCTGGGCGAAGCCAGGGTCGAAGAACACGCCGATTGGAGAATTGCCGTACTGCCCGGCTACGCCCCCCGCACCGTTGACGGGTACGACCGCTACCGTTGGCGTAGAGAATGCGGCGAAATTCAGCCATGGAACGACATTGCTGGAAGTCTTCTGTCCCCGATTTGCAGCGTAGATGCTCACTCCGGGAACGCGATTAGGACGTTGATTGGTCGTATCGCCATTTCCGTAGGTGCTTGTGCTCATGTAAACGGTGTCCGCCACGCCAGTATGGAAAACTCCCAGGCCCGTGAGACTCCAGCCTCCGATGATTCCTTGGGTTGCATGCGGCGCACCAGACAGAAATCTCTTACCTCGACCGAATGGCAACTGATACAGCAGGTTGAATGACAAGTTTTCACGGACGTCGTTCCCGGATGGTCCGTAGTTGTCTGCAAAGTTGAAGGGTTGCTGTGGAGTCGACGCGTCCCTAGCGCATGAGAGTAAGTGAACTCTGCTGTTCCGGTCAGGCCTTCCGTTATGGACTCTTTCAGTTCGGCTTGAAAACCGTTGTAGTTCGAACTGGTCCCCCATGTGGACGCCGTAATGCTGGTATAACTCGGATACGGTCGCACGCCGGTGACAGGACTTACATAGTTCACGCCTTCTGAGACCAGGAGATGCACAGCCCTATTCCCGACGTAGGCCAGCGAGATCGTTGTCTTGCTCGAAGCTTGCATACCGAGGCTCAACGACCACTGATTATTCAGCGGATTTCTCGGCGTGGCCTCATACCCAGTAAGACTGGGCAGAGCAGTAGTGGCGGAGTTCAAGAATGGCGTGACCGGAAATGACAAGGTGGGGATATTTGCACTACTCAATGTCGTAGAGCCAGGCGTCGTGTTTGAAATTTTGTTGTAGTAATTTCCGATCTGGAAAGCCTCGATATAGATTCCATACCCTACTCGCAGAACGACACCACTAGTTGGCGACCAAGCCACACCTACGCGAGGCGCGAAGTTCTTGTAGTAGCTGTTATAGTATGGAGACCCCGGAGATGTAAGGCTGTTTGTGGCCAGAGACCACACCGATGCTGATGTGAGGTCATGTGGGACCTGGTTCCAATCCCAACGCAGGCCGAGGTTGAGAGCGACATTGGGACGAAGCTGCCACGAATCAGTAATGAAGCTTCCCACCTCAATCATCTTTGTCGTATTGTTCGGAAAGGTTGCTGAGATGGATGCACTCTGCACCTTATTAGCATAGAACGCAGTCAGAGAGGCAAAGCTGACAGAAGGAGCACTTATGTAGCCATGGAATGGGTAGTACACGTTCCACATGTTAACGCCGGCTTTCAATGTATGCCGTCCTTTAACAAGGGTGACCGAATCGCCTAATTGTACATCCTTCGGCTCTCGGCCATAGAGTCCCCTATTTCCAGGAGCAAACGTCAACCCCCCGATAGTAACCGTGGGAAGGCTCTGGGCTTCATCGAACGAGGTTACGTATTGTTGAAGTCCTCCGATGAAATTGTTGAGGAAAGTTGGCGAGAAAATATGTGTTTCACTGACGGCAACATTCGTGATGTCCGTCGTTACTAACTGGTGGTCCGCCAGACCAAAGGCGGTCGGAGTCACCGTCATCATTGGGCCATTTACAAGTGCATAATTGGTATTGAACCGAACGAAGCTGGAATCTTTGTCGCTCCAAGTGTTATCAAGACGCAGGCTACCCACGTTCTCAGCCACATGATTGGTCGCGCCGAAGTTGATAGTGTCGACATTGGGATCGCTGGTAGGGCTCAGCACTACGCTGTGGATATATGCGGACGTGCTTGTGGGCGATGGCATGGCCTCAATAATTGGGTCGAGTGCCGGAACCGTAGCCTCAAGCGAGGCCCGCTTCGCCGGGCTAAGTACCGTTCCAGCGCCAACTAAACCAATAGATTGACGGGTTCCCTCGTAGTTAGCAAAGAAGAACATGCGCTTTCGGATTACCGGTCCGCTCAGATTTCCTCCGAAATCGTTGAATCGCTTTGGAGCGGAGGTGCCCGGCGTCTGGAAGTAATTCTTGGCATCCAGGTAATCGTTGCGTAAGAAATTGTAAACTCCGCCGTGAAGCGTATTGTCACCGGACTTCGTGACAATATTCACAACGCCACCACTGGCACGGCCATAGTCAGCTGTGTAGGTGCTCGAAAGCGTTTTGAATTCTGCAATTGTATCAAGGCTTCCGGTCAGCAATCGCGCCCCACGCTCCGAACCGTTCGCCATATATGCGCCGTCGACACTGGTGGCATCAATGCCATCGATCGTGAACTGATTCGCCGTGTCTGGGGTTCCGTTAAACGTGATGTCAGCAATATGATTTGTGGTAATTACCGTGCCGGGCGTGAGCAAGCTAAATCGCCCATAATCTCGACCGTTGATAGGAAGCTCCGAGATCTGTGCAGTTTGAAACGTACCACTAACGGAAGCTGTGGTTCTTTCCAGTGGCTCAAGACTACTCACAACCGTTACTTCTTCGTTTCTCTCTCCTAACTTGAGCGCAATATCGAGTCTGAAATTCTCATCCACGTTAAGTTTCACAACAGCAATCGAGGTCGCGAAGCCGTGTTGCGTCGCGGTGATTCTATATTCGCCGATCTGAAGACTTGGAATAACATAGAGGCCGTTGCTGTTTGACGTCACGGTTGTGGCGTGACCTGTTCCGACCTGGACCGCCATGATGGTTGCATTGGCGACAGAAGCTTGACTCGGATCCGTAATGATACCGTTGATCTGGCCGGTGGTGATCTGAGCTGATGCGCTAAAAGAGCTTGCAATTACGAGACCTGCGGCAAAGAAGAGCACAAAACTGCGGAATGACCTCAAAAGCATGCTTATAGATCTCCAATCGTAGAAGTGAGTGTTGACGGCTGAAACTGATGCGAAACAGAATCGTTTAGTGTTCATAGCGCTTTTCACCGACTTCTAATGCGACCTTGAGTCGATTGCTCTCTAGCGGTAGCGGACAGGTTGCAAATGGAGTAAAAGCGCAAGGAGGATTTTCAAGCTGATTAAAGTCAAGGAGGAGTTTCCCTGATTTTAGCAAACCGTTGTCAGGCAAGCTAGCGTGTAAAAACCGAGATGTAGCATAAGTGGTTTTACCGCTCGTCGCGTCGCGGATCACAAACATGAGGCCCTTCCCGTTGAGATTCTGGACCACAGGTTCAAGCGCAACGTCTTGACCAGCAATCGTGAACTTGGTCACCCCATGAACGAGTCCCTTCGTTGTGATTCCGACTACGTTCTGAACTCCAACTTCCTTGGGTTGCGGATAGGGCACCCAGTCGGCTTCAATGCGGTATTGCGGATTTGGCGGGTACCAATTCAATCCGTGAAATCCAAGCCGGGCAGGCGACTGCGAGTCCTTTACGCGCACCCCGAACTGACTACCGCGGCGAATGATAAAGAAAGTCAGTGTCCCAGCCGTAAAATTCGTAGGAGTTGGACCATCCACCACAATCGCCTGCTCCTGTGCCGGATGATCATCTACGCGTAGTTCTGAGGGAAAGCCGCCGATCGGCGCCTTTAGGTGGAGAGAATTATCCTCCACATTGATCACCGCATAGTGAATACTACTGGCTACTGAAAGACGCACGCTGTCATTTAGAGTTGTTCCGACGGTGTTGTCTCCGTTCTTCAACCAATCCCGCGCAACAACTGACAGCCATCCGTCGGGTGCGGTGAGGCCTGCGGCATGTTCTACTCTCCATTTTTGCAACTGATCCATCCACGTCTTCGACTGATCCCTATCTAGGCCATAGATCGGGGCACTCGCCAGCATCAGGATGACAAAAGAAACAAACCTGAAATGTTCCAGCATGAAAATTGCTCCTCTGAGTGCTTCCGCTACCCAGGAAAATAATGCAATCAAGGGATTGCAGCTTTTAAAGCTGAGGAGAGACATCATCGAAAGTACCCCGATGATTGAATGGAAATACAACCACCGATAAGGCAGCGTTTTCGTGTCAGAATTTGGAGGGATTTAAAGGATTAACAACAACAGCTACAACAGGCGCAAGCGGGAGCCGAGATGCCAGATACCATAAGAATTACGGTCTGCAGCGTTTCGCGCAGAACTACTATCGCCGCATTGAGTATCTTGTCGATATTCATGGATACGTATATTTTAAATGCCGCCCACTTTGCTGTCAATTCATTCTTGTGGAACGACGCGCGACCATCAGTGGCTTTGCTTCTGCTTGGCCATCTATATAGCTGGCCGTGATGTCAATCAGGTACGTGGCGGTCGCACATCCCCGTTATCTGTTCTGGAATCGCGGTTCGAAAAGGCCAGCCCTTCTGAATCCGCGAGATCAGTGGTGCGGCAGGGCGGATTCAAACACCAAGTGCAACATTTCCGAAACAGGAGATAGTTGCATATGTCCAAGGACTACACATCACCTTGATGTTCAGGAGCGGGCTCTGATCGAGACGCAATTAATGTTAGGCATGAGTCCCGTTCGGATTGTGCGCACACTGGCACGTATGCCCGATCCGGTGCGGCTCAGCTACGAGACCATCTACACGGCTCTCTACACCATGCCGCGCGGGCATCTGCGCTCCAGCCTGCTCAGCCTGATGCGCCGTCAGCATCGGGCCAAAAAGGCAAGGACGGGCGCCGCAAGCCGTCTATCCCCGACATGACGCTGATCGACCAACGGCCCATCGAAATCCAGATGCGCCTCGTCCCAGGCCACTGGGAGGGCGATCTGATTATCGGCAAGGGCAACCTCCCGCAGGTCGGCACGCTGGTCGAGCGCACTACCCTGTTCGTCGCCCTGGTCAAGCTGGACAGCACCAAAGCGGACACGACGGCCGAAGCCTTCACCAAGATCCTCAACCGCTTCGATAGCCAGTTGCACCGCTCGATGACCTACGACCAAGGATCGGAAATGCGCCATCATAAGGTCTTAACAGCGAACACCGGAGTCGACGTCTACTTCGCTCACCCGCATGCGCCCTGGGAACGAAGCATCAACGAAAGCACCAATGGGCAGCTTCGCCAATACCTGCCAAAAGGAACCGATCTGTCCCTGTTCTCACAAGAGCAACTCGATGACATCGCTTGGCGACTTAACGTCCGGCCAAGAAAGACCCTGGGGTGGAGAGCGCCCACTGAGCTCTTCCTCCCTGAAGGCGCCTTCGACTTCCGGGTCCATACCGTTCAGCTTGGCCGATGCGACGAGTGAATAGATTGCGGCAGCGCGATCGCCGCTGGCGTCGGAGCCCGCTAAGAGATAATTCCGACGACCAACAGCAATGGCACGCAAGGCTCTTTCTGCGGCGTTGTTGTCGATCTCGATCCGGCCATCCTCGCAGTAACGCAGCAGTGCATCCCACAGCGCAAGCGCATAGCGGATCGCACCTGCAGTGACAGACTTGGACAAGAGTTTTGCCAAAGACTCTTCGAGCCAGTTGCGCATTGCATCCAGCAGTGGCCGTGCTTTTTCACTGCGCACTTTTTGCGGCAGTTCCGGAGGCTGTCCGCGAATCTCTTTTTCAATCGCATACAAGACGGCGATACGTTCCACCGCTTCGATGGCAATCGGCGACTGATGCGCCTCGCCCCAGTCATAAAACTTGCGGCTAATATGCGCCATACAAGGAGCCTCTTGGATGGTCCCATCCTTGTAGAGCTTGTCAAACCCGGCGAAGGCGTCGACCTTCCACCCCAGCAAGCAAAGACCGCTTGCGGGGACCTCGGCTTACAAGATGCCTTGAAACTTGGCCAGATGCTGTTGCGGATGTTCGCCTCTGCGGTTGGGCGAGTAAGCCAACCAAGCCGCCGGAGCATCCAGCGATCCCGCTGGCGATCATCGCCGGGAACAGCTTCTGCTGGCCTGCAATCAAGAATGCCCATCTGCGTTTAGCCTCGTCCAGACGGCCATACGTCGACGCTTACGAATCTCGCGAGTTTTCCACGCATAAACGGGGTATGGACTGTCTGCACCGCGTTTATTACAAAAGGATTCCAAGACGTACCTTTATGTGAACCTATACCTATATGGATAGCCTGTAGTAGCAACCGCGCACTGTGGAAATGCGCAGATATACGGCGAGACAAGGCGAGAACCTCCGTCCCCTCTCGGGAGAAAGGGTAAACACCAAAAACTAGCGCAGAACTTTGGGGATGTGCGGGCTGGAGGGACGAAGCAATAGACCATTTTTCTGAATTTCAATTTTCTATTCACGGTAGGCCATGAGCACTCTACGAAAAGATTCGATGGCATGACCGCGAAAACGAGATCGGCCTTGCGGGGTATCCGCATATCCGGCCCCAAAGCTACGGCGCAGCGACTCCCAGGTAATCAGCGAGGGCCGCCGCAGGTAAAGGGTGATGATGCCGCGCTGACGAGCAGCATCTGACAGAATTAGCGGGATAGGCTTACCGCCCTATTCACTGGTCCGTAATTTGGAATTTCTTGCAAGGCATTTGCGACTCGTCCCAGTCGAATGGGGGCGTTTTACGGGTCAGCTCCCCACCGGTCGACCCGCTTCCCACTGGTTGAAAAATTGGTAGCATTTTGGTAGCAAATACCGCCGATTGGGCCGGTTTTTCCGTCTAATAAATCTCATTATATCAATGATATGCGGTTTAACCCACAACATGGCAGGGAAGAGGCAGAGCAATCGCATTTCAAAACATCTCCAAAAATTTGGAAAGGAAGGCATCGTTCCATCCGGCACGTTTGAATTTTCCGCGCAAGGAACCTTTTGAACCTTCTTTCTGCATCGCGTTCAGGGCCATGTGTCTGAGCACGGCGAGGTTGTGCGGTCCGTTGCCCAACCGGGTTCTGTCCTGATCCTCGTTCATGACGACGTCCAACCGCCAGTGCAAGCGGTTCTCCACGCCCCAGTGCTGGCGAACGACTTCGTTGAATCGCTCTGCGGCTAATGCCACGCTCAGCAGGTAATACGCGGTTTCGGTCGTCGTTTTGTCCGGTGTTTCGCGAACCCGGACGACCTTGCCTATCGCCCTCAGGCCGGGCCATTGATGCTGTTTCTGAAGCCAGTCGATCTCTGTAGAAACCATCGCCGTGCGGGTTTCGATCCGCCCGTGATCGGCCTCGACGACGGGCACAGCCGTGGTGGCCTTGCACTCCGGATCGTCGAGAAGCAGGATGACGTCGTCATGCAGTGTGCCCTGATTGCTCTTCAGAGCCAAGGCGTAGTCGCCGTCTTGATCCACAATCTGCTGCGCGATGGCACGTTGGCAGTTGAGGGCGTCGGCGGTCACGATGGTGCCTTTCAGCGTCAGCATCTTCAGCAATTTAGGCACTGCGGTGATCTCGTTTGACTTGGCGTCGGTGTCTATCTGCGCCAACACCAAGCGCTGCTCGCAGCCCCACGCGCTGACCATATGCAAAGCCGACTTGCCGCTGGCGTGATCGAACGAACGCCGCAACACCTTCCCATCAATGGCCACAACGCCCTGGCATTGCTCGGAAAACTGCGCCATGAAGCGCTGAAACGAGGCGCGAAACTGATCCGAATCAAGATTGCGAAACAGTCGGCTGAATGTAACGTGGCTGGGCACGCCGTTTTTCAGCTTGAGAAAGCCGCGCAGAAAAGGTTCTTTGGCCTCCGCGAATAGTGTCATGTCCACCGCGCTCTGGCCGCCGCACAGCACCGCGCACAAGGCAATCACCAGAAGCTCATAAAAGTCATGCAGACCGGCATTGCCGCTACGCGGATCATCCAGTCCCTCCCAACACGTAGAAAATGATCCAAAGAATCTTCGCAGGACATCCAGGGTCCCTCCTGCAAGAATCACTATTCAACCCCTCATGCCGGAAGTGGCAACGCTGGTTCAACGAATTTCCAAATGCAATTTCCCTGAGGGAAGAGGTCCTTGAACTCAATTACACCAAGTTCTGCAACCCCACTGTAAGTATCCACCGGCAGAGCCGGTGGCTTTACGGTTGCTGGCCCCTCAAAGGGGCCTTTTCGCAACCGTCCGAAGCAAAAGCAAGAACAAAAGCAAAAGCCCGATCATCTTGCTACCTGCAAGACCATCGACAAGAGCCGACTTAAAAGCCGACTCCCGTAAATGTCAAACGGCTACTGCCACCCCGCCAGAGGCGGGGGATCTCCTCACGCTTTAGCCCCACAGCTGGCGTTTCGACGCGTTCCTTAGCATTACTCAGAGCGCCAATCGCTCCCGCTAAGTCTTTTAAAATCCGTTGATCATCCAATTTGGGAGCAGAGGGTCGGGAGTTCGAATCCCTCCGCCCCGACCAACATAAATTATTGATATTTCAAGCAATATATTCCTTTTCAGCCATGTATCCGCTTTTTACCGCCTCGGCAGTGTCGTCGATTTTGAGATAGCGCAGACTCAATCATCGACTTTATGCTCGTTTTCAACGAACAAAGCACTGAGGCATATCAGTACACCCGCAGACCGTTGCCGCTCTTCGACGCGTCAGGCTAGTTTTCAACAACGCGCCGAGAGTAGTGCCGGATTGAAGCCGAACCAGCCAAGGACGAGAATAAAGCGGCCAAAGGATAGATAGGTAGGTAAATGCGCTGCTTATACAGAGGAGATAGAGAAGTAAGGAATTTTCAGTGCGAGCTCAGGCTTCTGTCGCAGTTGTGCTGACAACTGCGACAGAAGCTGCTTTACCTTGCGACGTAAACGGCTTCAGATCGCAACTGTTCCACGTTCGCGGTTGCGAATCCGCATCACGTCATCCACTTTGTAGATGAAGATCTTGCCATCTCCAATCTTTCCTGTAGCTGCTACAGACGCGATTGTTTCGATCACCTTTTCCACATTCTCGTCTCCAATGACCACTTCAACCTTGACCTTGGGGAGAAGATCGACAGAGTATTCACGTCCCCTAAACACCTCAGAATGGCCCTTTTGACGGCCATGTCCACGAACCTCTGAAACGGTCATACCTTCCACGCCAATTTGAATCAGAGCGTCTTTTACTGACTCGAATTTTCCTGGCTGAATAATTGCTTCGATCTTTGTCATAAGCTCCTCACTTAGTAGCGTTGTTACTTCCTGTGAAGGTTTGTAAGTTGGATATCACATGCAAATCAAAGGCGAGATCCAGTCAGGTCCTTGGACAGGCCAGAAGGAGTCGACACAGAAGAGATCACGTATTCAGGATAGGCCGGAATGCCGTGCTCTTGAAGGTCGATGCCGTAGAGTTCGTCCTCTTCCTTGAGGCGCAGCCATCCAGCTTTATTGATGGCGTAATAGACAACCAAGGCGAGGGTCAGGGTGGCGAAAATGGTGATGCCGCTGCCAATAGCCTGCGCTTCCAGCACCTTGAAGCCGCCGCCGTAGAACAAGCCCGTGAGCGGAACGGAGTTATCGGGACCGTTGGGACCGGTGGCGCCGAACTGCCCGGAGGCAAACAGACCGAGCGAAAGCGTACCCCAGATGCCGCAGGCACCATGCACCGGGAAGGCGCCGACCGGATCGTCAATGCGCAGCCATTCCAGAGCGTCGACAGCCCAGCAAACCAGAACTCCAGCAACCGTGCCGATGAAGATGGAACCGGTCGGAGAGACCCAGTAGCAGGGGCAGGTGATGGCCACCAAGCCAGCAAGCAGGCCGTTGACCGTAAAGGCGATATCCCACTTCTTGCTGTAGTGGTAGGCGTAGAACAAGGCCGTCATGCCAGCGGCGCAAGCGGCCAGCGTTGTGTTGGTGGCGACGCGGCCGATGCCGACAAAGTCCATTGCCGAGAGCGTCGAGCCGGGGTTGAAGCCGTACCAGCCGAACCACAGGATCAGGCCGCCGCAGGTGGCGATGGTCAGATCATGCGGCAGCATGGGCCCGCCGCCGTCGCGCTTGAATTTGCGGCCCAGGCGGGGCCCGAGAATGATCGCACCAACCAGCGCGATCACGCCGCCAATTGTATGCACAACCGTCGAACCGGCAAAGTCATGGAAACCTATGCCAAGGCTGGGGAAGAAGTTGCCTGGTGTGCCCATGTTTGCAAGGAAGCCATCCGGGCCCCAGGTCCAGTGGCCGACGATCGGATAAATGATGCCGGTCACAGCCACCGAATACAGCAGATCGCCAATAAAGCTGGTGCGGCCAACCGTGGAGCCATCGCAAATTGTCGAGCATGTGTCGGCAAAAGCGAACTGGAAGATCCAGATAGCCAGGAAAGCGACCCCGGTGGACTCATAGGTAGCAGGAGCTCCCTGCAAGAAGAACCAGTGATAGCCGATGAAGCCATTGCCGTGGCTGAACATGAAAGCGAAACCAACCGCATAGAAGAGCAGGCCGCATAGGCAAGTGTCGACGGTGCATTCCACCAGCACATTGACAGTTTCACGCGAGCGGGCGAAGCCGGCCTCGAGCATCGTGAAGCCGACCTGCATGGCGAAGACCAGGAAGGCGGCAACCAATGTCCATGCGGTATTTACCGGATTCACAATATCGGCAGCCTTTACCGTGGTATCGGCCGCCAGGACTTTGGCAAAAAACACGCCAGAAACAGCAGCCATGATCAACAGGGTCAGCCCCACCCCCATCATTTTTCCGGCGAACATTGTGACGCCGTAGCGTCTCCATTTCCGATCGTGCAAGCGCATTGCCAAGCGAGAGACTTTCTGTGTAAATGAGAGTGGCGTCTCCAGCTGAATAATTGGCTTCATCGTATATATCCTCCATTCAAAAAGTTGTACTTATACGGCGATCAGGAATCTGGGAATGACGAACGCGTACACTACTGCAACGCGAAGGCATAGTGAGATCGATAGCCTAAGCAAAATCGCATATTATATATGGATCAAGAGACAAGCTCCTGGCCAAAGTTCCTAATGAATGTTATGACTATATATCTCAAGCTATAAGGATGAGATGAAGAAACAGCTTTTTTTGAAAAATGCACGGAGTCAATCACCCTACCGCGCCGCATTTAAAAAATTGGTCGAAGATAAGCCAACTTTATTCGCTGCATAAATATGCGGCTGCTCCGCTTGGCCGCAATGCGCCTCGCAGCAATGTCGAAATTCATAATCAAGCAGCGGACATAAATCAGTCTACCTAGATAATTCGTGGCTGAAGCACAAGCGTAAAGCTTTAGCGTTTAGGTCCGAAGAAAGCAACGAATCCTGCCGTCAGCGTGGATTGTGCATCCACCAGACCAGTATCGCCCTTGTGGAAGAAAGGCACAGTTGACCAGTCCCGGCGATATTCAAGCCGAGCCAGCAAACCCGCGGCCCACTTGTATTCATAGGTCGCCGTAAACTCCTTCAATGCCTGGACCGCACCTGTTTGATTCCCTTGATAATCTTTGAAGTATTCAAACCGTCATGTCAAGGCGCTTGTGCCGCTGATTTGTTCATGAGCGGCAACAGCCAAGCCCTGCCAGCGCTTCAACAAGCTGCTGCCCTGCGCCGTCATGGCATCGCGATTCTGACAATAGTCGTAATTGATATAGGTGTTGAACTTCGATGTCGGCGTCAGCAACAGAGTACTATCAATCAGGTTGCGATACCCTTTCTGCGTCGACGCATTTTCCAGGCAGGTATAGCAGTTCAGGAACCATGTGTACCTGGGCTTTGCATATGCACTGGTCAGGCCAATCGTAGTGCCTCCATTGGATTTGGTGACATTGTTCCATCCATTGACAACCTGCACACCAACTATCTCTGTCTTCGAGACCGGCAAGGAGGTACGAGCGCCAAAGTGGAAGTATGAAATGGCCAAGGCGAATAGCAGCGAACGCGAGTAGTTTCAGTTGTCTTTAGGCTCAATGACTTCACACCGGCCGAGGTGACAAACTTGCCAAAATCCAACTCGAAGCATTTGGTCTTTGGCGGCTTGACACTCAGGAACGCCTGTTCGATGTATTTCCCTTCATTGTCCGCACTGCTAACACCATTCACAACCGTGTCGGCGCGGCCAAAAAACAGGTCGACACGCGCGCCTATCGGATCGGCATCGTGGCTTAGCGTGAGCTTGGCCGCGTTGAGACTGAACTGGTCGGTCTTGTCGTTGAAGTTATATAGATCGTTGGTCTGACCGTTCGCTGCATCGCTAGGGCGGTTTGCATTGTAACTGTAGTAGCCGTCGATGAAGCCGCTGATGTCCATGGGACCGACGCTCCACGTTGGCACAACTGCGGCAGGAGCGGTGGCCGGTGCAGGTGCTTTTGCGGAAATAAAATCCTGCATTTTTGCTATTTGCGTGAAAGAATAAGTTGTTAAGAACACAAGCTTCGGCGAAGAGATGGAGGCTGCAATCGGATGCGGCCAGGCAACCGAACTTCTGATAGCGGTCAGAAGAAGCATCGATGCGGTTGTGGGCTTCGCGGCCCGCGATGAGGCCTGTGCGATGCGCGGGTTCATCGTAGTAAGCCCAGTTCAAAGACCAATCGCCTTTGATGGTGGGGACGTTGGCTGTTTTCGAGTAAAGTCTTCCAGAGCCCTCCGTCTTCAACAAAATGGAGATGTGGCGGATTGATCTGCGGCTTGGCTGCGTGCGGTATACAGGCGCAGATAAGAACGCATTTCTCCTCCTCACAGAGGCTCAGCTTTACGCTCTGCGGAATCCTCGTTTTGGCAAGAAACTTCGCACCCTATTCGGCATGATTCAAGAT
>Ga0224529_1001396_pt1 | contig 14644 bp, 10 predicted proteins | sample CBST50metaG_FD_179893 | JGI IMG/M metagenome (GOLD analysis project Ga0224529, IMG submission 179893) | Peat soil microbial communities from Stordalen Mire, Sweden - C.B.S.T50 | ecosystem: Environmental > Terrestrial > Soil > Wetlands > Peat | place: Sweden: Norrbotten County, Stordalen Mire... | reverse complement strand
TCGTGGGTCTGGGTCTTATCGGGCATCGTCTCTCAATGCTTTCCCGGCATCCGTGCCAGTGCGGCGTGGCCATCGATCAGATCGCCAACATGCAAAACGAAGTTGGCAGCCCTGCCAGCGATCCCCCGGCGGCGCGGAATTGGATAAAACGGGCTGCGCAGTGGCCGATGTCTGGCGACGTAATCCCTGATTTCGGCGAGCGATTTGCCAGTGGAAGCAAGCGCGGCATCGAACTCCGCGCGAGCCTTGACGCGGGCTTCGCCAAGGGCCATCTGTACGCGGCTATAGGCGCTGATCTCTCCCTCGCCCGCAGTTTCAACAGGCAGGAAAATCATCTCCGGAAAGTGATTGATCACAGCCGACTGCACACCGTCGGATTGCGAGGAAGGCATACAGCCGAAGGGCTTGAGCGCCAGCACCATGTGACACAGCCCCTGTGTGGTGTAGTAAACGTTCTTTCCTACCTCGAGATGGCCCTCTCCGCCGCGCGCCTGGGTGTCGTAGAAGGGATGCGCCAGCCGGGCCAACTCGCGCTGCGGAAGCAGGCGCGGCGTAATGCCTCCCATGTGGCGGCCGGTGCGCGCATACAGATAACTCCAGAGAACTTCGCTCAAGCGCAACAACGACCGCTTGCGGCCATACTTCCACGCATTGGCCATCTGCTTGCCCGGCTGCCACCAGCGTGCTTCGGGATAGGGATCTTCGAGGCCTTTCTTCGCTTCCATGCCAATACGAGCCTGATACAGCAAGTAGCTGATCCAGCCGCCAATCGAATCAACATGCACCTGCGCGCCTTCGCCTTCGAGGAAGCTGAACATATTGAAGTTGCCATCGCCCTCGGTGAGCTGCGCCCAGAACTCGCCGACGATCTTCACGACCGGCTTGACACGGGTGTGATCGACCTCGACCTCATCCAGGCGCCGGCGCGCGTCATGCATTTGGCCGACAAACTCCGCGCTGTAGAGATGATCCAGAATCTTGCCCGTGGCGTTGAGAAATCCCGTGAGCCTGGGCGTGCGCCGCAACGGCGCTGCGAGCCATCGCGGTGCGCGTTCGAGAATCTCGAATCGACGGCGGGTCTCAAGGAAATGACTCAACTGATCGACTACATCCGCAATCGCCCGATCCGTACTGCCCGGCACGACCTCAAAGGGGCGGATGCGATAACTGAGGTCGTTGATGACATCGCCCAGGTTGAGCATGTTGAGCGCGCCCAGGTTGAAGTCCAGCGTAAACTTCAGGCCGGGATTGTCGGCTGCGGCCTTAATGGCCTGCTCGGCCTGGTACAGGATGATGCGGAATCGCTCATAGCCCGCATTATTGAGCGCCAGCCGATACTCCGACTCATACATGCCGAAGCGGCAGGGGCCGCAGGAGCCGGCGCTGAAAAAGACATACTTTTCAATGATCTCCGGACGCGAATAACCCTTGTCTTCCAGAGAACGCAGAAACTTGATGAGGTTGCCGACCGTAAAATAAGTTGGATTGCACTGGCCGTTATTGCCGTACTCCCTGCCAAAGGTGAAGGCCGCCAGATCAGGAGTTGGTAACCTCTGGCAGCGATAACCGCTGGCGCGCAGAATGGCCTCGATGAGGCGCTCATGCTTCCAGGTGAAGCCGCCGAAGAGGATCGTCACCTTGTCCCGCTCCTCGGCAGTGAAGGGCCGCTCCAGGGGACGGTGATAATGCCCGGTCTTGCGGTGCACGGCGGAGACTTCGACCGGTCGCTTCTGCTGTGCGGGGACGCACCGCACCAACTCTTCCTGCAAAGGAGGAGCAGCGTTCGCGAAGTTGAGATCGAGTTCCATGGATGAAGAACCCCACTACGGCAAGGCGCATCTGCGTCTGCTCTCCGCGCGGATGCACCTTTCTAGTCCTTTTTAGTTTAAAGCACCGCTGGATACTCGGTTAAAATGTTGGGGCCAGGGCAATCGCTTTCACGCAATGAGCCCCACCTTCATGCATGAATAATGTAGGTTAAGGGCCGAATCAATATAAGCTTGTTCGTGCCCGCACACCTCCCTCCGGGAGGAACGGAATAAACTCAAGAACGCTGGGCAATAGGCGAAATTCATGAAAAAGCCCAAAAGATAATTTTCCGGTGCGGGGAAAGAAAGACCATGTCAACAGCGGACTGCTGGATCATCGAAAACTACGCCTACCGCCGCTGCCCGTCTCCCGCGCGAGAGTTCAGTTTCGCGGTCTCGCCGCACAATCACTCCGACCACTCGATTGAGAATATGTCTTTTCTTAACGAAGTGGTCAAGCTGCGCTTCATGCGGCCTTTTCGCGGCCTGCTGCAAGACGCCTTCGGGCTGGCGGGCATTGCGGATCTGGACTATGCCGACATTTATTACCGCTCCCCATTGACGGCCGAGGATGTGCTCCTGGCCGAGTCCGCCAGCGCAGAGACCCTCGGCTTCGCGGGGGTCCATCTGGGAATTACCGACCACGATGAAGTGGCGGGAAGCCTCGAACTCGGGCGCGCGCATCCGGAAGCGGCGCATCGCAATCCCCTTGGCGAGGAGATTTCCATCCACTTTGATGATTACCTCTTCCACCTGGGTGTTACGGGAATGCCCGCTGCGGGAGTTGAGCAGTTCCACCGTGAATTGCAGGCGGCGGCCAGGGAGTGCCGCCTGAACGACCTGTTTGAGATGTTGCACTCGAGCGGCGCACTGGTGATCTTCAATCATCCCCTGGTTCCCTGGGGTAAGGATCCCGGACGCAAGATTCCCGCCGAGGCGTTGCTCAGCCGCTACGGATGGGCGATTCATGCTCTGGAGTACAACGGAATGCGCGGCAAGAAAGAGAATGACAGTGTTTTGCAGTTGGCCCGGCAAGTGGGCAAGCCGGTGGTCGGCGGCGGCGACAGCCATCTGCTGCTGGCCAGTTCAGTCCTCTCGCTGACGCAAGCCGCAAGCTTTCAAGAGTTTGCCGAAGAGGTCAAAGAGGGCCGCGCCGTATCGCTGATTCTGCCCACATTCTTTGCGCCCTTGGGCTGGAAGATCTTTTTGCGTGTACTTTATTTCATCGCCCATTACCGGCGCATCGGCCACTTCCGCGGCCAGCCGGTCGGCGAACTGCTGCGCGGCAGAATCGTGCTTCTGGACCCGGTCGGATTTGTCTCGCGCGGTTTTCTGAGCGCAACCTCGGCACTGGGATTGATGCGTTAAAGTCCTTAGAATTTGTCCACAAATCGAGAGTCTCAGAGTTTTTTGCGGATTGCGGAGAATTTCCCCTCTTGGATGCACACTGATGAGTGGCAGAGCTATGGGCCACGCGAGAGCAAGTGCTTGGCCGTCCCGTAACTCCTTTTATTGGACGATTTTGCGCGTAAGTCGTTTGCTGAGAGGATTTTGCAGCGCACACCATGGCCTAACTCTAAGCAGCAGAGGATCTTACGTCCAAAATAGGGGTGGGGGTATCCTGAGTCCGTACGCCCCTGTTTGCCTCTCGTTCGGCACGCCGGAGGATGCACCCTTGCAAAATCGCTAGTTGATGGACAGATTCTTAAGCGCCGATCAGATTTTCGCAGCATTCTGTGTGCCGCGGAGAAACTCCGCAATCCGTTCGCGCGCATCCATTGTGCCGCGCAGGCTGAAGCAAAGATCCGCACGCAGTTCCGCAAGAGCTCTTTGTTCAACACTGGAAACGGGAAATCGCTCCGCGTACCCGCAGAGCAGTTCCACGCAGGTTTGCGACGCGCGCGACGCGGCGCGTCCCGACGCAAGAACGCTCAGATCGCGGAAGATGGCCGCATATTCCTTACCCTGCGAGCGATGATCCGTCTCCATTTCCAGAACATCCAAAGCCAGCGAACGCGCCGCCAGCAGTCCACAAAGCGCATCCGCCATGGCAAAGGTAACGCCCTGGCGCGCGTCGCAGAACAGCTTGGCGCCGCGCGCGTCTGTATGTTGCCGCAATCGCTCCAGAGTCCAGCGCCAGAGCCGCATTCCGGCCGCCAGACTGCGCATTCCCTCTTTTGGCAGGCGCTTCGCAAGCCCGTCGATTGCCGTCGTCCACTCTTGAAACTCGGCCAAAAAGCGCGCTTCGGTCATGGCAGCTGAAACCAGGCGTCGTTGCAACGCCGAGGGCCCCATATACATATCCTCGATCTGCGCATCAATTAGGCGGGTTTGCAGCGCGATGGTGGCCGGCGCATCGGACTCGCTCCACGCGGCCACTCGCCGCAGCGACTCGGAAACGTGGCTGCTGCTGAACAGCTTTGCCGCCGGAGAGAAAAGCGCGGCCAGCCTTGCAGTGGCAGTACGATCCCTTGCCCTGTCCAGTTCGTCGTTGAGTCGCGCCGCGCAAAAGCCCAGCGAGGCCGCGGCCTCACCTGTCGCCCACAGATCGGCTAGGTCGAGCCGGAACTCCGCGCCGCCGCTTTTCTGTCCGGGTGGATTAAACCAGTCTTGAACGGTGGAGAGTGCCTTGGCCGCGGTCATCAGGCCGAGCAGGGCGCGCATCCGGCGCAGGGACGGCTCCAGCAAGGTGCGATGAGTAAAGCGCGGAACCAGCGCTTCATGCTCCATCAGATAGCCTCCAACGATGCGCGAGGCCGGCACCTTGAGGCGAAAGACTGGATTGGTGGTCGAAGCAAAGCGGTGTCCCAGCTTGCGCACCGGCGCGCCGCGCTCGAAGTCGCCTGCGTCCCCCGGCTCGAGAATCACCAGACCGCTTCCGCACACGCCATCGCGGCCCTCGACGGCAACCACCACAAACTCCGCAAAGTCCATGTGGCTGGTGAAGCGTCCGCGCTTGTGAATTTCCAGCAGAGGTTCGCCGTCCGCGTTCGCACCGGCCAACGTCATGCGGCCAGCAAGAGAAATCGCATCCGCGCCCGCGCCGGGAAGCGGTTCGGTCAGGCAAAGAGCGCCGTGGCGCAGATTGAAGTGATTCAGATCAAGGCGGCCCAGATAGCGATTGCGCTGCGCTTCGGTTCCAAAGTCGCGGATGGGCATCTGCGCAAGGCTTCCCGAAAGGCTACAGGTGGCCACGCCGGCGTCCACGCTGGCCAGTTCCCAAACCGCCAGCGCCAGCCGCAGAGTGAGTCCGTTGTGCGCGGAGGCCAGGATTCCGGTGATTCCCTGGGCATCCAATGCGCGGAGGACACGCGCTTTTTCGCCGGTCCATTCGCTGGTTGCGCAAGCCTGCGCGAGCAGTGGCGCCACCGTTCCACGTGCCGTCTGCCGGGCTTTGTTGCGCGCCTCCAGCAGTTCCGCGTGGCCGGCGATCCGCCAAAGTGCTTCGTGCGCCTCATCCCACCAGCGAAAATCCATCACGGGTCCTATTCAGAGTCCTTGGAAGTGCTGCACTCGGCCAGCGGTCGTGGATTGACAAGCAAAACGCATCACAATGAATTCACTCTATTTTCATGCTTGAGAAAAAACGAAGCGATCTGAAAGGCTTTATGCCATCTTAGAGTGCGGTCCGTTGGATCGTAAAGCGCTTTCCAATGAAATGAATGTCATGCTCTTTTGCCGGCAAACCATTCCATAATTAACGCCTTGCGAACCGGAGCCGATGCTAAAATGTAATCCCTGTTGCAGAGGTTCATTTGTGGTTCCGGAAGGATTGACATGGCGCGGTCAGCGCTTTTTATCCTGTTATTTTGTGTCACCAACGCCTCGCTGGCGCTGCTCTATCCTTTTTCTCTTGCGCGCCTTCTGCTTGTGGCCGCGCTTTATGCGCTGGGCACGGGGGTGATGCTTTACTTGCTGTTTCATCCACGCAATCAGTGGCTGGTTTCCAACCGCTCGCAAGTGGAACAGGATGGCTGCGTTGCCCTGACCTTCGACGATGGCCCCGACCCCGTGGATACGCCCCGGCTGCTCGACCTGCTGCGGGAAAAGAACGTAAAAGCTACCTTTTTTGTTGTGGGCCAGCGCGTCGATCAGTATCCGGAGATCGTGCGTAGGGCCTGGGAAGAAGGACACCTAATCGCCAACCACACATGGTCGCATCAGCCGTTATTCTGCTTCCTCTCTCCGTGGCGCTTGCGCTCCGAGATCGAACGTACTACTGAGTGCATCGACCGCATCTGCGGGGCAACGCCGCGCTATTTCCGTTCCCCGGTCGCTCTGCGTCATCCCCTGCTGCGCTCTGCGCTTCAAAAAGCTGGAATGGAGTTCATCTCCTGGCGCGTGCGGAGCTATGATACGGTTATTCGAAACCCCAGTGTGCTTGCCCACCGCATTCTGAGCCAAGTGGTCAATCGGGACATCATCCTGATGCATGATCGGCTGCCGAAAGGCACACAAGTCATGCAGGAAATTCTGCCTGGAATGATTGATGAATTGAGGCGGCGCGGCTTCGAGTTTGTTCTGGTCGGCGCTCGCGAATCTGTCCACAGTTCAACCAAATGATGAGAATTTGCGCACTGATTCCCGCATTCAATGAAGCCTCCCACATTGCCCAGGTGGTCGAGGGTGCGCGTCCGTACGTCGAATCGGTCGTCGTGATCGACGATGGATCGAGCGACGGCACGGCGGAGCTGGCCCGGAATGCCGGGGCGTTCTGCATCGAATTGCCATCGAACGGTGGAAAGGCGGCCGCTTTACGCCGCGGCTTTACCCATGCCCGCTCTCAGAACTTTAGCCTCGCCATCACAATGGATGGCGACGGCCAGCATCTGCCGCAAGATATTCCCGTTCTGCTGCGCGCAGCCCAGGAGACGAAAGCGGATCTTGTCATTGGCTCCCGTCCCTTCGATCACGCCCTGATGCCGCGCGCGCGCTACTACTCCAACACCATTGGCAACCGTTTGGCCTCGGCGCTGGTGGGACGCGAGATCAAGGACAGCCAGAGCGGCTTCCGGCTCTTCCGCCTCGAAAGTCTGAACCGCATCAAACTGCGCAGCCTGCGCTACGAGTTTGAGATGGAAGCGCTTATCAAACTGGGTCGTGCGGGTTGCATCATTGCCTACGCGCCCATTCACATGGTTTACGACAACGGCCAGGCGCGGTCCAAGATGAAGCCGGTGCGCGATACGGTGCGCATCTGCCTGTGGTCGCTCGCGTTTCGCTTTTTAGGAGCCTGAAATGAATCTGCGCCGCCAAGTTTGCTGTCTTGCAGTGCTTCTGATGCTGCCATCCCTGCTGGCGGCGCAATCCGACGATCTGCTGATGCACGTTTGGAACGGCGTGCAGCAAATGCAAGGCAAGTTCACGACCGGCTGCGGCAGCGTGGTGGAAACCCGCACTTCCCGGCTGATGGTGAAACCGATGGTGCTGCGCGGAAAATTCTGCGCCGAGGGCCTGACGCGTTTCTCGCTGGAGTATTTTGCGCCCAACGCCCTGCGTATCCGCTTCAATACCAACTACCTCAACGTGACCGGCGGAGATGAAAAGACCGAAGTCCTGGATATTGGCAGTGGTGTTCGCCGCGCCCAGTCGGCCTTCAGCCGTGCAACCTCCATTGAGAAGCTGAAGAAGGACTTCACCATCACCGTGCAGGAAGACAGCCGGGAATACGAGATGCGGTTTGTGCCCCGCAGCGATGCCTTTCGCCGCCGCCTGAATTATCTGGTGGTCAAGCTCAACAAGCGCGACTTTCTGCCGCGCTCTCTGGAAGTGGACGGCAAAAGCGGGGTCAACAGCGTCTTCCTCATCAACTTCACTACACTGAATACGAAGCTGCCCGCGGAGACCTTTGAGGTGTACAAGCCAAAGTGATGGAGAGAAACGAAATCGAGAAGATCATTCCCCATCGCCCGCCTTTTCTATGGATCGACCGGGTGGAGGAACTGGAGCCGGGCATCCGTTGCGTCGCGTGGCTCACGGTTGATGCGGAAAACCCCATCTTTGCGGGGCATTTTCCCGCGCGGCCGATTCTGCCCGGGGTGTTGCTGATCGAAGCGGTAGCGCAGACGGCGGCGGTGATGATGGGATCGGCTACTCCCGCGGGGACCATGGGCTCGGCATTGCTGGCAGCCGTCAATCGCTTCAAGTTTTTCAAGCCCGTGCTGCCCGGAACGCGGTTGCGCATCGAAACCGCCAAGCTGACCCAGGCCGGAACCATGGCTTGCATTGAAGGCACGGTCAGCGCGCTGGGGGAAAAAGTGGCGAGTGGCGAGTTGTCGGTGGTATCCGGGCGGTAAATGCATTTTCAGGAAAAGGCCAAGCGGTGTTCCAAAGGTTGAAAGCTTCGATTCGCAAATTCGCAACCACTCTGCTGACCGAGCGGCTTGATCCTGCTCCGGCCGCGGCGGCCGTCTTTTGGGGTATCTTCATTGGCATCGTGCCGATCTATGGCTTGCAGACCCTGGCCGCCCTGGGCGTGGCCTTTTTGCTGCGGCTGAACAAGCCCCTGACCTTGGCGAGCACCTTCATCAACAATCCGCTGTTGCAACCGCTGATTGTAATCTCCTCGGTGGAGCTGGGAGGCTTTTTGCGCCATGGATTGTTCGTTGCCTGGCATCTGACGGCGTTTTCCGGCGCTCAATTGAAAGAGCAGCTCTTTTCGTGGGTGCTGGGAAGCCTGGCGTTGGGCTTGCTGGTGGGCGGAATATTGGCCATCGTCACCGCGTCTGTGGTCTATTGGACCGCGCCTTCGCAGCGTGGCTTGCGCGAGCGCATTCGTTTCGTCAATCGGGCCTTTGCCGGAAGCGCCCGGTACGACCGCGGCTTTGTTCGCTGGAAGATGCGGCTGGACCGGATATTCTCCCTGCTGGCCGCCGAAGAACTGGGGTCGGGAACGGTCGTGGATCTGGGCTGCGGCTACGGCATGGCGTTGTGCTTTGCGGCCTTCCGCGACAGCGGCCGGCGCCTCGTGGGCTGCGACTTGAATACCCATCGGATCGCCGTGGCCCGGCAGGCTCTGCACGCTTTGAATGCGGAGCCGAGCGTGCAGGACGTGCGCCATTTTGCGCTGCCCCCCGCTGGCCTGATTCTTATCCTGGATGTGCTGCAATATTTGCCTGCCGAGGAGCAGTTGGCGCTGCTGAAGCGCTGCTGTGCCGCGCTGGAGCCCGGCGGCCGGCTGATCTTCCGGGTGCATGACCGCGAACGTGGGTTGTGGAGCGCTCTCACGGTGGGCCTGGACCGGATGCTGTTTTCTTCCGAGCACGTCGGTGCACGCCCCACGATTCTCTCCGCCCCGCGGTATCAGAACGCCTTGCAGGAGGCTGGCATGCAGGTTGAATCGCGCCGCTTCCGCAATCGTCTTCCCCTGGTTCACATCCTCTTTCTTGCCCGCCGTCCGGCCGCGGAGAGCGCGTTATGATGGTTCGTTTCATGCGCGGCTTGGGACGGTTGGTGATCGGCCATCCAGGCTTGGTGACCGGTGTTGCGTTCCTCCTGACCCTGTTTCTCTATGCCAACATCCACAACCTCCGCACCGGAACCGAGCTGACCGATATGTTCGGCGCCCGCGATCCACAATGGCGGGCCGCCAGCCAGATCGGCAAGGAACTGGGTTACGGAAACCAACTCTTTGTGATGGTCCGGGCCCCGGAGGGTGGACAGGACAGCAGTGAAGCGATGGAAGCGATGGCCGACCGGCTCACCGCCGAGATGTCTGCCAGCGGGCTTTTCAAACAGGAGCGCAGCGGCCTGCAGGCGAGTGAACTGCTCAACCTGGTGCGGCTCTTCTCCTGGAACTTTCCCTCGTATGCTTTGCCCGGACAGAGCGCGGCTCTGACGCAGCGCCTGGATCCGCAGCAGATTCATCAGAATGTGCGCCGCGCCGCCACCGAGCTGGTCACGCCGTTTTCCAGCTTGGGCGCGGATTACTTTGTCGCTGATCCGCTGGGCTTGATGAGCGTGACAGCGGGTCAGGGCTTCTCGCAGTACTCCGGTTTTGACCTTTCCTGGGGATCGGGAAACCGTTTTTTCAGCCGGGATCACAAGGCGCTGCTGATTATCGCCGAGCCACGCGCCTCGGCGGTGGATTACAAATATGCCGAGCGGATCATGCAATGGACGCGCACGCACATCCAGAGCGCAGAGGCCGACTCCGAAATGCGCACCGCCGGCGTGCGCGCCATTCCGGCCGGCGCCTATGTCTACGCGGAACAGGATCACAAATTCATCGAGCGGAATATTCGCCGTGTTTCGCTGGTCTCGATCGTCGGCAGCCTGGCGCTATGCTTGCTGGTCTATCCCAGCGTTCCGCTGCTGATCTTGTCGCTGCTTCCCACCAGTCTGGGTATTTTGTGGACCACAGGCATTGCCAGCTTCTATCCCGGCGAAGTGAATCTAATCAGTCTGTCGTTTATCGCCATTCTGGCTGGCCTGGGCGACGATCAGGTGGTGCACTTCTTCAACCGCTCGCCGCAGGAGTGGGCCAAGGGTGGCAACTTCAACGCCGCCATGCTGCGCACCTATGAAACAACCGGCGTGAGTATCGTCCTCTGCATTCTGACCTCCGCCTCTGCCACGGCCGCGCTGGCCACCTCCAGTTTCAAGGCGCTGGCGGAGTTTGGCTTTATCCTCACCGTCGGCATGTTCATGATGATGATTCACACGCTGCTGACGGTGCCCGCGCTGATGCAGTTGTGGAATCGTCACATCCGGCCCTTCGCGCCCGAGGGCATCACCTTCCGTTTTCTACCCGCGCTGGCGCGTGGCTCGCTCAACTTCGTGGGCCGGCACGCTCGCTGGGTCGTGGCTGTTGCCGCCGGTCTCTTCTTGTTCTCCGCCTTTTTGTTGCCCACCATCAAAATGGGTGGGAGCTTTGCCATCATGGGCGACGCCAACAGCCCGGCGGTGGTTGGGCAGAACCTGCTTTCCGCAAGATTTGGCATCGAAGGCAGTCCCACGCTGCTGCTGATTACCGGCAATCAGCAAGAAGTGCTGCGCCGCGCCGAGAATCTGACCGCTGGCCTGGAATCCTACCGGCAGAGCGGCGTCATCAAATCCATCTTCTCTCCCACGCAGTTGCTTCCTTCCGTCCAGGCACAAAAGCAACGAACCGCTTCGCTGGCTTCTATCGACATGAAGGCTTCGGCCCGCGCGCTGGAGGACGCGCTGCGCGAAAATGGCCTGAGCACAGAGCCTCACCAGCCCTACATCGAGCAATTGCGCAAGCTGGGAGAACACGCGGAGCCGATCACGCTGGAATCCTCCTCTGCTTACATTCCAGCCGGTCTGCTCGACAACAGCCTGCGCAAAACCGCGGACGGCAGCTACGTTGCGGCCATCGCCTTCTATGCCTCCGCCCCCAATGCACATGAGGTGATTCCCGATGCGGTACTCAACTCATGGGACAAGCAGTACGGTCCCTTTGTGGAGTTTTCTTTCGACAAGATCAATCGCGACTTGCAGAGTCAGATTCTGCGCGACAGCCGGCGCGCGTTGCTGTGGACCGCGGCAGCCATTGTGTTGATCGTCTACCTTACCTTCCGTAAATGGCGCATCACTCTTCTGGTGCTGATGCCGATCGTCTTCGCAATCGTTGTCACGTTTGGCCTGCTGCGGCTCATGGGGCATTCTTTCAGTTTTATGTCTGTTACGGCGATTCCACTCATCATCGGCATCGGCATCGATAATGGAATTCATCTGGTGCGCCGCTATCTGGAAACTGTGCCCAACAGCATTCTGGATGTAGCAAAGGCCTCGGGCGCGGCGCTGATTCAGTCCAATTTGACGACCATCATTGGTTTTGGCGCGCTGCTGGCGTCAACCTTTCCTCCGCTGGCCGAAATGGGCCTGGTCACTTCCCTGGGCGTTGCCCTCACCCTGGCCGGTGGCTTGTGGATCATTCCCGCCGTGATCCTGATCGGAGGCAAAGGAGAAACAAAATACACCGTATGCCACACTGTTGTGCGCGCGGATTGATCTTCGCTCTTTATTCCCCTAGAAGGTCCATGGATTTGTAAGGTTTACACTTGGCGTAAGAGCCTTCGTGTAAACTTTACGAAACTGAGACTTGGCATTGGACGGCGTACATTGAATGAGCTTGAAAGCGATGTAACAGATGTAACAATCGATACTGTCTCTTCCCTGTGCCCTCGCTGCGGCAAGCCATCCCTTTCGACAATCTTCGACCGCGATGGGAAGGTCTACCAGCGCACGGAGTGTTCCTGCCATACGCCCAGCGATGATTTGATCTTCTCTGACACGGCACTATACCGCAAGCTGGAAGAGTGGAACAAGCTGATCTTTCCCGAGTCCGGCGCGGCACAGACGCCGTCTTCTCAAGGCTGCTGCGGCACCGCGATGGGAAGCCAGAACGAGCCGTGTCTGGCCGTAATCGACCTTACCAATAACTGCAATTTCAAGTGCCCGATATGCTTTGCCGAGGCCAAGGGCGAAGGTAGCCACTATTTTCTGGAAATGGAAGTGGTGGTCAAGATGCTCAAGGCGCTGCTGAACCGGCCCGTGCCTTGCCGCAGCGTCCAATTCTCCGGCGGCGAGCCTACGCTGCATCCGGATTTTCCAAAGATTCTCCGCACTGCCCGCGATCTTGGCTTTACCCATCTTCAGGTAGCCACGAATGGCAGCCGTTTCGTTGACCCGGACTATGCAAAACTCTGCGAAGAGTCGGGCCTGCACACGCTCTATTTGCAGTTCGACGGCATGAATGACGATGTGTATCTCAAGATGCGCGGCCAGAGGTTGCTGGACAAGAAGCTTGCCGCCGTGCGCAGCATCGAGCAGACGAATATGCGACTGGTACTCGTGCCGACCATCATGAGTTCGGTCAATGTCGACCAACTCGGCCCTATCTTTCAGTTTGCGTTGGAACACAGCAAATTTGTCACCGGCATCAGCGTTCAGCCGGTCGCGGATGTAGGCCGCATCGCTGTTGCTGACGGTGGCGTTGAGCCCTTCAACCTGGCTACTATGGCAAAGGCATTTGGCGAACAAACCGGATTGACTCGCTTTCCCGACGACTGGTTTCCGCTCAACTCCATCTCGCTGCTCAGCCGCGCCATCGAGCGCGCCCGCCATGATAAGGTGCATGCGCCCCTTAGCGATGCGCATTGTTCTATCGGCACCTTCTTCTACGTGGATGACAACAACAAGGCATCTTGCCTAAGCAGCTTTTTCGATCTTGACCGCTTTCTGCGCGGCATGGCGAAGATCAAGCCTAACGCAGAGCAAGGCACGATCGAGCGCCAGATATCCAAGATCCGCGCGTTCGGCCAGTTGTCGCAATGCCTTGATCTGCGCAAGACTCCTTCAGGACTCACCTTCCAGCGCCTGCTGCGCAGCCTGGACGCATGGGAAGACAAGCACGATGGCCGATCCAAGGGATGGGATCAACGCGGCTTCAATGGCATCTTCGTCGCCGGAATGCACTTTATGGACGCGCATAGTTACAATCTGCGCCGTCTCAGGCGATGCATCATCCAGTATGTCACCACCGATGGGCAACTGGTCCCGTTCTGCAGTTACAATGCAGGTGTCCGGCTTCGCGATGACGAGGAGTTAACGCGCATCTCGAACAAGGTTCCGCATAGCGGCAATTCCGTTGACGCCGTACCGGCTGGCGAGCTATCGACCTAGAGAGGCTCTCCCTTTTGTGTGGCGTTTCAGAGTTTGTGCGGCTTGCCTTTCCAGCACTTGGTGAACCGTTCGAGCTTTTCAACAGCTTCCCGGGCCAGTGGTCCCAAACGATGATGAATGCATCGCTTCTCTCGGCAGCGCTTGCCTCCTCCCGAAGATCAGGCTTTCAGCGCGACGTCTTTCTTCTGCTTTTTTCCGGTTGTGCACTGGCAACAGCGGCAGCGCAAGCCGGTCTGCCCCGCGATATGGTCTCAGTTCCCGCGCTAGGGAGCGATCAAGGCCCAAACACAAGCTCAAACATAAGTCTGAACGCGAGCCTGAAGGCGGCCAACCGATGCGGAGAGGATTCGCCCATTGTGCTACCGAAGGTAGTCTTTCAGTTTGGCGCGGAAGGCAACTCTGGCCAGCAGTTCGCGGAGCAGGCTGAGGCCGTCCAGAACCTTCCGGCCGGCGCCCAGGTCTGGCTGTATGTAAGCGTTATTCCCGAAGCACTCACCGGCAAGGAGACTGAAAAGCAACTTACCGAGCAGGTCAATGACTTTCTGAAACAGGCGCCTCTTTCCGCCCCCGCCGTGCGCGGACTCATTATCGAGCCCAGTACGCCGCGGACGGCTTCCAATCTCTATGTGTTTGCGTTGCTGCGTCTGGCGGTTGCCGCCAGGTCGGCCAACCCTGCCCTGCGGCTGGCCTTTGTTTTCCCGTCCGGCTTCATCGGCCAATACGGAGATACCGTCAAGCGGCTCGCCATGTATTCCGATCTTCTGGGCATATCCGATACACCAGGGTGGCGCGCGGACGCCACCTGGATTGCCGAACATGCGCTCAATAAGCCCCTCATCCTCAAACTGGAGAGCGGCCCGGATGCCACCGCATCGTATCTGAACGAGGCGCTGGCAGCCTCCGGTTCCACGGTCGAAATGCTCTGGTCAACGCCATCGGATACCAGCGTCGCCAATCAACTGTGCGCAACCAATAGCTTTCTGACGCATTCGCTTCCCGCCAACCTCTTTCGCCTGAACGGTAAGACGCTGCCATTCACGCTTACGGTGGACGGCGCAAGCAGCGACGAGGCCGGCTGGTTTAGCAGCGGGCAATCGGGAGACACGGTTGTGCTGGCTCCGGTTCATGGCCTTCCCGATCATTCCCGAACAGTGGTTTTGCAGGCCAAGACCAAGGCGCAATACGAG
>Ga0224529_1001394_pt1 | contig 14660 bp, 12 predicted proteins | sample CBST50metaG_FD_179893 | JGI IMG/M metagenome (GOLD analysis project Ga0224529, IMG submission 179893) | Peat soil microbial communities from Stordalen Mire, Sweden - C.B.S.T50 | ecosystem: Environmental > Terrestrial > Soil > Wetlands > Peat | place: Sweden: Norrbotten County, Stordalen Mire... | reverse complement strand
GTTGCAGGCTTTTGCCAAGCATTATCAAACCGGCGAAACGTTGCCTTCCGCGACTATCAAGAAAATGAAGCTGGCGGGAGCCTTTGGGCGGGCCGACTGGATGCGTTCGCAGCTTTATTACACGACGCTTTCGCTCGACCTGCACGACCGGGAGCCGGCGACGATTGATCTGGACGAAACCACGCGGCGGCTCTATGAGAGCTTGCAGCCGTGGCGCTGGCTGGAGGGCAACCGCATGTATGCGAGCTTTGGCCACCTGACTGGTTACTCATCCAATTACTACACTTATGCTTTCGACAAGGTGATTGCGCTGGACTTTTTTGCGCAGTTTGATGCGGCTGACTTGCTGGGCTGTGAGGCTGGGGCGCGCTATCGGAAGACGGTGTTGGAGCAGGGCGGATCGAAGCCGGGGCGGGAGATGGTGCGGGATTTTCTGGGGCGCGACGAGGAGTTTGCGGCATTTTCTCTGTGGTTGAACGAGGAGTTCCAAGAAGCCACGCTTCCCGGTTAAATGTAACCGGAGTTGCGGCGTGACTCTCATGTTTGCCGCGCCGCTCGCCGATAGGCTTGGATAGATCGAATGGTTGAGGCGTGGCAACGTGTTTGGAGATGCAAGGAGAGTACGCAATGCAAAGGCCGTTTATTTCTTGGACGACAAAAATGAGTGTCGGCGTGGCCGTGCTGGACGATGACCACAAGAAACTGGTCGGCCTGCTGAATGAACTTCACGATGGCATTGCCGCAGGGCATGGAACGGAAACTTTGGGCAAGATTCTTGACGGGCTGGTGGACTATGCCAAATTCCACTTTGGACGCGAGGAGGAACTGTTTGCTCAAACCGGCTATTCCGATGCACCGGAACACATAAAAAGGCACCGCGAGCTGGCTGCAAAAGTGCTGGAGATTCAGGCTCGCTATAACAAGGGTTTGTTTGATGCCCTCTCATTGACTACGCTGGCGTTTATGAAGGATTGGCTTAATGAGCACATACAAGGTTCCGACAAGAGTTATAAGGCGCATTTGAATGCCAGCGGAGTTCACTAACTTGACATTCGGCAATGGGTCTGATTTTCTGACGCCCATTGCCGGATGTGATGGAAGATACTTTCTGCGGCTTACGGATTCTATTTCACCTTTCCGTTTCCTGCGTCGATAACACCAACATGCCTTCTCTGTGAGAGGACCGCAAGCGTACCGGCTTGCGAGAGCGCTGCATTGCGCGTGCATATCGAAGTTTTCCCGATGACTGAAGGGGAGACACGAGAGCGTTCGGAGAGGAGGCGCCTGAATGGCACTGATGACATGGACCGATAGCATGAGCGTCGGGGTGAAGGTGTTGGACGAGGACCACAAGAAACTGGTAGGTATGGTCAACGAACTACACGATGGCATTCTAGGAGGTCACCGGCAGGAGGCGCTGGGGATCGTCTTCAACAAGCTGGTGAGTTATACCAAGGTCCACTTTGCACGCGAGGAAGAGTTCTTTGCGCGCACCGGGTATCCGGCGGCGGCGGAGCACAAAAAAGTGCATGACGAACTGGTCAAGAAAGCATCGGAGTTGCAAGCGCGCTATCAGGAAGGCGCAACCTCAATGCTATCGCTGGAGACGATGAGCTTTTTGAAGAATTGGCTGGCCCACCATATTGGGGGCGACGATAAAAAATATGGTTCGCACCTGAACGCTAAAGGAATTCGCTAAACTGCGGGCATCTTTTCATGCCATTGATCGGCTATGATGTGCGCGATGGCTAAGACTGATTTTCACGGCAAATGGGCGCTGGTGACCGGAGCCAGCTCGGGCATTGGCGCGGCGCTGGCACGGGAGTTGGCCGGGCGTGGCGCCAAGGTGATTTTGACGGCGCGCAGAGCTGCCCGGCTGGAAGCGCTGGCCACTGAACTTGGGGCGCGGGGATGCGAGACGCGCGTCGTCGCCGCCGACCTGAACGATCCAGATGCGCCGCAACATATTTATGATGCGACCGAAGGCGCGGGGCTGGCGGTTGAGATTCTGATTAATAATGCTGGGCTGGGCCAGTATGGCGCTTTCGCGCAGAGCCCCACTGTGCAGGAGTTGGCGCAGGTGCGGGTGAACTGCGAGGCTATGGTGCGGCTGACCCGGCTGTTTGTGCCGCGCATGGTGGAGCGGCGCGGGGGCAGCGTGCTGATATTGGCTTCGACAGCCAGCTTTCAGCCAGTTCCTTACCTGACAACTTATGCAGCCAGCAAGGCTTTTGACCGTTTTTTTGCGCTGGGGCTGGCGGCGGAAGTGGCTCACTTTGGGGTGCGGGTGACGGCGTTGTGCCCTGGTCCGACAGAGAGCGAATTTTTCGACGTGGCGGGCGCGCGCAAGTTCAAGGGGCGCGGGGTGCAGCCAGCCGCGGATGTGGCGCGGCTGGGTATCGACGCCCTGGCGCGCGGGCAGAGAACGGTTGTGCCCAACTTCGCTGGACGGATTTCGGCTTTGCTGGTGCGGTTTTTGCCGGTGGGGTGGATTACCGCGGTGGTGGAGAAGGCGGCGCGACCGACGGGTGACTGAGGGACGCGCCAGAAGGAGTTGGAGCGATGAGCAAGAAGCATATGGGGTCGAGCATCGAGGGCTATCTCAAGGCTGAGGGCATTCTTGAGGCGGCGCGGGCGGAGGCAATTGAAGAGGTGGCCGCGTGGCAGTTGGCCGAGGCCATGAAAGCGCCGGCCATTACGCGCAATGCTTTTGTGTCTCGACGTAGGCGCGAAGAACGGCGTTCATGCGGGTCAGATGCCCCTTGCCGTTGGCCTTGAACCACTCCACCACGTCGCTGTCAAGGCGCAGATGCACCGAAGTCTTGCCGCTCGGCATGACGACATGCGCGGATTTCCAGAACTCCGCGCCCAGAGACTCGGCCTCTGGGGCATCGTCGCGGGTACGATCCTGGCCGCGTTTGCGCAGCCTTTCAATCTCGCTCAGAGAATGTCTCTCGATAGTAGATTTCCCGTTCATCTTGACTCGCTTTCTGGGCGCTGATGATCCGAATCAGATGCACACCGCGCCAAGTGTAGGCAACGCGGTAAACCTCAGTGCCGGTGCGGCCCAGCGCGATCCAGCGGATTTCCCCATAGTCCTGGCGGTCGTCGACGCGCTCCAATCGCTTGCTTTGAAAGATCGCGGCCGCGGTCAGAAACGAAACCCCGTGTTTTTTCAGGTTGCCTTGGTCTTTGGCCTTGTCCCACTCGAACGCGAGTTCGTCTTTCGCCATGGCTTACCTCACATTATGAACACAAATGTGTACACACGTCAATGGCCTTGATCCTGGAGTGGCGCCTTCCATCAAAATCCGCCGCCTCGGCTCCCGAAAGTATAATTCCTGCATCATGCGGAAATATTTGGCGATTGTCGGTCTGATTGTTTTCTGGTTGGCGGTACCGGTAATTCTTGGGCTTGCAGTTTACATAAATTGCCAAGATATACGCTATGCCCAAGATGTTGCGCAAAAAACAGTAGCTCTTCATAAGAGCGCCGCTCCTGCGAATGCGGACGAAAAGTATTCTCCAGAAAATGTGCCCGCCCCCGAACGGAAAGCTCCAAGCTGGTGCGGTTGGTACGACTTCTTCCGATGGCCAAACGGAACGACGGCTTGGGCTATCATCCTGACACTTATTGTGATTGCCGAACAGACCAGACAGACTCGAAAGGCGGCGGAAGCTGCCGCACGTGGAATTGAAATTCAAGAAAGAGGACAGCGCGCGTGGCTGATCATTCGCTCCGCGATGAAGGATTATGAACCGAGCACTGCCGACAAGCAACTCAGATTTTATTGGTCGATTAAGAATTGCGGCCGCTTGCCAGCGCAGATTCTCACAACCCAATGCAAATATGAATTGATCGATGGTGGGTTGCTTTATCCCCCGGAAAAATCGAGACCAGACGATCCGTTGCCTATCGATATGGGAGGGTATCTGATTGCTCCGAAGGAAACTCAAAAATACTATACGATGCTGTGGACAAACGACACGGTAGTCATTCCCCCCTTGTCTGGTGAGAACATCAATAAAATTAGGGAGGGCTCCCTTCATCTCAGGGTTTATGGGTACGTGAAATACATCGATGGTCTTGGTGCGGAAAGGGAATCGCGATTTATAGAGAATTACATATGGCCGGAACTTGGCCTCCCACGACACTCTGTTGGATTCCGTCGTATGATTGGAGCTCCCCAAGATTACATAAAGTGCATCTGATCCCAAAAAACGAATTTGGGCTCTACTCAAAGCAGGATTATGAGGAGAGCAAGGTTGGCAGGGGGGAGCGCATGAAGGAACTCGTCTTTGACGTGATACAGGAGACTGACGGTGGCTTCACCGCTGAAGCCCTCGGCGAGAGTATCTTTACCCAAGCTGATAGCAGGGATGAACTGAAAGCCAATGTGCGCGAGGCTGTGCAAGGCTTCTATTTTTACTCGGATGCGCCGTCCTCCGTATGCCGCTCGTAAAGCGTTTGAAGTGCGCGGAGCGTGAGCACCGTCCCTACGGGACTCAGACAGAGACTTGATGGGCAGCTTACCCCACGCTGAAGCGCGGGGCTAATCACCACTGCGCCTACGGCGCGGCCTCTGCCATCGATTTATGGCTCGGCGCAATCGGCGGGCCAAGCTGTGTTTGCAATTCGCTGGCCAATTGGTTATGATCCATAGATGTGTCCTGGGGAGACCCCTGGGCTGTCATAAGCACCACGGTTTCTGGGCCTGTTCGAGCTGGCGCATACTGGGCAAAAGAAACGTTGCCCGTGCGGCAAGCACCAGGTTACCCGCAATGCGGGGCTGGCGGAAGCGGTGGGAGACGAGGGAAGAATGGCTAAAAAAGAAAGCAAGAATATTGCGAAGGCGCACGCGGCTGTAGTCAAGCCCGCGTATGCGCTTCCTGAGGCGGTAGGCCTGCTGAAGCAGGTCAAGTATGCCAAGTTTGACGAAACCGTGGATCTGACCATGCGTTTGGGCGTGGATACGCGCCACGCGGATCAGATGGTACGCGGAACCGTGGTGTTGCCGCATGGGTTGGGCAAGACCAAGACGGTGGCCGTAATTGCCACGGGTGACCGCCAGAAGGAAGCCACCGACGCTGGCGCCGACTTTGTGGGCGGCGAAGAGCTGGTGGAGAAGATCCAGAAGGAAAATTGGACGGCTTTCGATGCTTTGATCGCGACCCCGGACATGATGAGGGTGGTTGGCCGTTTAGGCAAGGTTCTCGGCCCCAAGGGCTTGATGCCGAACCCCAAGACCGGCACGGTGACCATGGATGTGGCCGCTGCGGTGAAGGAAATCAAGGCCGGCAAGGTGGAGTATCGTGCCGACAAGACCAGTCTGGTGCATGTGCCGGTGGGTAAGTTGAGCTTTGATGCGCAGAAACTGATCGACAACGCGACTACGGTGATTGGCGCGGTGGTGCGCAGCAAGCCTTCGGCGGCCAAGGGCAGATACATCATGAGCATCACGTTGAGCTCGTCGATGGGCCCTGGGGTTCGGCTGGATTCGGCTGTGGCGGACGCGGCGGGCAAACACTAGCAGGCAGTTGACAGTGGTCAGTTGGCGCTGTGAGGGCGGCTGGCTGTGTCCGGGCCTGAAGGGCTTGGGAACGAGATTCGAACAGATGCCCGTCAAGGGTAAAGTGAACGGGATCAGGGGCAGGGGCAAGGATCAACTTGGAACGTGGGAACTGACCACTGTTCACTGGTCCCTGTGCACTGCCGGAGCGGAGCGAAGACAATGGCGATTTCAAAGGCGAAGAAGACGGAGAAGGTCCAGTTGCTGGCGACAGAACTGGAGACCTCGACGACGGCGATTATCGGTACGTTTGCCAAGCTGACCGTGGCCAAGGATTTTGAGCTGCGCAAGGTGATTCGCGAGGCGGGCGGCAAGTATCGCGTGGTGAAGAACAAGCTGGCCGCGGTTTCAGGCAAGGGTACGTCGGTGGAAGCCGCGCTGAAGGGCCTCAAGGGCGTCAACTCGGTGGCTTTTACCGCGGGCGACCCGGTAACGCTGGCCAAAGCCTTTGCCAAGTGGGCGGGCGACAATGCGGAGTTCCAGTTCAAGCTGGGCATTGTGGACGGCAAGCTGCTGAGCGTGGACGAGGTCAAGGCATTGGCGACGATGCCGGGCAAGGAAGAGCTCTTCTCGAAGCTGCTGTTCCTGATCAATGCGCCAGCTCAGCGGTTGGCGACGGTGATCAATGCGGCTGGACACGACCTGGCGGTAGTGATCAACCAGGGCGTGGAAAAAGGAAAGTTTGCCGGAGAAGCGGCTGCGGCCTAACCCAATGCGTGGGGACCGGCGTTTTGTCTAGGAATTTGGTCGAGGGAGCGGGCGGAAAGTGCGCGGGTCTGGCGCATCGGAAACTCTCCGTTTGGCTCGCGGCCGGTAAAACAACTCAAAAACAGTTCTGATTGGAGAATGATAATGGCGGATTTGGCACAGTTGGAAGAGCAGATTGTCGCGTTGAGCCTGTTGGAAGCTTCGGCTCTGGTGAAGAAGTTGGAAGAGCGCTTGGGCGTTTCGGCGGCAGCAGCGGCTCCAGTAGCGGCGGCGGCTGGCGGCGGCGCGGCGGCTCCGGCGGCTGAAGAGCAGACCGAGTTCCAGGTGATCCTGAAGGACTTTGGCGCGAACAAGATCAACACCATCAAGGCCGTTCGCGAAGTGACCTCGTTGGGCTTGAAGGACGCCAAGGATCTGGTTGACAGCGCCCCCAAGGCGATCAAGGAAAACGTGAGCAAGGAAGAAGCCGAGACCATCAAGAAGAAGTTTGACGGTATCGCGACTGTCGAAATCAAGTAGTTCCAGCTTTCTGGACCGGAGCAATCTGGTCCAGGAAGTTGCAAGGCAAGCCGAGACGCGCTACGATAGTCGTTGCGCGTCTTTTCGGCTCATTTTAATTTTCTTAGAAAATGAGGCGAAGTGAGGTTGGCGCGCCTTGAAAGTGGCAGAGGGCACACGAGCGTTTGCTGTTCAGGCAGGGCCAAGCACTCCTGGAGGCAGCGCGTTTTTGCGGCTAAGTGCCTTAGGGTCAACGGCTGCCGGGTCGGCAGATAGGGCCGTTGATGAGGGTAGAGTGGCTGGCGAGCGAGCGGCAGAAGCGAGCTTTGGGATCGGCGAGAGCAGTGCAAGAGAATTCGGATGGGGGCACAGGCAACAGGCCGCGCTCGTGAGGCATTGCGCCCTTACGGGCTATTTGTGCCTTTCCTCTACGGTAGGTCGTGTCTATGGGCAAAATCTACCACGAGTGCACCAAGAAGGTAAACAGGTTCATCCGTTGTGTTCTCAACCTCGATTGAGCGAAGTCTAGCGCATTTGCCGGATCCGGAGCAATGCCTGTAACGCGTTTTTGTTTGAACTCTCACCGGGGAAGCCGGCCTTGAGGTATTTCCGGCGGGCAGTTGGCCGGGCATTAAGGATTGGCCGTGGACGCCGGGTTAGGGGCTGGGATTTGCAGTGTGCCAGCCCGGATATTTTTTGATTTTCTTACCGTAATCAGCTGGCGCCGAAGAGACTCGGGCGCTGGTCGGCTCCTTCAAGAGCCGGAATGACGAGCCTCAGGAGTGAAGCATGCCCAACGAGAAGCGCGCGATACGCAGCCGGCTCGATTTTTCCAAGATTCCTACCGCAACGCAGATTCCCAACCTGATCGAAGTGCAGCGCCGTTCGTATGAGCGGTTCTTGCAGATGGACAAGCTGCCTAACGAGCGCGATGACAATGGCTTGCAATCGGTGTTTGTTTCGGTTTTTCCGATTACCGACTTTCGCGGCATTTCGCAGTTGGATTTTGTGGATTTCTCGATTGGCAATTGGGAGTGCAAGTGCGGCCACCTGAAGGGGCTGCATCATCTGCGCACGGCCTGCGTGCATTGCGGCGCCATGGTTACCACGGACCCCTTTTTGCCGGGCGATGTGCTTTGCCAGAAGTGCGGCACATATAACAAGAACACGCCCGACTTCTGCAACAAGTGCGGCGACCCTGTCAGCTTGCAGTTGAAGTATGACCAGCAGGAGTGCGAGGAGCGGGGCATGACCTTCTCAGCACCGCTGAAGGTCACGGTACGGTTGACGATCTACGACAAGGACGCGGAGACCGGCAACAAGACGATTCGCGACATTAAAGAACAAGAAGTGTTTTTCGGCGACATTCCGCTGATGACGCCCAACGGCACCTTCATTGTGAACGGCACCGAGCGCGTAATCGTGTCGCAGTTGCATCGTTCGCCGGGTGTCTTTTTTGAGACGGCCAACAATCACACCTACTTTTTGGGCAAGATTATTCCCTATCGCGGCTCGTGGGTGGAGTTCGAGTACGACCAGAAGAACACGCTCTATGTGCGCATTGACCGCAAGCGCAAGTTCCTGGGCACGATCTTCCTGCGCGCTCTGGGGCTGCGTTCGGACGAAGAGATTCTGAAGACCTTCTACACCGTGGACCGGGTGCATATTGCCGATGGCAAGTTGCAGTGGGCGGTGGCGGATGCGGCGCAGAACCTGACTCATCTGGTGGGCGCGAAGCCCGCGGAGGCGGTGGTTCGCGACGGGGTGGAGATTGTTGCTGCTGGACGCAAGATCACGGCGCACACCCTGAAGGCGTTGCGCGCCGCGGCAGTCGAGCGGGTCGAAGTGGACGCGGCTGAGTTGGATGGCGCGATGACTGCTTCGGACGTGGTGGATTTGAACACCGGCGAAGTGGTGGTAGAGGCCAATGTTGAGCTGACTGCCGACCGCCTGCACAAGGTGTTATCGAGCGGCGCGGCCAGCATTGAGCTTTTCTTCCCGGAGCGCGACGAAGTTGGCAATATCATCACCAACACGCTGAAGCGCGATTCGATTCACAAGCCGGAAGAGGCGCTGATCGAAATCTATCGCAAGCTCCGGCCCGGTGATCCGCCGACCCTGGATACGGCGACGGCGCTGTTTGAAGGTATGTTCTTTGACGCGCGCAAGTACGATTTCTCGCGTGTGGGCCGTCTGAAGTTCAACATCAAGTTGTATGACAGCCAGGATGCGACGCATCTGGATCACCGTACGCTGACGCCTGAGGACTTTTACTCCACGATTCGTTACTTGCTGAAGTTGCGCAAGAACATCGGCATGGTGGACGACATCGATCACTTGGGTAACCGGCGCGTAAGGGCCGTGGGCGAGCTGATGGAGAATCAGTTCCGCATCGGCTTGGTGCGCATGGAACGCGCCATCAAGGAAAAGATGAGCGTCTATCAGGAGCTTTCGACGGCGATGCCGCACGACCTGATCAACGCCAAGCCGGTGATGGCCGCGATTCGCGAGTTCTTTGGCTCGTCGCAGTTGTCGCAGTTCATGGATCAGACCAATCCTTTGTCCGAGATCACGCACAAGCGGCGTCTCTCGGCCCTTGGACCGGGCGGTTTGTCGCGAGAGCGCGCGGGCTTTGAGGTGCGCGACGTGCACCCGACGCACTATGGCCGCATCTGCCCGATTGAAACTCCTGAAGGCCCGAACATCGGCCTGATCAGCTCGCTGAGCTGCTTTGCGCGGATCAACGAGTATGGCTTTATCGAGTCGCCTTACCGCAAGGTGAAGGACTCGCGGATTCTGGACTTTGTGGAGATCACCAACGCGGGCGAAAGCGGCCTGCGGGTGGGCGACCACATCGAGAAGGAAGAAGCGAAGCGGCTGAATGAAGAGCTGAAGGCAGCAGGCAAGCGGTCGATTGACCATATGCCGTTCAGCTTCTATCTTTCGGCGTGGGAAGAAGACAAGCACACCATTGCTCAGGCTAACATCGAGTTCAATGACGAGGGCGTGATCATCGAGGACTTGGTGAATGCGCGTCGTCAGGGGAACTTTGTGCTGGTGAATCGCACGGACGTGGATTACATCGACGTCTCGCCGAAGCAGTTGGTTTCAGTGGCTGCATCGCTGGTTCCGTTCCTGGAGCACGATGACGCCAACCGCGCGCTGATGGGCGCCAACATGCAGCGCCAGTCGGTGCCGCTGTTGGTGGCAGAAGCTCCGCTGGTGGGCACGGGCATGGAAGGAGTGACGGCGCGCGATTCGGGCGCTGTGATTCTGGCCAAGCGCAACGGCATTGTGGATTCAGTCGATTCGCAGCGCATCATTGTGCGTGTCGAGGGCGAGCATCATCCCACGCAGTTGTCGCGTGAGGTGGGTTCGGATATCTACACGCTGATCAAATTCAAGCGGTCGAACCAGAACACCTGCATCAACCAGAAGCCGATTGTTCGCGAGGGCGACCGGGTGATCAAGGGTCAGGTGATTGCCGACGGACCTTGCACGGAGCAGGGCGAGTTGGGGTTGGGACGCAACGTGCTGGTGGCCTTCATGCCGTGGCGCGGTTACAACTACGAGGATGCCATCCTGATCAGCGAAAAGCTGGTGCGGGAAGACTATTACACCTCGGTTCACATTGAGGAATTCGAGATCGAGGCACGCGACACCAAGCTCGGTCCTGAAGAGATCACACGCGATATTCCCAACGTGAGTGAGCACGCATTGCGCGACCTGGACGAGAGCGGCGTAATCCGCATCGGCGCTCAGATCAAGCACGGTGACATCATGGTGGGCAAGGTCACGCCCAAGGGCGAAACCCAGCTTACGCCGGAAGAGAAGCTGTTAAGGGCGATCTTTGGCGAAAAGGCCGGTGATGTGCGCGACGCTTCGCTGACCACGCCTCCGGGCATCGAAGGCACGGTCGTTGACGTGCGCATCTTCAGCCGCAAGGGCCAGGAAAAGGATGAACGCGCCAAGCAGATTGAAGGCGAGTACATTGCCAAGCTGGAAAAGAACCTGGGCGACGAAATCCGCATTTTGACCGACGAGCGCCTGAAGCGTTTGGAAGGTATTCTGGGCGGCAAGGAAGTGCTGGCCGACTTGCACGACGAGCGGACCAACAAGCGCCTGCTGACCAAGGCGATGATTCTGGATCGCGAAACCATTGAGCGCATCTCGACCAAGAATCTGAAGCGCATCCGCTATGCCGACAAGGATCCGCGGGTGAACGAGCAGATCGACGAGATCGAAGAAATGACTTCGCGTCAGATCGAAGTGCTGCGCAAGATCACCAACGAGAAGATCGGCAAGCTGTCGAAGGGCGACGAACTGCCTCCGGGCGTGATCAAGCTGGTGAAGGTTTACATCGCCATGAAGCGCAAGTTGTCGGTCGGCGACAAGATGGCCGGTCGGCACGGCAACAAGGGTGTGATTGCGCGCATTCTTCCTGAGGAAGACATGCCGTATCTGCCCGATGGAACTCCGGCGGAGATTGTGCTGAATCCGCTGGGTGTGCCTTCTCGTATGAACGTGGGTCAGATCCTGGAGACTCACTTGGGCTGGGCGGCGCATGTGTTGGGCGAGAAGATTGCCGCTTTGGTCACGGCCAACACGGAAGCGAATTATGTGCGCGAACTGGTGAAGAAAGAGTTCGCGGGCACGGCGGCGCTACGGCAATTGCTGGAATTGGACGACGAGATGCTGTTGCGCGTAGCCAAGGGCATGAAGCGTGGCATCTGGTTCGGCACGGCGGTATTCGACGGCGCGCGCGAGGAAGAGATCAAGGCGCTGCTGGCAGCGGCTCACTTGCCTTCTTCGGGCAAGACGACGCTGTATGACGGCATGACGGGCGAACAGTTTGAGCAGCCGGTGACGGTGGGCTACATTTACATGCTCAAGTTGTCGCATTTGGTGGACGACAAGATTCACGCTCGTTCCATCGGACCGTATTCGCTGATTACTCAGCAACCGCTGGGTGGCAAGGCGCAGTTTGGCGGACAGCGTTTCGGTGAGATGGAAGTGTGGGCGCTGGAGGCATATGGCGCGGCTTACATCTTGCAGGAGCTGCTGACGGCGAAGTCGGACGATGTGTATGGCCGCACCAAGATCTATGAGGCCATCGTGAAGGGCGAGGCGGCAATCGAGCCGGGTGTTCCGGAGTCGTTCAACGTGCTGATTCGCGAATTGCAGTCACTGTGCTTGGACGTGGAACTGATCAAGCGCGCGGACCTTTTGCCCAAAACGCCCACGCCGGAGATCGAGGCAGCGGTAGCCGACTGAGTATGACCGGCCCGCGAATGTCGAAACAGGCATCGCGGGCCGGACGCACAGAGTGATCGGGGTTCTTCTTGAAAGCGGTAAACGCCGCTTCCCGGGAAGGAAGAACCTTTCAGGAATCCCGGGAAAAGCCGCGGCAGGCGCCGAATAGGCCCGCCAAGGAGGGTCGCCTTGTTTCGTTCGAACCCGTTTGAACTTTCTGGTCCTATTACTGATTTTGACGCTATCCGCATCATGCTGGCATCGCCGGAGAAGATCCGCAGTTGGTCGCATGGTGAGGTCACCAAGCCTGAAACCATCAACTATCGTACCTTTAAGCCGGAGCGCGACGGCTTGTTTTGCGCGCGCATTTTTGGCCCGGTAACGGACTGGGAGTGCTTGTGCGGCAAGTATAAGCGCATGAAGCATCGCGGCGTGATCTGCGACAAGTGCGGCGTGGAAGTAACGGTCAGCAAGGTGCGCCGTGAGCGCATGGGGCACATTGAGCTTGCCTCTCCGTGTTCTCATGTGTGGTTCTTCAAGGGCTTGCCTTCGCGCATCGGCCACTTGCTGGATATTTCTCTGCGCGACCTGGAGAGCATTCTCTACTTCGAGTCGTATGTGGTGATCGACGCGGGCGATGCGCCGGTGAAGGAACGCGAGATCATCAAGGACGAAGCCAAGTTCCGCGAACTGGATCAGCAGTTCCGCCCCACTGGCTTCAAGGCCATGATGGGCGCGGAAGCGATCAAGGAACTGCTCAAGCGCGTACAGATCGAAGAGTTGAGCGTTGAGCTGCGCGAGCGGATGAAGACGGAGACTTCGGCGCAGAAGAAGATCAAGTACGCCAAGCGCCTGAAGGTGGTCGAGGCTTTTCGCAAGAGCGACAACAAGCCACAGTGGATGATTCTGGACGTGCTGCCGGTGATTCCTCCCGAGTTGCGCCCCTTGGTCCCGCTGGATGGCGGCCGCTTCGCCACCTCGGATTTGAACGATTTGTATCGCCGCGTGATCAACCGCAACAACCGGTTGAAGAAGCTGATGGACTTGCACGCGCCGGAAGTGATTGTGCGCAACGAAAAGCGCATGTTGCAGGAAGCGGTGGACGCGCTGTTTGACAACGGTCGTCGTGGCCGTGTGCTGCGTGGCGCCAACAACCGGCCGCTGAAGTCGTTGAGCGATACGCTCAAGGGCAAGCAGGGCCGTTTCCGTCAGAATCTGCTGGGCAAGCGCGTTGATTACTCGGGCCGTTCCGTCATTGTGGTCGGACCGGAGTTGAAGCTGCACCAGTGCGGCCTGCCCAAGAAGATGGCGCTCGAGCTTTTCAAGCCCTTCATCTACCATCGTCTGGAACAGACGGGCCACTGCACCACCATCAAGCAGGCCAAGGAAATGGTGGAGATGCAGGAGCCGGTAGTGTGGGACATTCTGGAAGAGGTCATCAAGGACCACCCGGTGATGTTGAACCGTGCGCCTACGCTTCACCGTTTGGGCATTCAGGCTTTTGAGCCGGTGCTGGTCGAGGGCAAGGCGATCAAGCTCCATCCGCTCTGCTGCACCGCCTTCAACGCCGATTTTGACGGCGATCAGATGGCCGTGCATATTCCGCTGTCGCCGGAAGCGCAGATTGAAGCCAGCGTGTTGATGCTGGCCTCGCACAACATTCTGTCGCCGGCTTCTGGCCACCCGATTACGGTGCCTACGCAGGACATGGTGCTTGGTCTTTATTACATGACCAAGGCCAAGAAGGGCGCCAAGGGCGAGGGCCGGGTTTTTGGCAACACGGAAGAGATCCTGATGGCTCTCGAAGCCAAGGAAGTGGAGACGCTGTCGCCAATCCGCTTGCGCTATACGGGCAAGGTGTTGGATATGACGACGGCTTACGACGATCAGGATCTGACCCATACCGAGGCGGTGGACTTCAACAAGGAGTACATTTCGACCACGGTGGGCCGCGTGATTCTGAACGATTCGCTGCCGTCGGGAATGCCGTTCATCAATGGCTTGCTGAAGAAGAAGGGCATTGGCCAGTTGGTGAACTATTGCAACCAGAACCTCGGACTTGAGGTAACGGTGGGCATGCTGGACAAGATCAAGGCGCTGGGCTTCAAATACGCCACGATCTCCGGGCTTTCGGTTGGCCTGGACGACATGGTGATTCCTGCCAGCAAGTACACCACGGTGGCGGCGGCCGACAAGAAGGTGATCGAGGTCCAAAAGCAGTACATGGACGGCGCAATCACCAACGGCGAGCGCTCCAACAAGGTAATTCAGATGTGGTCGGCGGTCACCGATCAGGTTGCCGATGAGATGTTTGGCAACATGAAGCGGGCCGATGACGAAGGCGCGTTCAACCCGATCTACATCATGGCCGACTCGGGCGCTCGTGGATCGAAGCAGCAAATTCGCCAGTTGAGCGGTATGCGCGGCTTGATGGCCAAGCCTTCGGGCGAAGTCATTGAAACGCCGATTACGGCTAACTTCCGCGAAGGTCTGACGGTGTTGGAATACTTTATTTCCACGCACGGAGCCCGCAAGGGCTTGGCGGATACGGCGTTGAAGACGGCCGATTCCGGCTACTTGACCCGCCGCCTGGTGGACGTGGCGCAGGACGTGATTGTTACCGAGTACGAT
>Ga0224529_1001387_pt1 | contig 14711 bp, 17 predicted proteins | sample CBST50metaG_FD_179893 | JGI IMG/M metagenome (GOLD analysis project Ga0224529, IMG submission 179893) | Peat soil microbial communities from Stordalen Mire, Sweden - C.B.S.T50 | ecosystem: Environmental > Terrestrial > Soil > Wetlands > Peat | place: Sweden: Norrbotten County, Stordalen Mire... | reverse complement strand
CAAGACCAAGAAAGTCGCTCGGATGGAAAGCGCCAGCGGAATTATTCCTCCCCAAAGGAGCCTTCAACTTCCAAAAGTTCTGGTCAGTTAAAATCAACAATGTTGCACTTGGAGCTTGAATCCGCCTTCCCATTTCATTCCCCGCTGAGTCCGAAAATCAGATCGTGCGCCTGGCCTTTCTCGACGAAGGCCAGCGTTCGACGACGATGTTTGCACACTTCCTGCGGACGCACGAAGCGCTGCTTCGCGTCTTGCCGCGTGCAGAAGTCGCATATGTTTCTGTGACGCCGTTGCTGTTTTCTGCCGCTCAACATGTTTTTGACCGGCACATGCCGCTCAAAAACTCCACGCATTCTGCCTGCCCGCTCGGCGTCGAGCATCTGGTCAGTTGGCTCGACATCCGGCACAGATTCCGCGAAGAAGGTTGCTCGATCACACCGGAAGAGCATCGCCTGTTGCAGGAAGGCGAATGCATCTACCACGCGCCGGTCCATGCCGGCTTGGCTGTTTCCTGGAGTAACGGTGCGATGAATGCTGAGAAAGTCCGCAAGCTCTTTGGCACGGTTGAGCATCGGGTTTCATTCGTGACTGAACTGATTGAAGCCAACTACCCCAGATTCCTAGACCAGGGAGCGGGCTACGCACCGGGCTACGACGATGCGGAGAAGTGCTTATTCAACAACGAGATCGAAGGTGGAGCACTTGAAAATACATGCCACTGAGGGCGGGAACGACCCCGCCCTGCCGGGCTACCGCTGTCGCTGGTCGTTCCCGCCCTCAGTGGCAAAACAAACGGTAACGGTCCGGCAAGCGGACCAGCAGAGGACAAACCGAGCCAAGGAGGAGTACCAAACATGACCAAACTCAGGATTGAAAAAGGAGCCAGCCGCATTCGTCGCGTACCGCTGAAGACGACCATCGACGGAGCAGTTGCGGACGAGATTGAGATGATGTGCCAGTGGTCAGAGAACGACACCAGTTATGTCGTCAATCAACTACTGAGCTTTGCGCTGCACCAGAGCGAAGACTTTCAGCAGTACAAGCAGTCGTTGGAGAACGGAAGTGTAACAATCACTGGCCGGGATCAGTCCAGACCGCTGACGGCTAAATCCAGAGCAGCAGCATTAACGGCTCGCAGTCCAGAGGCTGAACAATGAACGGGCTTCGTGCTTCGCTGCAAACATTGGCGCATACACTGGTTGCTTATCGATTCGTTTTGTCGGTTGGCATTGCGACGGCGGCCAGTATCGTTCTCCATGCTGCGTGGCCCTGGCCGACGGCACAGCCTTTGCTGCAATACTTCGCTCTTGAACGGCCACGGCTCTATATGATCGTCGCGCACGGATACGACCTGTTCCTGTTCACGACGCCGTTCATCTTTTGTTCCATGGCCCTGTCACTGGTTTACGTGCATATCTACCGCCGCGAGGTCATGGTTCAAGCCGGAGCACTTCCACCTTTGGACGATCCAATCTCCCGGCGCGATCTGTTCTTTGTGCTGGGCGAAGTCCACCGACAGCTTGAAACCGTCCCGTCTCCAGCTCCGCAATGGCTTCAGATTCCTGAGCGTGGACTCTATACCGGCATCGCCGTATTCGGTTCTATCGGTTCTGGAAAAACGCAGGGCGTCATCCTGCCTGCCATGCGGCAGCTCTTCGCCTACCGTGCGGCGGACGCGGCACAGAAACTCTCCGGCATTGTTCTGGAGGTGAAGGGCGATCTTTGCAGGCAACTCAAGTCGATCCTTGCCAAGTTGGGGCGCGCGGAAGATTACGTTGAGGTGTCGCTTGATGGGCCGATCCGTTATAACCCGCTGAACAATTCTCTGGACGCCTATGCCCATGCCTTCAATCTTGTCTCAGTCATTACGGCCATCTGGGGCAAAGGCAAGGAACCCTTCTGGCAACAGTCTTACACCGACCTGATTCGGTACGTCATCATTCTTCATCGCGTGCGCGACGGTTATGTCACCATGGTGGACATCTTCCGTACGACGATCAGCCCTGGCCAATTGGAGTCGATGCTTGTCGAAATCGGCGCGCGCTTCAGCGCCGTTTCCTATGTCGGCGTCAGCCCGGAGGCGTACCGGGAAAACGCCGAATTGCTGGCCCCTTTCGGCTTCGAGCTGGACCACGACGCCAACCAATATATAGCGCCGTGGAGTGAAATTCTTGAAAGCAACATTCGTGAGCAAACAACTATCGAAGCGCGGATCTATAGTCGGAAACCATATGACCCGGTCGAGAAGGAGCGTTGGGGGAGCGTCAATTTCTGGTACTGGGAGCACTGGAAACACTTCCGCGCCGAGGTTAAAACCAGCATCGTTCAAGGGATCGCCGTCTTTCTCTCGCTCTTCGATACGGACCCCAATGTGCGGCGCGTCTTCTGTCCGCCACGGGAACTCTATGAAGGCAAGCCGTGTGCTACCGATCCGAATGGCCAGGTACTGCCACCGTTTGATGATCTGATTGAGTCGGGCAAGGTCGTTGGCCTGAATTTCCCTGTGGCGCTCAATCCTGCCGTTGCCAAGACGGTTGGCACACTGATGAAGGTGGACTACCAGCGTGCCGTGCAACTGCGCATTCCCAAGATGAGCGCTGAACCGTCCCGGCATTTTCGCCCCACGGTGTTCATCTGCGATGAGTACCAGAACTTCGCCACCGTGGGCGGCGACAACCCGACCGGCGATGAACGGTTCTTATCTATCTCCCGGCAGCCGAAGTGTATTCCGATCGTCGCCACGCAGAGTGTCTCCTCGCTCAAGGATGCGATGCCCAACGAGGGTGTCAAGACTCTGTTGCAGGCATTTCGCACCAAGGTTTTTCTGACGACTTCCGATCCTGATACGGCTCGTTTCGCATCGGAGCTGTGCGGAAAGGCCGACCGCACGCGCATCAGCTATACCGTTTCGGAGTCCAGTTCCAACGCCAATGTTGGTTGGCTCAGTGGCCGCACTTCATCAAACAAGGGTTCTGTATCCGCCTCCAAGCAGTACCAGAAGCAGAGAGAACCGCTGTTCGAGGAAAAGGCATTCTTTGAACTCAAGAACGCACAAGCCATTGTGGCGGCTTTTGATGGATCGTCCCCGTTGCCGGCAACTTACTGCTACCTGAAGCCGGACTTCTTGCCCGTCAACATGACGTGGTTTGAACAGGAGCGGATCAACTTCGATCCGGAAAGGATACGTGCGTGAACTTCGAGATCATCATTCCGTTTCTGAAGCCCATTGAGCATCTACTCGAATCCGAAACCGTATCAGAGATCATGGTCAACCCTGATTCGTCTGTATGGATCGAGGAGAACGGTCAGATTCAATTGCTGCCGGGAATTCACTTTGACGACGGTGCGCTACAGACCGGACTTGAAGTAATAGCCAACCGCTTCGGCAAGAAGCTCGATGCAGACTCGCCTTTGATGAATCTGCGTCTGCCCGATGGCAGCCGCATGGCGGCCATGATTCCACCTGTCGTCAATCCACGGCCCGTCGTGACTATCCGCAAATTCACGTCCCGGAACTTCACCATCACCGACTTGGTGAAACGCAGAATGCTCACCAGCGAGCAGGCAGATATGCTGACGAAGGCAGTCAGTACGGGACAGAACATTTTGATTGCGGGAGGAACAGGCAGCGGAAAGACCACGCTGCTCAATGTCCTGGCCGATGCCATTCCCGAAGACGAGCGCATCCTTATCATCGAGGACACCGCAGAACTGCACGTTCGCAAGCCGCACATCGTTTCTGTGGAGTCGCAGACCGACACGCATCGCAATCAAGTCACGTTCGATGACTTGCTCAAGGCGACACTTCGCCATCGTCCCGACCGTATCATCGTCGGCGAAGTACGCGGGGCTGAAGCCCGCACCTTGCTGGATGCGATGAACACCGGACACCGTGGCACGCTGGCGACAATTCACGCCAACGGGGCCGAAGATGCGTTGCACCGTCTGTCGCAATTGGCTATGCGCAATTCCGGAGGCGTACCGCTGCGGGATGTAGAGGAGGAATCCCGCAGGTCCATTGATGTTGTTCTCCACATCGCAAGGATCAATGGGATTCGCACGATTCGAGAACTACTGCGTGTATGAGCGTCCCGATTACTTTGCCAGTGCAGCACGCTCAGCCTGCTTCTTCTGGCGACGGACCTTTGCCCAGCGTTTCTTCTGTGCTGCGGCAATCGCTTCGCGAGCGCTCGTGCTCAGAACCCGTTTTGCAGGCTTCTTGGATGCGGTTGTTTTGGCTGCCTTGCTGCTTGTCGCTTCCGCTGTCTCTCCAGCAACTGCCAGAGCGCGGACACGAGTCAGTAGCGCAATTGCCGCATCGAGTTCCTTAACCAGATTGCCTTTGGGCTTGGGTCCGGTTTGTTTCTTCGCCATAGGTCTTTCAACTCCTCAATTCACAATAAGCACAAATACCGTTTCAGGATATACCATGCACAAGTTCTGTTCGGACTGTGCCATGCTGCTCAGTACAATCAAAGATGTCACCAAATAGGTTAGGTATGAGTACGATCAAGGTCACGCGATTTACGCAGGAGATCATTGCAACGCTCGGTCCACTTGCGCAGCCCGAGCGCGCAATACCAATGCGCCGCTATATGCGAAACAAATTCGACTTTCTCGGGATACAGACACCTGTACGCCGTGTAGCGGCAGCGCCTCTGATCCGTGCATTCAAACCGGAGAACAGTGCTGAACTGATCGGCGCAGCTCGAAGTCTTTGGCTGCATCCTGAACGGGAGTATCAATACGTTGCAGTCGATCTGCTGGTCCGACACTGGAAATGCATGGAGAAGAATGACCTGCCAGCCTTGCTTGATTTGGCTCAACGAAAGTCCTGGAGGGATTCGGTCGATGCCTTGGCTGGCGTGATCGGGGACATCGTCAGGAAGGGACGAGGACTTGATCCGGAAATCCAGCAGGAGATGGATCGTGCCGTGCGCTCAGATAACCTCTGGGCTCGTCGCATCGCAATGCTTCACCAACTCGGATGGCGCGGCGAAACGGATGCGGCCCGGCTCTTCTCATACGCTACCGAACTGGCACCGGAGGGGGAGTTCTTCATCCAAAAGGCTATTGGATGGGCATTGCGAGATTATGCAAAGCATGATCGGGCAGCCGTCCAGCAATACTTGCTGAAAATGCGTGGCCGTCTCTCCGCTTTAAGCCAGCGGGAAGCCAGCAAGCATGAGAAGAACAAAATGAACAAATGATTTTTTGTCCTGACCTCTACGGATTGGCAACCAGTCCAACCAGCAGCACTTTGAGTTGCCCTGTCACGCTGCCGGACCCAATCGATCACCGCGAGCGCTAAGCACTTGCATCATCCCGCCGTCGTTACGGTAGAGCTTGCCTGCCACGGTCGTAGCCGTTTCCATCACTACCGACAGCATGGTTTTGTCGTTAAAGCGGAGCAGTACCTCGCGTCCGCTCTGCAGATCGTCGAAGACCATCATTTCTTCGATGGTTTTGCCCTTGATTTCGGGAAAATCGAATGTTGGACGCTTCATAAACCCTCCAAGACTGTCCCTTATTAGGGGATTCTAGCAGCTAAACCGAAACTTGAGTACGTGAAGAAGATCACGCACGCGGAGACACGTAGATCGAAGAAGGCGCACACGGCAGCATTGCAGACTGTCTACGATGCCATCGTACAGCGTCTCATCGAGGCGCGGCGTGAATCGGGATTGACGCAACGGGAAGTTTCGGCCCAGATCGGCCGCGCACATTCCTTCCTCTCCAAGTGCGAGACGGGGGAGCGCAGGGTCGATGTTCTGGAACTGCTGCAACTCGCGAAACTGTATGAGAAACCGCTTCGATATTTTCTGGGCGATTGGGACGGCAGGGACTCATAGGTGGGTCTGGGCAATCCTCTCGCCGATCAAGGCGACAAATCTCTGGATCATTGGGTGAGCATTCTCTTCGCGATAGAAGATACCGCATTTACGCGTGAGAATGTTGGTAAAGAGCGGTTTGGTAACGACATTCCTGCCCAAAACGGCTGAAGAGCGTGCAAGGAAACAGACGCCTATCTGTTGTTCGACCAAGCATAACGCCTCTGATGGCGTGTAGGCATCTGCCACGACGTTCAATTCCAGGCCGAACCCGCTAAAGAAGCCAGCAATTTCCTCATGCAACGCGGGAATGGTTTCCCTGGCCACTGCAATGACCGGCTGCCCCTCCAGATCTTCTGGACGTATTTCTGGTTTTGTAGCCAGTGGATGCCCAGCTTTCATGCACAACACGACGGGATCTTCGAGCAAAGGCTGCACAGCAAGTCCGGGAACGTCTACCGGCAAGAAGCTGATTCCAACATGCAAAATGCAGCTTGCCACTGCTCTTTCAATATCGCCGTCCAGGCCGCCCGTTTGTTCGATGCTCATCCCAGAGATGCTTTCCGTATTCAGATGGGCAAGTAGAGCAAGAAGGCGGGAAGGAAGATGGGCAGAATGCCCGACAAGCAGTCGCCGTTCTCTCAGCCTTCTTGCTGCGGTAATCTTCTCTTCCGCAAGAACGGCATGTTCAATTGCAAGTGAAGCCTCGCTGCAATAGATTCTGCCATCTGCTGTGAGTGCGATTCTGTTCTTTGTCTTCCGGAAGAGCTTTACAAAAAGCTCGTTCTCTGCTTTGGATAGTCTCTTGATTACAGCACCGGGGCCAATGTGCAGGAGTTCTCCAGCTTTGGCCATATCACTCGTTTCAGCCAAAGCCACAATGGCTGTTAATCCCTCCATGTCCACCCGCGGATATCGCATCGAAAAGCCTCGCCTACAAGTCTTTGTCGAATGGACTCCAAAGCAACCGAATTAACGCCGGTCTATGTCACACTGACTCGTCCATGTTCTGAGCGTGTCTTGCTAAATTGACTCAAAGCAAACAACGGAAAATAATTCCGATACATGTGGTAGCTCAGATAAAAGACATTTGGAAATCCCGTGCCCGTGGCAAGTTTTTCCTCCCATGTTCCATCCTGGCGCTGATGATCGACCAGCCACTGAATGCCACGTTGAACAGCGCTGGCCTGGAGACCATCCGTGACAGACAAACCGAGCAGCGCCCAAGCTGTCTGCGTTGGAGTGCTGGCGGCGCGAACAAACCGGCCTTTTGCGTAACCGAGACAGCTTTCGCCCCACCCCCCATCTTCATTCTGTACTGCACATAGCCATGCAGCGCCCTTACGGACTGCCCTGTACGCATGGGGTGAGGCCGTGGCATGGAGTCCTCGCATAGCCAAAAAGGTTCCGTAAATGTAATTCACACCCCAACGCCCGTACCAACTGCCATTGCTCTCCTGGTTTATCAGCAAATACTGAATGCCTCGCTGGATTTCAGGATCACACTCACTCATGCCTCTGCGGCAAAGCGATTCCAGCACCCGGCCGGTAATGTCCGCGCATGTTGGATCGAGCATGGCATTGTGGTCGGCAAAAGGAACGTTGTTCAAGATGCGCCAGTTGTTGTCCACGTCGAATGCTGCCCATCCACCGTCAGAAGACTGCATACCAAGCAGCCATTGAACAGCCCGATGCTCTACGGCCTTTTGTCGTACCGGATCGGAGGCTTTGGCATGTAGAAGCGCAAGAAGAACCATCGCCGTATCGTCGATATCCGGATAGAAGTCGTTGTCGTACTCGAAGGCCCAGCCACTGGGTTTCAGGTCAGGGCGCTTTTCCGACCAGTCTCCTTTGCGCCGGACTTCCTTTTGTAAAAGCCAGTCGGCGGCCTTTGTTGTGGTCTGCTGATCCACCGCTCCTTTCTCGCCCAGAGCAAACGCCGTAATCGCCGTGTCCCAGACAGGCGATTTTGCCGGCTGGAAATTCACCGTGTCGCCCTGCTCGATCAGCAGATCTTCCATTTGCTTGATGGCTCGCGCCAAATCCGGTTGATCGCGGTCGTAGCCCAGTGAGTCCAGTGCCATGATGGCGTACATCATCGCCGGATAGATTGCGCCCAATCCTTCACTGTGTTGCATATGTTCGAGTGTCCATCGCTCGGCAGCACGAATTGCCTTGGTACGAATCTTCCGGCTACCCTTCTGTTCCCATAGTTTGAAGAGGCGGTCGGCCTGTATAAAGACCTCGGAAATGCGATCTTTGCGCGGCAAACTGAGGCGTTTATGCGGAAGAAACAGTTCCTCTATCCGCATTCCATTTGGCGTAGGCCGTGTTTCGCCAAACGCCTGTACAATCGCCAGCGGCACAACGATGGTTCTTGTCCAGGACGACATCTCGTAGAGGACATTACCGGGAACGATGAGCAGCTCCGGCGGCACGGTGGGAACAAAACGGCGCGGAAACAAGTCGAAGAAGCTGAGATTGATCTTTGTGTAGCTGTTGCACGCCTGAAGCCCGCCCATCTCAAGGATCAGTTCGCGGATGCGCTTCATACGAAAAGTCGCCGAGTCCTCGCCTGCGATTTTCAGCGCCGTATAGGCGCGGACAGTCGCATTGACCTCGATAGGCCCATCCGGGAATTGGTTCCAACCACCTGTCGGCAACTCAGCATTCCAGAGCGAGCGAACAACCCTCTTAATGCGCTTCGTGTTGCCAGGCTGCCACGGCTTTCCACTGGCGGCAGGTTGCAGCCAGAGTTGTAACAGAATGTAGTCGGAGAGCAAGGTCGAGTCTCCTGTGAGATCGCCACACCACGAGCCATTCTCTTTTTGGCAACGAAGAAGGGCTTGAGCCGCCTTTGTTGAACAAACCTGTGCTTTTGCGAACAGCGCCTGTTGCTCGGCGGCACATTCCTGTTGCACCATATCGAAATTTGCCTGAACGGAGGCGGGCATTACATACGGAATCAGCTCTCTCATCTGCACCCTATGAAGAAAAAGGTTCCCGGCTGTCGATGCTTGTTCGAGATGAACAAACTTTTCAGCCGGTTCATTCAATTACGGATGCAAGTATACCGTCCAGACGGTATACTTGTGAAGGTGAAAAATCACCATGGCGTTCGAGTCGTGGCTGTTTCACCGTCCAGACGGTGTATCTTTTTCACATGAAGCCAGATACGAAAACTCGGATACTCGAAGCCGCCTCCCGCGTCGTGCAAAAATCCGGTGTGGCGCACATGACTTTAGAGGAAGTCGCGGCTGAAGCCAAAGTGAGCAAGGGGGGGCTGCTTTATCACTTTTCTTCGAAAGAAGCTCTCATCAAGGGGCTGGTAGACGAGTATATCGCGCAATTCGATCAGTTTCTTGACGGCCACAAAAAGGACACCACGCCAGGCAGCTTCACACGTGCATATCTTGAATCGGCGTTGTTCTTCGATGCCGCATCATGCGTCGGAATTGTGTCAGCAATTGCAAATGACACTTCGCTGCTTGCCCCTTTGCATAAGGCTTATGCAAGATGGCAATTCCGGTTGGAACATGATGGTATCGATCCGACCCTGGCTACCATGGTGCGTTTGGTCGCAGATGGACTCTGGTTTTCGTTTTTGATTGGCACTCCGGCACTCGACGAGGTTATGGTGAAACGCATCTTGGAACAATTGGAAGCCGAAACGCGGACGAATGGCGTGAAGCGCGATATAACTCAATAAAATCACCCGTTTGGCAAATTTGAATGGTTATTGTTGCGAAAATGGAGGCATAGAGCCTTCTAAAACAGCCGATCTTCCTCTGTATGTGTATGCGCACCATTGTTTATGGGGCGAGTATTGCACTCACCGCTGCTAGTGGCAAATCACGGTTTCTGGTTTCCGCCGAGCAAATCATCCAGAGTTCTCCAGTACGAATCGAACTGATTCCGGGAGTCCTGCAGAATGAGTGCTTGGCACAGTATGAGTAACCTTGCCCATTCGGTGTCGGCCTTCATGACGTAGGCGTATACCCATGGGAAGTGGCACCAAGTTGCCACGCTGCTTGATTTGCTTCCACAAAAGTTTCGAAGTGATTGAGTGGCCGTCCAAGGATCTGCCCTGCTTCAGTATCCGGTGCTGCGCAATATCCCTGCCTACAAAGAGAGTAGAAGCGCATCACTCGTTCGGTGTGAGACGGTGGGAAGCCGCGACTTAAGAGTAGCGCGCGCGCCTCATCTTCAGACAGGTTGACGAAGCGAATCGCCCTTCCTGTTTGTTGCGCGATGTGTTGAACGATTTCCTCATGCGTAAGGGCTTCCGGACCGCTGAGTTCAATGGCACGGCCTGCCAGCGATTGATCGGTAAGAGCCTTGAATAAAAGAGCAGCAACGTCGTCGGCATCAACGTACGCGATGCGGGCATCACCGAGAGGCAGACTGAGTGTGCCATGCAATGCAATTTCACTTGAGAGCGGGGGACGCGCCAGCATCTGGAAGAAGAAGTTCGGCCGGATGTGCGTCCATGCCAGTCCCGATGCTTCAACAAGCAATTCAACTTTACGTAGCGAGAACTCCGGGCGTTTTGCTGCTCCCAAAGCAGAGAGGAGCACAACTCGTCTGACGCCAGCATCGACCATGGCCGAAATGAAGGGGGCAGCATATCGATCCGCATCTTCGTCTCCTGGGCGGCATTCGAGTAGGACTGTGGTGATGCCCTGCAGGGCAGGGGAGAAGGTATCCTGATCAAGCCAATCGAAACGTACCCAGTGTTGATCTTTTGGTGTGCGTGATGCGCCAACCGCTTCGCGTCCATCCTGACGAAGCATTTCAAGAACGTGGCCACCGACCTGGCCAGAAGCGCCTAGTACCAAGAAGCGATCACTCATGAAGACCTCCCATAAGAGCGTTGAGTAACGGTATCGTTACGGTTACAATATTACTATGAACAAACGTGCTGAGCAAAAAACAGCGACTTGCGATGCGTTGATCAAGGCTTTGCAGGAGCAGTTGCAGGTGGCGGGACGGCTGACCGTAGAGGCCATTGCCACGCGGGCAAACGTCAATAAGGCTCTGGTCTACAGGTATTTTGGCGGGCTAGATGGTCTTCTTGCAGCTTTTGCCGGAAGCCGTGAGTTTATGCCGGATGTCGCTGAACTCAAGCAGCGATGCGGCGTGGATCTGGGGAAATATCCGGCGCGCGAACGCTTTGTCCGCACCATGCTGGCCTATGTCGCCGCGTTGGCGGAGCGCCCGGCCACCGTGCAAATTTTGCTACGCATGTCATCGTTTTCCACTGAGACGATTACGGCGCTCGCCAAGGGACGTAAGGCCGTTATCGACGAGCTCTACAAATTTTTTGGCGAAACAACGAGCTTGAATTTTGACAGCGAGCTTGCTTTTAATCTCTTGATTGCCGGGATTTGTCATTTGCTTGGAAGTCGGCGGGACTGCTGGGAGAAAGATCCGGTTCCGCTAGAAGAACTCTCAGCACGGATAGCAGAAACAGTTCGTGCGCTGTTGTCTCCCGTCGACAGTCGGCAGAGCACATCAGGTCCTAAGCGTAAAGCGCCTGCTAAAAGATCATCTCAAGCAAATCATGCAGCCAAAAACGGAAGCTTACGTGAATAAGGAGAATGTGATGCCACATATCCAGGCAAATGGAATTCAAATTGAGTATGAAACGTTCGGCTGTTGCGCGAATCCAGCGCTGCTGCTCATTGCCGGTAACGGCGCTCAGTTGCTCTTCTGGGAGATTGAGTTCTGCAAAATGCTGGAGGAATCGGGATTCTTTGTCATCCGCTTTGACAATCGCGATGCGGGCCTTTCAACAAAATTCGAAGAAGCAGGCACTCCCGACTTCATGGCCGCAATCCAAGCCGTCATGGCGGGAAAGGCTGTCGAAGCCCCATACTCGCTCAACGATATGGCGGATGATTGCATCGGACTGCTTGATGCACTGGGCATTGAGAAAGCACATATCTGTGGCGCTTCGATGGGCGGCATGATTGCTCAGGTAGTCGCGTATCGGCATCCGCAACGCGTTTTGAGTCTGATTTCGATTATGTCGAATACGGGCAATCCGCAATCTGCACAGGGGAGCCCGGATGCACTCGCTGCGGTTATGGCTCCATCGCCGACGGAACGGAGTGCGTATATCGAACACAACATGAAGGTATGGCGGAAGATATGGAGTCCGGGGTTCCCTTTTGAAGAAGAAAGGGCGCGCGCGTTTTTGGAGAACAGCTATGATCGTTCCTTCTGTCATTCAGGCATGGTGCGCCAAAACATAGCCATCCTCGCTTGTGGAGACAGAACGGCTTCGCTCGCAACGATCAAAGCTCCAACGCTTGTTATCCATGGATCAGGTGATCCGCTGATACCTCTCGACGCAGGAAAAGAAGCCGCGCGTGCAATACCGGGGGCGGATTTACTCGTTATCGATGAAATGGGGCATGATCTTCCCAGAGGTGCATGGAATGCGGTCACCTCTGCGATTGCAAAACAACTGCAACGCGCCTGAGTTGTTCCCGAACTGCGCATTGTGGGCTTGCTTCAGGGCTCATAGGATAATTGGCTTGGTTGTGTTCGGTCATACCTCGATCTTGGAATCAAGCCCACAGAATTCAGGCGTTGGGGTTAATGGCGGATTCTAGTTTGTCCTCTTCGACGCCAAAGGCTGCGTGATACTTGATGATTCCATGCGGCATGTCGTCGGTCATTGGAAGACAGAGAAAAAACTCTTCTGGAATCCCAGTGAGATGCAGCTCGGAACGGTGACGAAAGCCGAAGCGATTGTAATAGATGGGATCGCCAACAAGAACGCATCCTTCTGCACCGATTGCACGCAGGTATTTCAGGCAGTTCTCGACCAGTTGCTTGCCGATTCCTTGTCGTTGCATTGCAGGCAGAATGCCGAGAGGGCCGAGAATATACCAAGGCAGTTGTTTGCCGTCAATCGTGATGAGCGATGCGGCGATATGCCCGACGACATTCTTGTTGACTTCTGCTACGAGCGAAACAGCCAGAGCTCCGTCTGTACGCAGGGCATCGACGATGAGGTGTTCCGTTTGATGGCTGAACGGGTGGTGAGCAAATGCAGCTTTGTGAATCGCACGGATGGCCTCAAAATCATGAACCGTTTCTGGTCGGATGTTCAACGCTGTTCTCCGGAAGTTGTTATTGCCTGCGGCATACAATCGTGTTTGCAATCGTATACAGCGGGCATTCGTTAGGAGAATTCTTTTGCAGATTGTCTGTCAAGTTCGCGCTATGGATGAGTGCAGGCCAGCAGAAGGACAGGAGGGCGACGGCAGTGAAGCTGCAACTCCGGTCTCGTCGCCATAGCCTCAGCCGTTGGCTGTGGCTCATCGAGATATTCGAGCCGGAACCCTGCTGCAAGCAATGTATCGACATACGTCGCGAGGGGACGGTGGTATTTGAGCACGCCATGAACGAACCACTGCGTGCTTCGTTCTCCTTCTTCGTGGTAGCGATCTAGCGGCCAATACTTCTCCTGGCCGCGCTCATCCTGTATCCAGCCAACGGGATTCGCTGTGCAGATTGGATGCTCTACGGAAAAGACAAAACGTCCACCAGACCGAAGTGCGCTGAATGTGTGAAGGACCGCAGAGCGATAGTCTGCAATGTAGTGCAACACCATGGAAGAAACGACTAGGTCGAAGCTGTTTGGCTCGGGCACATAGTCCTCAATGGCACAGTGCAAATAGGCAATGCTGGAATCGCGGGTTAACTGTCTGGCCTCATCAAGCATATTGGCTGAGACATCCACGGCCGTGACGGATGCCGCTCCAGAATCACGTGCGTAGCGCGCGAAATCGCCAAAGCCGCATCCAAGATCGAGAACCCGCTTTCCGTGGAGATCTGGTAACAGGCGGCGGAGCGCGGGAACCTCCAGCGCCCCATTCAGACCAGTGTCATTCTGGCGCAGGTCTTTGTAGCCTGCAAAGAACACCGGATCATCATAGATGTTCTGCGGCCGATTATCGGCGGTGACATTGGATTTTGAATCGGTCATGGCTTACTCCTTCATACTCTTGCGATAAGCAGCGAGTTCATCGATGCTAACCAGCGTCATCTTGTGTTGGCGGGCAAAGCTGAGAATCTGTTCGCCCTTGCTCATGCTGCCGTCCGGATTGGTCAGTTCGCAAAGCACGGCTCTCGGTTGTAGCCCGGCGAGTACGGCCAGATCAACCGCACCCTCAGTATGTCCACGACGTGCCAAAACGCCATTGTGTTGAGCGCGCAAAGGGAAGACATGTCCAGGATGTACAAGATCGCTGGGACGCGCATCCTTGGCAATAGCGGCACGAATCGTTGTGACACGATCCTGTGCCGAGACTCCGGTCGAGACACCATGACGCGCTTCGATGGAAACGGTAAATGCTGTTCCATAGCGGCTCTCGTTGTGCGTGACCATTAAGGGGAGTTCGAGCAGGTTGGCAGTCGTTTCATCAAGGCACAGGCAGACAATGCCGCTGCATTCGCGGATGAGCATTGCCATGACAGCTGTGGTGATGCGCTCAGCTGCAACAATAAGATCAGTTTCATTCTCGCGGCCAAAGTCGTCGACAAGAAGCACAGGATGGCCGCGACGCATGTCGTCGAGAGCCTGTTGCAGGCGCATGGCGAAGGGTGCATGAATTTCAAGAGAAGTAGAAGGAAGATCGAGAACCAATGACATCAGAAACGCTCCTCGCAATTAAATGGCGAACAACGTTTCAGGGCACAATCATGCGCAAGAAATGAGAACCGTCTGCGTGCGCAGGCGATGGTCGATCAGCACATCTTCTTTCATCCGGACTTTACCGTCGGCCCTGGAATTTCACCAGATCTGCTGACCCTGCAGTGCGCAGGCGCTCGCGGGCTATTACCGCCGGTGGGGAGTTGCACCCC
>Ga0224529_1001385_pt1 | contig 14733 bp, 5 predicted proteins | sample CBST50metaG_FD_179893 | JGI IMG/M metagenome (GOLD analysis project Ga0224529, IMG submission 179893) | Peat soil microbial communities from Stordalen Mire, Sweden - C.B.S.T50 | ecosystem: Environmental > Terrestrial > Soil > Wetlands > Peat | place: Sweden: Norrbotten County, Stordalen Mire... | reverse complement strand
AAGTGTGTGCAGCAAATGTGCAAGAGACGTCTTAAAGTCGTTACCGCTTCGCCGGGCTCGTGACGGGCAATTACAGTGTGGCAGGTGTTCAGCGACAAAGCGGGCGCTGCTCTTTTCGTCCACTTGCTCAATCTTCAATCCCTGCTGCGTTACCCATGCAGCGAAATGTCCAGCGCAAGACAGATAGTGGCCTCTGGTCGCCGCCGCGTAACGCTCGTGCTCAAGGTCGGAGGAGAACTCCGAGATATAAGGCTGCAGAACACTATCTTCCATCCGTGCCCGCGCTTGGGCAGGAAATACAGCTTCATTTTTCATCATGATCTCCTTGGCGTCAGTAACGCCCACACCAGAAGACCACCGAAATTATGGATAGTTAAAGTATGTTGAAAAGTGAGAATCCCTAGTGTCTACCTGCGCACACGGCCTATCACCTTGCGGAGCTATGCATAATCGGAAACTTTGCATAAAGGCGTTTATGGAAAGATTTCCATAACTTGTGGACCTCGCCTTTCTCCGTGCCCTCGGTGACCATGGCCTCGATCATGAATTTGCAGGTCACGTACCCTGTCCAATTCCTGTGCTTCTTGGCATTCAGGTCTTGCGGCTTGATCTCTATGTATTTGTTTGTAGCCATTCGGGCAACGCCAGGGTTGACGTATTCTGACAGGCGGGTTCGGCTATATAGATCGCTTGGTCCATTTGAAAGTTTTTAGACACCGGCCTAAACTTCTACTCCACTATCACTATTTAGAAGGCGCACTCTCCTGCACAATAAGCCTGTATCGCTTTCTGTCAGTCTCATGTTTCAGTGATACTTGGTGCATTTCTGAAAGACGCTTTACCAGCGTTTTCATTTCGTCATCGTTACCATGTCCCAAATGGCGCAACGCCATGATCAGGTGGTAGGCTGCTGTCTCGTCTGTTTGGGAATACTGAAGTGCAAGCCTGCATTGCTCGGCAGCTAAACTATATTGGCCTGATCGCATGTACATACTGGCCAGCAGATCCCTTGCCCCAGCGAGATCTGGTTTTAGCTTCACGGCCAGCAAGGCAGATTCCATCGCTTCCTTGAACTCGAGGCTATCTACAGGAGGGGTTTGATTCAAGAGTAATTGCGCAAGTAGAGAATGCAGAAGCGGACTCTCCGGATGATCCTTCAATTGCATGCGCACCTTCAAGAGTGCGTGGTCCGGATTGTTCTGCTGCATGTCGGCAAGATCTACAGCATAGGAGCCGAGGCTCAGGGCAGAATCAAGCTGCTCAACCTTGCTGAAATCAGCTTCTGCCTTGTCGTATTGCGCTAGCTGCGCATAGAGCAGGCCGCGGGATAGATAAAGGGACGCGTTGTCTTGAATGAAGTGGAAACCGGCATTGATCATGTCAATTCCAGCTTGAAATGAGTCATGATCCAGACAGAGAGTGGCAAAGGAAACATAGAGGTCAGCTGTGGATGGGCTCAGAACGATCGCCTGACGAAGCAGGGCTGCAGCTCTCGGCGTGTTGCCAATTGCCTCATAACTCTGTGATGCCAAACTAAGGATATCTGAGTCTTTCTGATCAGCCGTAAGCAGAGGATCAAGCACCTTCAGCGCGGCTTCGTTCTGCTTCGACAAAACCAGAATCACAGCGAGATCGTATTTCGGGTAAGAGCGATCTGGCAGTAATGCTGCAAGCTGCTCAAAGACAGGGATCGCCTCTTGCAGTTGCTCTGTCTGCATCAGGCAGTCGCCGTAAGCTTCCAGCGATTGAGGATGTGTCCGGATCACTTTTGCGCTTCGACGAAAATGGTCAATCGCAGCGTGGCAGTCGCCCTGCTTTCGCTCCAGCATCGCGATCATTTCGTGCGCGGTCTGATCCTCTGGGTCGGCTTTCAATATTTTCTTCAAAAGTGGAAGCGCGCGCTTGTCGTCTTCTGGATAGAGAAGTTGCACCTCGCCCTTGAGAGCCGGAGCTAAATCCGGAGAGATGTTTAGCGCCTTATCGAAAGCATTTAGCGCGTCGAGCTTCTTACCCTCGATTGAAAAAATAATACCTACCAACGTCCACAGACGAAAATCCTTTGGCGTTGCACTCAGACTGGACTTGGCAACCTGCAAGGCCTGATCGTACTGCTGAGAATGAATCAATGATTCTATCGAAGCAATAGAAGTCTTTGCCTGCTGCGCCTGGGCAACAAGAAATCCGCCCGCAATGATAAGTAGCGTACAGTTCGCACGAAGCATACAGCGCGCATCCTCCTGCTGAAAAAATTCAAAACCAAGCCTCTGACAGTTTGTTGTTGTGCCAGATTCCGGGGGCGTCATGTCCCGATTCTAGGATCGGGATAATATGAATTCAAAGTCCACATCAAACGACCAGCGACTTAGTGAGCTTCAGATTTCGATGTCACCGGGCTTGGCTCAGTTGACACCGTGCAGGGCTTGTCGCCGCACAACGCCGCAGTTATTCCCTGGCTTTCGGTAACGGTATAAATGCGGTCGACCGCGGGGATCTTCACGATCTCCTTTGCGCCGGATGGCCAATGAATCTCCGCGGTCCCAGCGTCGGTAGCGTCTCCTAGCCCAAAATGCAGTCGCCTGTCGTTCGCCGAGATATAGCTGCCGCTTGAAAGTACATCCTGGCGCATGCGCACGCCATTGGCTTTCAAATACACGGTGGCGCAGGTGGCGTCGCGAGGACTTTTGGCGCCGCCCACCAACTTCAACTCGATCCAATGGTGGCGGTCTGAGTTTACATTCTTCAACAGCACCGGAGACCCATCGATAAGATTGATAATCACATCAATCTTTCCGTCGTTGAATAGATCGCCAAAGGCTGCTCCGCGAGCAGGAATAACATCTGCCAGCCCCGAACCTTTCACTGGCGGAACGTATGCAAACTGCCGTCCCTTTCCGTTTGTGCCTGGTATGTTATGGAACAAGAGTGGCCGTTGGGCGAAGGTCGTGCCCCAATTGTGCTGGTCCACCTCAGGATACACATGACCATTGGCCATCAACAGGTCGAGCCAACTGTCGTTGTCGTAATCGATGAAGCCATCGCCCCAGCCGACAAATGGGATGGTAGTCTGAGCAATGCCCACATCGTAGCTTACGTCGGTAAAACTGGCGTCGCCGTCGTTATGAAAGAGAACCTTGTAGTCGTCGCCAAAGTCGGTGACGAAAAAATCGATCAGGCCATTGTTCTCGTAATCGCCCGCGGCAATACCCATGGAAGCGATTTCGCGTCCATCCTTGTTCAGCGCAAATCCGGAGATGTAGCCTTGATCGTCGAACGTTCCATCCCCTTTATTGATGTAGAAAAAACTCGGCTCTGAGTCGTTGCCCACCACAAGATCGGGCTTGCCGTCACCATTGATATCAACAAAGATGGCGGTGAATCCGTAGAAGTTGAGCTTGTCAGCAACGCCTGCCTTTACCGTTACATCCGTAAAGGTGCCGTCTCCGTTGTTATGGAAGAGATGGTCAGGCTCGCCAGGAAGGCCTCGCGGCCCGCAGTTCACAGAGACGCCGCGATAAAGGCAGGAGGAGTTAGCCGCGTCCTTTGAGAGAGCATCGGACAAGGCTCGGTCGAAGTGTACGTAGCCAGTGACATAGAGGTCAAGCTGCCCGTCGCCGTCGTAATCGCCCCATGCGGAGCCCGGCGACCAGTTACCCAGAGAAACGCCTGCCTTTTCTGCCACGTCGGTAAACGTACCATCATGATTGTTGTGGTACAGGCGATTTTTCCCGAAATTCCCCACATAGATGTCGGGCCAGCCATCGTTATCGTAGTCGGCTACACTCACGCCATAACCCCAACGGTCATTGGTCACGCCAGCCTTGGCGGCCACGTCGGTAAAAGTCCCGTCGTGGTTGTTGTGAAACAGGGCGGAATGAGGTGGCGTTTCCTTGCCGTCCAGCGCATTGAACGTGGAGCCATTGACCAGATAGATGTCGAGCCAGCCGTCGTTGTCGTAGTCGAGCAGCGCGACCCCCGACCCATTGGTTTCGACAATGAACTTCTTCTCTGGCGTACCCATCTTGTGCTGCCAGCCTGATAACCCAGCGGCTTTGGTAATGTCTTGAAAAACCACTGGTCCCTTGTCGACAAATCCACCGGCGGTGATTGGCCGCTTCTGCTCGTCGTAGATTGGCGCTGCTGCAACGCCGGATGCGATTCCGCCCATTCCATTTTTCTGGGGCTCCGGCGCCTGTTGTGCCAGGCAGTAGCTGGACAGAGAAAAGATGGTTATCAGAATACCGAAAGCCAAGCCGCGAAAACGCAATTCCGCCCACCTCTAAGTCAGAATTCTACCCTACTAAAACGCTTTTACTCGTGCCGTTGGATGTCCCAGCCCCGCCCCAAAGATGGGCTGCCACTCTTGCCCTGTATCAGGATCTAATCCAGTGTGATGGGTCTCGCTGCCCTCGAATTCTTCGTGCGCAGCACTATTCGTCGCGATGTTGCAGATGCTACTACCAGTAGTAGGTTGCAATGGCGCGGGGAGGACCAGCCACCGAATCAGTTACAGTTGTCTGCAGAACGATTTCCAAATTGCCCTTCTCCCAATTGGCTGGCGCATTGCGAAGACCGTCCTCAAGGTATTGTGCGTTCGCAACATACTCGCCTGCGGCCTGCGTTCCCTCCGGTCCGATCCCTGCTACGGTAATGGTGAATTGGCCGGTTTTCGAGTCAACCAGGCGGCTGAGAATGCTGTAGTCTTCCGTCGTTTCCCCTCGGGGGCCGGTGCGTGTTCGCCAAACGCGACCGCCAGCGATTTGTTCGCGGATCGAATACTGTTGTTTGTCTTCCACAAATGCGAAATGCAGATTCGATGTCAATTGCATGGTCCATTTATTGTTGAATCCACCGACCACGACTGCAGGAGAATTGCGCAGATCTTCGAATGTGTAGTTGGTTCCGATTCGCAATTGACTGGGTTTATCGATTTTGCTCAAAAGCGCAGAGATTGCCACCGCGGCGTAAACATCTCCGGCTGCTACTCCGTAGTCGTCATAAACGAATAGATCCCCCCAGGAAATCTTCTCGTTCGGATCCAAGAGAAGCGGCAGATTCGCCCTGTCAGCTTCTGTCTGAAAAGTACCTGGGTGGGAACTGGAGTATCTGCGGTAGACATCTTCTGTTGGCCTGTAGGCCACCGGCTTTGCCAGGCAAATCAGAACCGGCTGCCGGGTAGAAAAGATCGGGCTCCAGAATTGTTCAAAGACAGTCTTCTTATGAATGGACTTCTGAAAGGCTATGAACACAAATACAGCCGCCAACGTCAAAACCAAAGCGGTGATCGTGATGATGAATGGTCTGATGCGACTCTTTTTAGGCAGAGACTCCAGTTCAGGCAAGAATAGAGGAGGAACAGACGGAATTCCCTTCGGCGTTGCCGAATGTAGGTGAAAAACCGGGGAATACGAACCGACGGGGAGTTCAATACGCACATAAGGACCATCGGGAATCGCTTGGTAGTATTGTTCGAGCCTGCGCCGGACTTCGCCAGCCTGGACTCTAACCACCGGATCGTCTCCCGTTGCATAGCCCGCGGGCCGTAGAAAAACCTCGGTTCCTATGGTGCGCTCTTTAAGCTGTTCCGGATGCCCCTCCAATTTATGCTGCACGACGTACTGAAGAAACTGCTTGCTGCGCCCCGCACTGCGGAAGAAGTGGCTGGTGAGGATGTTATCGAGTTCGTGGAGAACGTCCTCACGAGGGACTTCGGTTCCATTGGTTGGAAGGTGAAAGACCTCATGGTCTGGTGCTGATTCAACAGATGATTTCATCGATCCCTCACTGGAATTCTTGGAGAATCTCGCTCAAAGTACACATCCGCAGTGGTCTGGTAGGAGGCAAGGAAATTCTATATGCTTCTGTTTCTTGCACATGCAGCCATAGGGGTGAACCGTTAGTGATGTGAGCTGCGGAGCTGAAGGTTCATGATCGGATTGCGGGTGCCTCAACCTTCACTACATGTTGCCGAAGAACCTCATCTCGATCTCGCAGTGTCATTCAGTAAACGTTACCTCTACCAAGTTTGCGGAAACTTCAGATCCTCCTGTAAACCCATACCGCTCTTGAGTTTCCTGCACACTGGCCAAAGGAACAGGAACCCAAATGAACTTCTCAGAAGCGCTAGTTTTCTGGATGCGCTCTCTGGATGCGCTTTATGGGTTGACTTTCACGCTGCAGAGAAGTAGATCGAACCTTAGCAATCCTTGTCAAGCCTCTCCACTCCCGACCTGCCAGGGCAACGAGAGCAAATGAAATTAAAAATCGCAATTAACCTATTTAGAATCAGCGAACAAACTGCTAGATCGCTCAATGCGACTGATCTCACCCGCAAAGTTCGGGTGGTGCATCTGCAATGAAGGCAAATGCCTGGAAGTGTTGTTTGCAAGTTTCTTACGGTAAGGAAACGTATGGTGTGCGCGAAAAAACTTTCCCCAAAGCGCCTAAATGCAATGATATTTTTTTCAAACCACTGTAATACACCGTGTATTACTTGTACCTGTCATTCCCGCAGACTAGCTTGCAAACCGATTTACTAAGCGATTCAAAGTTGCGCCGTACGCAATGCCGCGAAGCGAAACGATTACTCAAATGCGCTCTTTGAACGGAATTGAGTTGGAGGAACGATGTTGGATTTGGCTGTTATTCGTAAATGTGCGGTTTCTCTCTTGCTGTGTGCCTTGCTGCTTGAGGGCGCGATGCTGCGGGGGCAGGAGGCCCGGGTTGCCCTCACGCAAGATGGCAGTTCGATCGTGCTTGAGCCCTATGCGCCCAACATTATTCGGGTTACGGTGAGCCGCCTGAAGGAAAAAGCAGCCGCTCCTCCGGGATACGGATTTACCGCAACACCCTCGGCCACTGGTTGGAAGCACGAGTTGTCCGAGCAGGGCAATCTGTATAAATCCTCGCGGCTGGTTGTCACCGTTGAGGGAAGCCATCCCCTGGTTCCCACGGTCAACGACCTCCAACTCGACAAGTTTTTCGGCTTTTTATCTGCTCCACGTGCCCACATCACCATCGCCACACCAGAGGGAAAAACTCTGGTCAATATGCTGGGCTGGTCCATGACTGCGCCCAGCGACAGCGATGGAAATGCCCAGGTACTCAACGACAGGCGCCCATCCGATGAACCGTTCTACCGGGTTGCGGCAACCTTCAGCTCGCCGGAAGACGAACATTATTATGGTCTCGGTCAAAATCAGGAGGGGTATTTCGACTATCGCGGGCACGTCGTCAATTGCTGGCACGACTACTTTGCCCCGGGCGGCGAAAGCGTCTGCGTTCCGTTCATGGTTTCCAGCCTTGGCTATGGGCTGGTCTGGGACAATCCATCACGCACGAAAATCGAACCGGGGTTCAACGAATTCACCAAATGGACCTCTGAAGTTGGAGACCGGGTTTCGTTCTTTGTGATTGCAGGCAAGAACCCGGATGAGATCTACGAGGGCTATCGCCTGATCGCCGGCGCGACGCCGATGCTCCCCAAAGCGGCCTATGGTTTTACCCAGAGCAAGCAGCGGTACGACTCGCAGCAAGAAATCCTGGACATCGCCAAAGGCTACCGCGACCGCCATTTGCCCGCCGATACCATGGTGGTCGACTTTCTCTATTACACCAAGATGGGGCAGATGGACATGGACCCGGCAAAATGGCCAGACCCGGAAGGGATGAACCGCCAGCTCCATGCCATGGGCTTCCAGTCTCTCATCAGCATCTGGCCGCGTTTCGCGGTGGGATCACAGTACTACAAGATGCTGAGGCAAAAAGGATGGCTTGAACATCATGCCGACGGAACGCCAACCAACGGCGATCCCAAAGACCCGGTGGGGTCAGACATCGACACCACCAACCCCGATGCGGCCCGCTGGTACTGGGAGACAACGCGCGACAAATTTGTAAAAAAGGGCTTTGACGCCATCTGGCTGGACGAGACTGAACCCGACCTGCCGCCTGGAGGAAGTTACTTCTCCGTTGGACCCGGAACCCGCTACTACAACGTCTATCCGCTCTTCCACACCGCCTCGGTTTACGACGGATTCCGCCGCGACCTGAAAACAAGAGCCATGATTTTGGCCCGCGCTTCTTATACCGGAGCGCAGCGCAACGGCACCATCTTCTGGTCCTCTGACATTTATTCCACCTGGGATACATTCAGGCGTCAGATCCCAGCTGGCCTCAATTTCACCGCCTCCGGCATGCCTTACTGGTGCAGCGATACCGGCGGATTCCTCAATCTGCCCGCGGTCCATCACCCTCTGCATCCGGTGCTGCTCGATCCTTCCGATGCCCGCGCCACCGTTGGCGGATATGACGACTACCCGGAACTCTATGTTCGGTGGTTCCAGTACGCGACTTTTGAGCCAATTTTTCGCACCCACGGCACACGCGCCTTCAACGAGCCCTGGTCCTACGGCAAGCAGGCTGAGCCCATCCTGGCAAAGTATCTCCGCTTCCGCTATCAACTCCTGCCTTATGTCTACTCTTTGGGTTACTCCAGCTACAAGACCGGCGCACCCTACATGCGCGCGCTCTTCATGGATTTCCCCAACGATCCCAAGGTCGCCAAGATGGGAGACGAATATATGTTTGGCCCGGCATTCCTGGTTGCCCCAGTTACCGAGCAGGGAGCAACCAGCCGCGAGGTGTATCTGCCCGCCGGCAGCGATTGGTACAACTACTGGACCAATAAGCGGTTCCATGGTGGCCAGAGCATTCTGGTCCAAGCCCCCATCGATACCATTCCGCTTTTCGTCCGTGCGGGCTCGATTGTGCCGTTCGGATCAACCATTGAAAGCACCAGCCAAAAGCAGGAAATTACGCATGTGCGCGTCTATGCGGGCGCGGATGCAAACTTCACTTTGTTCAACGACGACGGCACCACCTATGACTACGAAAAAGGCGCTGGATCCATCACCAGAATTCACTGGAACGAGGCCACACAGCAGTTGAGCCACGATGGCGCTGCCGCCTGGAACGAAACCGACAAATCAGTGGTTGAGGTCGTCGGTCATTAATAAGCCACTTTGCAGGCGTGGCTGCCATTGCTTGATTTTATGGCAGCCGCTCATCTTTTCGTATTGAGTAAAGCTGTTCGGGTTCATTTTCCAAGCGCACAAATGTGCGGGCGGAATTTAAGAGGATATTGAATGCAAAAGTTACCAGCAGTTATTGCAGTAATAACAGGGATTCTTCTTGGCGTCTCCGCTAGCGCACAATCTACCGGGAATCACCTCGAACTTGATCGCAAGGGACAGACCATTGTTCTTGAACCCTACGCACCCAACATTTTGCGCGTAACACTTAGCCTCAAGAAAGAACCAGCCCTTGCCGCTCCCGGGTATGGATTTATAGGCACTCCCGCGGCATCGGGATGGACTGCCAGTCAGATCGCTAAGAGCGATGTCTACACGTCGTCGCGGATCGTGGCTACCGTAGACAGAGACATTCCTTCTTCAGGACCTCTGCCCTCGACAATCGTCGACATCAGCAAATACTTTGGCGGCTCAACCCCTGGTGCGCATATTACGCTGACCACGCCGACAGGCGAAAAACTGCTTGAGTTGACCGGCTGGTCGCAGGCTGTTCCAAATCGCAAGGACGGCACGGCAAACCTGGCTCTCGACCGCCGTCCCTCCGACCCGGATTTCTATACAGTCGGCGCAACTTTTACTTCCCCTGACGACGAGCACTACTATGGCCTGGGGCAAAATCAGGAAGGATTTCTCGACCATCGCGGGCATACGGTTCGCTGCTGGAACGATTACTTGTCCACCGGTGGACCCTCCACCTGTGTGCCATTTCTGCTGACCAACATGGGCTATGGCCTGGTCTGGGATAACGCATCCAAAACCACCATCGAGCCTGGCTTCAATGAGCAAACCCGCTGGACCTCCGAAGTGGGCGACCGCGTTTCCTTCTTCGTTATCGCGGGTGCGACGGCTGACGAAATCTATGCCGGGTACAAGCAACTGACTGGACCCACGCCCCTGCTGCCAAAGGCCGCATATGGATACATCCAATGCAAGCAGCGCTACTCAAGCCAAAAGGAACTGCTCGACGTTGCGCAGGGCTATCGCGACCGGCATCTGCCAGCCGACATGTTGATTGTCGATTGGTTCTATTACACCAACATGGGCCAGATGGACATGGACCCGAAGCATTGGCCCGATCCCGTTGCCATGAACAAGCAACTTCATACTATGGGCTTTGAGACCATGATTAGCGTCTGGCCCCGCTTTGTTCCGGATAGCCGCTATTACGCGGAACTGTTGAAGAATGGATGGTTCATCCATACGGCTGACGGAAAGCCGATTGATGGCTTGCCCTACGACCGTGCTGGGTCAGACATTGATACCACCAATCCCGATGCCGCCAAGTGGTATTGGAAAACCATCCACAACAACATTCTCAGCCAGGGATTTGATTCATTGTGGGCCGATGAGACCGAGCCTGACTTACCTCCGAACGGAGCCTATTACCACATCGGACCTGGCACCCAGTATTACAACGTCTATCCGCTCATGCACACGGCCGCGCTCTATGATGGATTCCGCAAGGACGAACCCAACAAGCGTGCATTGATTCTCTCGCGAGATGCCTTCACCGGCATACAGCGCAATGGTGCGATCGTTTGGTCCTCAGATATCTTCCCGACCTGGGACACTCTGAAACGGCAGATACCCACGGGCCTGGATTTTGCGGCATCTGGAGTTACTTATTGGTCGAACGACACTGGCGGTTGGCAGTACCTTCCGACCGAACACCACCCGGCGCACACGCCGCTCTTGGAACCATCCGATGTACGCGCTAACGTAGGTAACTACGACGACTATCCGGAGTTGTATACGCGCTGGTTCCAGTACGCCACCTTCCTGCCCATCTTTCGCAGTCATGGCAGCCGGCCTGCCAACGAAGTCTGGTCCTACGGCAAACAGGCGGAACCGATTCTGGAAAAATATCTTCGCTTGCGTTACGAACTGATGCCTTACATCTATTCGCTTGGCTATCAGACATGGCTCAACGGCGCGCCGTTTCTGCGCGCCTTGCCGCTCGATTTCCCAACTGATCAAAAGGTAACCGACATGCGCGATGAGTACATGTTCGGCCCCGCCTTCCTGGTAGCGCCGATTACCGAACAGGGCGCAACCAGCCGTCAGGTCTATCTACCGGCCGGAACGGATTGGTACAACTACTGGACCAACGTGAAGTTCAAGGGTGGACAGACCATCACCGTCGCCGCACCGATCGACACCATTCCGCTCTTCGTTCGTGCTGGATCGATTGTTCCACTTGGAGCCGCAGTTGAAAGCACCCATCAACAGCAAGCGATTGCCAGCGTGCGTGTCTACCCTGGAGCGAATGGAGCCTTCACTCTATATAGCGATGACGGAAAAACATATGCGTATGAGAAAGGAGAGAGCAGTATTACTCAATTGCATTGGAAAGATGCAACAGGCCAGTTCACGCAGGATGGTGCAAAGGCGTGGACGGACTCAAATGCGGCATTGGTCAAAATCGTCGGGCGCTAGAACAATGCAAAGTTTCTTACGCGTTGCTGGGACACGTCGTACGCAGTGGAAAATATTCAGCAGCACCTATCACGCCAAGTTAGCAAATCGATAACCCAAGGTGATTCAAATCACCAAGTAATAGTTGCAACAGGAGACCTGTATGAAACGAATGACACGATTCTTGTTCTTCATCATGCTAGCTCTGAGCTTCAGCAGTTTATCTGCTCTTGCTCAGTTCTCAAGCGGAATTGAAGGCACAGTGCAAGATCAATCCGGGGCCAGTATCCAGGGAGCCAAAGTTATAATCACAGACACCCGGCTTGGAGTGGAAAAGAGAACCACGACTAACCAGTCCGGCTACTTTCGCTTCGACAGCCTTGCCGCATCCGAATACAAAGTGCGGATCGAAATGGCTGGCTTCAAAACCTGGGAGCAGAAGTCCCTGGTTGTCCAGGTAGGACAGACCAGCAGCTTGGCGCCAGCTCTGGAAGTTGGGGCTGAATCTACCAACATCACGGTATCTGCATCCCAGGCTGACGTTGATTTGGTATCAGCGACTACGGGTTCCGTTATTGCGGAAACAACCCTTGAGCAGACGCCGCTGCCGGGCCAAAACGTCTACGGACTTGGCGCTCTGACGCCGGGCATGACCGGAAGCGCCGTCAACACTGCCGGGGCCGACAACTATACCAATGAATATGCCATCAACATCAATGCCGCTGGCCTGCGCCAGGAGTCAAACGGATATCAGATTGATGACGCCTACACCAACACGCCGTCCCGCGGCGGCGGCACTTCAATCTCTCCCAACCCTGAGATCGTGGAGTCAATGGACATCAGGACCAATGATTTCGATGCGGCAAAGGGAAGAAATGCCGGTGCAACGGTTGACGTATATACCAAGTCCGGTACGAATAACTTTCATGGTTCGTTCAACTACTTCTTTCTGAACGACGCATTGACGGCCCGCACTCAATTCCAGACGCAGGTGCCAGCTTACGAGCGCAATCAGGCTGGCGCAGCATTTGGCGGCCCGATTATCAAAAACAAGTTCTTCATTTTCGGCGCGATCGATGTACTTCGCTCCAGCGTAACCAGTTCCGGCCAATACACGGTGGAGACGCAGGACTTCGACACCTGGGCTCAGACAAATCTCTCCAGTTACGTAGCACCGACGGTGCTCAAAATGGCTCCGCCTCTGGCCTTTCCCACAACTAACATCCAAACAGTGGCTCAGCTCGAAGCCTCCACTCCGGGACACTTCACGCCCCCAGCCGGCATCCCTTCCGATCTGAACGCTTCCGGTACTGCCAACATCAGTTTCTCCACGCCCAAGAACGGATACCAGTGGAGCATTCGTGGTGATTACTATCTCGGACAGAGTGACCGCGTCTATGTCACCACAATCCGCACCCACTATACCGGCGTCGGCGCTGAACCCCGGCCAGCTCTGAATGACGACCAATCCAATAGTTCCGATTTTGTCAACGCCAACTGGACACACACATTCTCGCCTCACCTTCTGAACCAGGCCAGCGTAAATATGATTCGTCCTTATGGTTCCGACCTGCCGGTCGCTACCGATGCAATCCCGAACATCAACGTAACCGGCTTGCAAGGATTCTCTAACTGGGGCCCTGGCAACTTTACCCAGACCACCTACGGCTGGCGCGATGTGATGACGGCAACAGTGAAATCGCACACGCTCAAGTTTGGATTCGATCAATTCAATATCCGCGAAGCCGATACACAGAGCGGTGCGTTCGATCGCCCCACTTACACCTTCAATAGCCTGCTTGACTTTGTTCAGGACGCGGCATATTTGGAAACCGCCACCCCAGTTAGCTTGGCGACACACAAGGAAGCGCCCTATGTGCGCGATTACCGCGCACTCTATACCGGCGTATACGTACAGGACGACTGGAAAGCCAATCCTCGCCTCACCATCAACGCTGGGGTCCGGTACGATGGAATGGCGAACTTCTTCTCTATCCTTAGCCCGGCAAGAACCAACTTCACATTTGGTTCCGGTACAACTCTGAATGAGCAGATTGCCAACGGCGTTACTGGTTTGGCTGGCACCAGCCATGTGCTGGACCACTCGATTTGGGGTATCACCCCGCGCGTTGGTTTTGCCTTGGATCTGTTTGGAAAGGGTCAGACTGCGATTCGCGGCGGTTTTGGCATGTATGAAGATCAACCGCCATACATCCATATCACCGACATCACCGCAGGCAACCTGCCCAACTTCTACACGCCGTCCATCAGCGTGCAGTCAGGGCAGACACCTACATTCCAATTATGCGATGCGCCGATAGGTTTCAGTGAAGCTTGCCCGGTGGTTGACACCAGTAATGTTGTCCTCAACGCCGCCGGTGGTGTCGTTGGCCAGAGAGCAAGCCTCGGCGGATATTCGCATAACTTCAAGCTAACTGAGGTCTATGACTGGACCCTGAGCGTTCAGCAGCAATTGGGCACAAACTACACTCTTCAAGCAAACTACTCTGGCTCGTCCGCACACCACATGCCTATCTTCAATGATGACCTCAACCGCTTTAGCGGTGACCTGATCCAGAACAAGGGGTCATTGACGCGCCTCAACCAGAACTTCGGCGCCATGAACTACGGCGACTCCAACGGTAACTCCATCGGAAGCTATGGAACAATCATGCTGTCCCGCCGTCAGTCGCATGGTCTTGCACTGCGTGGCATTTACACTTACGGCAAGGCCCTCGACTATGTAAGCAACGCAGTCTCCTTGGATAGCGGACAGATCACAACCAACACTCCGGTCATTCGGAATAACGATCTCGCCCCGCAACGTGGCCGCGCCGATTTCGACATTCGCCAGCAGTTTTCCGCGGATGGAACCTGGACGGTACCCAACCATTACAACGGCATGTTAGAGAGAAACGTTCTCGGTGGGTGGCAATTTGGCGGTGTCTGGATTCTGCAAACAGGTCTGCCCTTCACGGTCTACAACGGCTCGGCCTTCAATCCGGTCTATGACGCCAACGGCAATGTCGTCGGCAACACCGGTGGCGACTACAACGCCGACGGACGCGATTGGGATGTTCCGAACGTTCCGTCGTTCGGCAACCACCTCTCCGGCCAGAAGAAGAAAAACTACCTGAATGGCTTGTTCGCGGCGTCTTCTTTCCCGGCTCCCGCGTTGGGCAGCGAAGGCAACCTCGGCCGCAATACCTATGACCAGCCCGGATACAAC
>Ga0224529_1001383_pt1 | contig 14745 bp, 16 predicted proteins | sample CBST50metaG_FD_179893 | JGI IMG/M metagenome (GOLD analysis project Ga0224529, IMG submission 179893) | Peat soil microbial communities from Stordalen Mire, Sweden - C.B.S.T50 | ecosystem: Environmental > Terrestrial > Soil > Wetlands > Peat | place: Sweden: Norrbotten County, Stordalen Mire... | reverse complement strand
GTTACTAAAAAATGTCAGACAATTTATGAAAACCGCATCACCCTTCCCAGGCAACAAACCTGGGCTAACAAAAGTGGAGCGGTAATAGGCGCAGTTATTTAGAGCGCCACGCGTCCCGGGGACGGAGTCTGGAACGCCCTTGGGAAATCCTGCGCGCGATGCAGCCGGCGATCCCTGAGTACATTATCAAATCTTTGGCTGATTTTCGCGCTAACGTGGCCGGCGTCCGCATTGCACGTTTTCGCGAATTGCAGCCCGGCTGGGTGCTGGATGAAGATATCCGCACCACCAACGGTTTGATGGTGCTCACCAAGGGTCATGAACTCACCGACACCGCAATCTCCGCGCTTCATCGGCTTCTCGCCGCAAACGCCGTCAAGGAACCGATCCGGGTGCGAGGACTTCCGGACGCCGCAGCGTTATAAAGCGCATGATGTCAAAAGCGTGCGGCTGAAGACAATGTTGGCTAACACCCTGACGTTGTCTTCCCCCAGTCAGTGACAAAGATAAGACGGAATGGGAAATGGAAATGGGGCACATCATTGTGGGCTGTTTCCGTTATTGCCAGGGAGGAGCCTTAAATTTGGTAGAGAGGTAAAATTACAATGCTTTTCCGCAAAAGAGAGAGGTATTTATGACGAGATTTATTTTTTAAATTGCTGGTATCATCGTAGACTATTTCGCCCGTTATTATTAACTACTTAATAACCTATCGGTCCACAAGGGATAACAATATTTATTTAGTTAGCTTACTAATATTTGTATTGGCCGGCATTATTTAGACAGTTCTTGCGATTAAATAACCTCTACTCATTGATTTATATGTATATATTTTTATTATTAGTCATATCACAGATACTTGATAAATAGATATTTCCAAATATAATATTGATATATAATAATAATTATCGCAGAACATAAAATATTTCTAGCCCATAGGTAATTGGTGACAGATAAGCTTCTCTTTAATAAATTTAGATAAATAAATTACGCTACAACTATTAACTTTATTGTAACTACTTGGCGACAGAGTTGAGACACCTATAGTTGAAATAGAATTATGACTGAACATTTATATGCTCCGCATTGTATTCCTGTTTTCACCTATTTGTTTCACTTAAATAAACCATTTCAGTACGTTGGCACTGTAACGGTTAAGCGTGACTCATAGGAGACTAAATGGCCAGTCGTGAAATTCGTAGATATATTTATGATATTAATTACTCTTACTTATTACTGACGCAGACCATGATCAGTCAAGATAAAAATTCCGCAATGAATCATCTGGGCATTGATGAAGCCATGGCCGATACACTGCAAAATCTGCTTCCTGCCCAGATAGCCAAATTGGCTGAAGTTAGTCAACTTTTATGTCTGTTTCGTTTTGACAACCCCCAGACCATTGCACTATTGGCCCAAGCGTAAAGGGTTTCCTAAATATTGACGAGTAACCATCAATGCATTTCTCGGCCGGCTGCGGTCCCCCTATCGTCTTGGATTGTATTTTTCAGCGTGCGCCTTTCTTGTTCCATGGCATGACGGCTAATAACCGAGCTAGCCCACAGTGGCCGCTAATCCCTGCAAAAAGTAAACCCGCCCCCACCAGACCGGAAATATTGTTTATGGAACGCAACGGTTCTTCAAGCCCATGATTTCCCAAAAATTCATTTAACTTAAGGAAAAATCAGCGGCAGCTCGTGCATGAATAGCGGCAGTGTCGAACATCGGCACACTGGCATCTGCTGCGCTAATCAAGAGGCCAATCTCAGTGCAACCTAGAATAATTCCTTTGGCGCCCCGCTGTTCCAAGGAACGAATAATACGGCGGTATTCATCACGGGAAGTATCGACAATTTTACCAAGACACAGCTCTTCATAAATAATACGATGAATAATCGCTCTGTCGGCTTCGTTGGGTGTAATGACCTCAATGTCCTGCGCTTGTAAACGTTCACGATAAAACGCCTGCTCCATGGTGAATCGGGTACCGAGCAGTCCAACGCGGCTTAAGTTTTCTTCATGAATTGTTTTGGCGGTAGCATCGGCGATATGCAGCAAAGGCAACCCGCCAATGCGCATGATTTCGTCGGCCATTTTGTGCATGGTGTTGGTGCACACCACGATTATTTCGGCTCCTGCCTTGTTAAGCGCCAACGCCGCATTGCCAAGGATTTGTCCGGCCGTTGCCCAATCCCCCTGCGTTTGCAACTTTTCTATTTCATAGAAATCAACGCTATAGATCACCATCTTTGCCGAATGCAACCCGCCCAGCCGTTGTTTGATCTGTTCGTTAATAGTTCGGTAATAAGGAATCGTTGATTCCCAGCTCATACCGCCAATCAGGCCAAGCGTTTTCATTGATTTATCCCTAATGAGGTATTGAACAAACATAACAAACAGTACCTCATCTCTGAAGAGAGTATTACTGTTCATGGTTATGTTTCCAACACTATATCGCATCACTCATCACCGCTGAGAAGATTCAACAGCAGAACGATGATGGCTTTCTTCGCGTCTTTTTGCGCATTTTCAGGTGAAACACCGAAGTATCGCTGATAGTAATCCGCCAACCGGGCTATCGCCATCCTGGCAATATCCGGATACCGCTGTTCAAAATCTTTTACTGTGTCTGTTTCGCCTGCCCTGACAAATGGATTACGGTAAAGATACATCATACTATGCGTCAATAGAGCGGATATATTATCCTCGTTATGACACCTCAGGGAAGGAAGTATTGAGAATTGAAAAAATACGCATTATTTATCTTGATTTCTCTTAGTTCTTTTTGTGCACAGGCAGGAAGCGAAGAGGATTGCCGGAATGTTTTTGCTCCCGGTGCTATTACGGAACATTCGTATGAGCTTTGCCGAATGTCAGCAACCAATGGGAATGCCCTGGCGCAGTATTACCTCGGACTTATGTACGACGTAGGCAGGGGCGTGAAGCAGGATAGCAACAAGGCAGTAGAATGGTTCACCTTGTCTGCAAAGAATGGGGATGCGTACGGTCAGGCAAACCTTGGCTTGATGTACGCCAAGGGTAGAGGTGTGAGTCAAGATGATCATAAAGCGGTCGAATGGTACACACTGGCGGCCAATCAGGGACTCGCACAAGCACAGCTCATGCTTGGTTTTATGTACGCTGAGGGACGTGGGGCGCAAAAGGATAGTGGCAAAGCAGTTGAGTGGTACACACTGGCGGCCAAGCAGGGCCAGGCAGACGCACAGTACAATCTCGCATTAATGTACGATTACGGACGCGGGGTAAAACAGGATGTTGGTAAAGCGGTGGAGTGGTACACCTTAGCTGCCAGGCAAGGCGATGCCAAGGCTCAGTTACACCTTGGACTGATGTACATAAAGGGTCGTGGTGTGGAACAAGATGATGGCAAAGCCATTGAATGGTTTACCTTGGCCGCTAAACAAGACAATGCCTCTGCGCAATATAACCTTGGCTTAGCATATATGCATGGCCGCGGTGTGAAGGAGGATCATATTGCAGCTGAACGGTGGTATACCCTTGCGGCTAATCAGGGGCTTTTGGATGCGCAGTTTAACCTCGGGCAGATGTATGCAAATGGTTTAGGGATAACGCGGGACGATAATAAAGCTTTTGAACTATTCACGCTGGCGGCAAAGCAAGGAGATGCATCCTCGCAGAGAAAACTCGGCATGATGTATAACGAGGGCCGAGGCGTAAAACAGGATGTTGGTAAAGCGGTGGAGTGGTACACACTGGCAGCCAGACAGGGCGATGCAGCAGCTCAGACCATCCTCGGCGTACTATACGCGGAGGGGAAGGAAGTTAAACAAAATCAAGTGGTCGCAAAAGAATGGCTTTATAAGGCGTGCAAGAATGGGGATAAAATTGGCTGCGACGAAAAAATCAAATTTAAATTTTAATGCTCATTACCCACTCAAAAACGCCGATTCATCAATGGATGTAAATAAACTCAGTGAATAGGCCCGAGTTTCTTAGACGAAACGGCGCTCATCATTTCCAATGCGCCGGTAAAAAGGCCTCACCAGCGCGAGCGCGGGTGACCTCATCGGTAAAAGCGTTGTGCGTCGCAGACGTACCGATCACGTCAACAGGTCCCGCGCCAAAGAAGCCGGCAACGAGGAGCCATATGGGAAGAATATGGACCCTCTCAACCCGCCCCCAGTTGTAAACCACCATCACAGATAATTGTCTGACCAGAGATAAAAGTATTCGCAATCAAGAAACCGATGGTCCCAGCGATGTCGTCAGGACTGCCCACCCGGCCTACCGGCGTCTTCTTCGCATAATCATCAAATACCCGCGATTTATCTTCCCCTGAAATAAAATCCCACCAAGGCGTGTCGATCACGCCGGGAGAGACGCCATTAACCCTGAGGGGCCGCAGTTCAGAGGCCAGGATAGGCACGAGTGCAGCGACTGCCGCATTGGCTGCGCCTATACCCGATGTGCCTGGCATAGCGGCATGCGCAGAAACCGCCGAAACAAAAGTAAGACTGCCATCCCTGCGAAGATGAGGAATTGCCGTCTGAGCAGCAGCAAAATGCGCGTAAAATTTTTCCTCAAATCCGGCTTTTACGTCATCCAGTGAAACGGACGTAAATGAGCCGCCCCCTTTACTGCTCCCCAGGGCAAGCACCAGATGATCAAAGTTTCCGATTTGGAGGAAAGCCTCACGCAAGTTTTTCTCATTGACCGCATCAACCATAAGCGCATGAACATCGCCTGTCAGCGATTTCTCTGCGGCTTCCAGACGGGTGGAATTGCGTCCTGCGATGGTGACTTTATGGCCCAAGCCGAGAAGCTGACAGGCAGTGGCAAGGCCGATCCCGGATGAACCGCCGATAATAACAATGTGTTGCTGTGACATATTGATGCTCCTTTTGTTGTGAAATTACAGGCTGATAATCATGCCCCCGCCCGGTTTCCCGCTGATCGATAAGCGTGAGGGTCAATGCCCATAACGCTGTGCGCGCACTGAACTCAAAGGCACGTTTATAGAGATACTGATGAGGAGTTTAAACAGGTCAACAGCGGCAAACAGTTCTGATACTATCCTGGTATCAGTACTGCTATGGTGAAACCTATGTCGGATGATCCTATCCACACAACCGAATCACGTCTCAAGGAGTTCGGGAATTTTCTGCGATCTCGCCGGGCCCGGCTAACGCCCGCGCAAGTCGGACTACCGTCCGGTTTTCGCCGGCGCACCCCGGGACTTCGCCGTGAGGAAGTCGCGCAGCTCGCCGATATAGGAAGCACATGGTATACATGGCTTGAGCAGGGCCGTGATGTGCGCCCCTCTGCCGAGGTGCTTGATGCCATAGCTCGGGCGCTTCAACTCGGACCGGCGGAAAAACAGCATCTATTTATTCTCGCGGCAATTCCCTCTCAAAATGAGCGATCGAGGCAACGTGAGCGTGTTCCTGATCCTCTAATCAGAATGCTCAGAGGAATGGCCGTTCAACCCGCGTATGTACTGGGGCGGCGGTGGGATGTGCTGGCCTGGAACGAAGCCGCCGTCCGAATATTCGGTGATTTTGGCAAACTGGACGGGGACAAACGCAATTTAATACACCTGATGTTTACCAGCCAGTCCCACCGTCAGCTTCTTACTGACTGGAATACCGTGGCACCGCTTTCACTCGCCATGTTCAGGGCGGATTGTGCCTATTATGTCGGGGACCCTGATTTTGAGCGGCTTATCTCCCTGCTGAAAGAGGAAAGCCCGGAGTTTCGGGCATGGTGGCCCCGTCATGATGTATTACAACAGCCCTCAACGATCAAACGTATTATGCATCCAGATGCCGGGCCGCTGGTTTTCGAGTATATGAGTCTTAGCGTGGACGGATGTCCCGGAATGCGGTTTGTCGTATGCACACCGGAAAATGCGGATTAACGGCAAGAGCACCCTGAACAAATATGGCATGATAAATATGATCCCTTGCTCAATCGCACTTCACATTAAAAGTACTCAATGCTTTTTCCATATCGTTATACTTTTACTTCCAATAAAATAAGACCCTTAATCTTCAGGAATCCATTTTTAAGAAAAATATCGGGATAGAGGCTTAATTAAGTCTACGCAGATGACGGATCCACACCACATGGTGCGCTTGAACATTCGCGAGATACAAAATCAGGTCGCCCTGCGCAAAATCGACGCCGTCTTTCGTGAATGGCACGGCGACGATATGCGGCTCCCAGAACTCCATGTATCTATTGACGTCGGTTCGCGTCACAATGAGGAACCCTTTTTGATGGTCAGGGCTCATGACGTAATGCCATGTTACGACCGCCGGTACGGCAGTAACGATATGTTCCAGTTCCGCAGCGGAAGTTGTTTCGCACGGTCCTGGCGTCTTATCGATGCTTTTGAGTTGGCCGCTGGGCGCATATGAATACCACTGACATTCCGCCGGCCAGGGATCCAGCGCCAGGAATTTGGGCTCAAGTGCGCTTGGCAAAGGCAGTAATTGCCAGTCGCCCTGAATCTCCCGAGCCGTTGCATTTCTTTCCGCTGGAGCGGCCTGCGCGAACCCCATTGTGTATAACAGAGTCAGAAAAACCATCAGAATCATTCGTTGCATTAACATTACCGTTCCTTTTTGAGATATTTCACGCAGGCTCGCGCTCGCGAGCGATTTGCCGATTATTTTAGTTTGACGATCTGGATAATCATGCCACGCTTGAACGTTGTTGATCCGCTATCTTGGGGAACTGAATTGTTCTCGGAATCCTTCGACACTGCCTTTTTCGCCACCAAGAATTGGTTGGCGTCAACACCCGGACAAGCCACACTTATGTCTCCCGCGCTATCAATTCCATTCACTTCTAGATCAAGACGATCCTGCTCGTTTAGCGCCTGATCGAACCGCACGATTTCGCCGCGATAACTTTGACCCAATAAATGTATGCCTTCGCCAAAAGCGACCAGCGTTTTATTCGCCATCTGATAAGTTATATTGGGGTAAAACTTATCGGCCAAGGGGTGCGTTACCCGGCGCGTTACGTGTAAATCCGTATCTAATGTGACTAAGACCTTGTCGGGCGGCGCTGAATTTTGTACTCCCCCCCGGCCGATAAGCTGGATATCTCCAGTCGTGAACATCGGCTGTACCAGCCTGAGATAACCGGGGATGGTGTTCCTTGCGTAAATATCACCGTGCTCAGTCAAACTGACGATATCAGTCTTATTACCATCGGTCGCAGAGAACACCAGGTTGTGTCTGGTAGCTAATAGACGAAAATTTGTTGGATCCACAGGGAATATCGGACCGGCGGGAACCGGAATATATTTCTGCCAGATTATATTGCCCGACGCGCCTAACTTAATAAGCCAATAGAATAAATGCGGTATAGGTATACCGATTCCCCCTTCCCTCGGATCACTCTGCTGCTGCACCCGCCCAATAACAACCAAACCATCATTCCACATCGCACAGCCAGCAAAAAATGATGATGCAATCTGGACTTCCACATCCCCATGGGGAGTAACCCATTGCTCGTTGAGCACGCGGCCCTGTTTATCTAAATGCGTCAATAAGGCCGACGTCAGCCCGGAAGCATGTGGCCGCGGAATATCCCCACAAAGATAGACACTGTCGTCAGGCATGGCGGCGATGCCGCGAAACTCAGGAAATCCTCGGAAAGGCTTCATCACTTCACGCAACCCGGTATTATATCGCCAAAGTGTCCGCCCCTGATTGTCGAGTTTGGTGGCCCAAGCCGTCATGTTCGCGCTACCGGCAATGATAAACCCACCGTCGATGCGTTGAGCAACATTCGGATTTATAAACTCTGCATCGGCTGTTTGGATAAAAAATTGCCGCACAATGTCGGCCGCATTGGCGTGGGTCGTAATCGGAATGATAATAACTGTTAGAATTAAGAATAGCACCCTGAACAAATATGGCATGATAAATATGATCCCTTGCTCAATCGCACTTCACATTAAAAGTACTCAATGCTTTTCCCGTATCATTATTCTTTTATTCCACAAAGGAAATGAGGCATATCATATTTAGGAAAATATTTTTTATAAAAACCGTGTATTCAAATAATCGTCCAGCTATTTTTTAACGGGGGAAGTGAAATAAAAAATTCGCAAATCAGCATAGACTCTATCCCACCATCAGCCACCATATTGGTCATAAAATAGATATTTAAGCCAGAATCAGCGCCGCCAGACCGTAAATTCTGAACAACGTCCAACTAAAGCAATCATCTCCATTATCCGCAGACTCGGTTTTGAGTGAGGTCGTGGGCGCTACAGTCGCATCCGGTACCTAGTCCTGATAGTCGCTTCACAGAAACTTGTCTAAAGGAGGGTCACACTCTGTCGGCATAGGGTTTCAAGTTATGATCACGTATAAATATAATAATAAATGTTATCAAATAGTTACGCTAAACTCTCAAATTTTTAGTTTAAAAATTTAACTTTAAGAAATTATTTGAAATAAATTGAATTAAATACCCTTGCTGCCGATAACCTTGACACAGATATCTGGCTTGAAGGGTGGGCAACATATGTCAGTTAGAAATATGAATATCACGCAACGTCTTTTCCTGACGTTTTCATTGCTTTCCGCGGCACTCATCGCACTGGCTATCGCCGCCATCATACTGTTGTCGGGTTTTCAATCCCGTTTTGAATATATTCAGGTCAATACCATTCCTTCGATAAAAGACCTCAGCAAACAGGTAGAACAGAGCAACCAGCTTTACCTTGCACTTTTCAGTCACAAAAGTCAGACGGATAATAGTAAAATGCCGGGGGTGGAAACACTCATTCAGCAGCGAATTGCCGAGCTGAAGACCCTGACTGATGACTATATGGCGCACGACCTATCCAATGATGAAGATGAAAGGCTGACACGCGTAGCTTACGATGATATCCACAAAATAGAAGATAGGCTGCCCGCATTTCTGGCGGCGTCGCGGGCACATCAGGATGCCGTCAGTCTTGCCCTTCTCGAGGGCGATGATGGTGTCGGCGCAGCTATACGTCAGCTCCTCCTAAATTCCCAGAAGCAATTTGATCTCAATATCGACATTGGCAATGCCCTGAGAGTAACCAACCAAAGCATCTTCAACACAACCCTTTGGGCGATGGGCGCCGGTGTTATCGCCACTATACTGTTGTTGGGCCTGTTGGCCTTGGCCACAATCCTCCGGGTGCGCGGAAGTCTCTTTGCCATCGGGATTATTATGAAGAAGGCCGGCGACCGGCTTGACCTCACGGTCAACGCAGACGTGAGCCGTCGTGATGAAGTGGGCAATATGGCGCAGAACTTCAACATGCTGATGCACCGCGTGTCTGGAGCTCTGCTTTCAGTGAGCGCCTCTGCTCAGTCGGTCAGCAGCGCCTCGGCGGAAATTGCGGCCGGGACGGATGATCTCTCCTCCCGCACCGAACAACAGGCGGCATCGCTGGAAGAAACCGCCGCTAGTATGACTGAACTGAGTGAAACGGTGCGACAGACCGCCGACAATACGCGTCAGGCGAGCCAGTTGGCCAGCAATATGAACGCCTTGTCAGAGAAAAGTGCATCATCGCTCCAGACAATGCTGGGTACGATGGGGGAAATCCGTACCAGTTCACGGAAAGTGACTGAAATTATCACCCTTATCGAAGGTATCGCCTTCCAGACCAATATTCTTGCATTGAACGCAGCTGTGGAAGCGGCACGCGCCGGAGAAAATGGTAAAGGGTTTGCCGTCGTTGCCGGCGAGGTCAGAAGTCTTTCGCAACGCTCAAGCGTAGCGGCCCATGATATAAAACAGCTGATTGATGTCTCCTATAGCCTGATAGAGGCGGGCTCCCATCAGGCGGGCGATGTAGGCGAAAATATGACCGTTATGGGCGACGCCATCCGCCAGGTGACCGACCTGGTGAATGAAATTGCCGCAGCGGCAACAGAGCAGAGTAAGGGCATTGCCCTTGTTCATCAGGCCATCAATCAAATGGATGACGTTACCCAACAGAACGCGGCTCTGGTGGAAGAAGCTTCTGCCGCCGCTAAATCGCTACAGGAACAGGCGGACGGATTGACTCAATTGGTAGGGGAATTCCAAATCAATGAGGAAGCGGGAGACCCGACGAGTCAAGGTCGTTTGGTTAACTGAAGCGCATTGGGTAGCAGGCAACGGAGTAACACTTTGTGGCTCACAAATCAGCGTCAGTTCAACACAGTGTTGGCGCCGATTTGGCAAGAATTTTCCCGCCCAAAGGCGCGATTTTTTTGATTTTATCCGGTGATGTCCTGATAATTGAGGTCTGCCATTAACCCAGCGGCGTTAAGGAGAAGTCAATGCAGACCCTACGTGAAGCGCGGATTACGGATGCACCGAAAATAGTTAGCCTCCTCGAAGCACTTGATTACCCAGGTACGGGGGCTTTCATCAATGATAGGATGCTGCAGCTACTGAGCCATCCCGATGAGAAGCTAGTGGTCTCGGTGGAAAACGATATTGTTACCGGGGTCATTTCTTTGCATTTTATTCCTCAGCTCGCCCTTCCCGGCGACTTTTGCCGCATCAGCTACTTCTGCGTCAGCTCCGAGGCCAGAGGAAAAGGCACGGGTAAAGCGCTGGAAGAGTACGCGGTCAACATCGCCACGCAACGAGGTTGTGACCGGATTGAGGTGCACAGCCATTCCCGCCGAGTCGATGCTCACCGGTTTTATTGCAAACAAGGTTACTCAGAATCGCCAAAATATTTATGTAAATCACTAAAAAAAGAATAAATGCAAGGACACGATCGCCGGACTTATTATCTCTAAAGGCCCTTTAGCTTTTCCGCCAGAAATGCCAAAAAAGCCTTTGCCACTGAACTGTGTTCCCGGTGCTGTGGATACAATGCATTGAGCTTTAAAGGCGGCGGGGAGCAATCGGGCAAGATAGCAACCAGCGTCCCTTTTTGCAGGCAGGAAGCGACAATAAATTCCGGAAGCAACGCAATGCCCAGGCCGGCTTCCGCCGCATCACGGATAATTTCGCCATTGTTGCTGATAACCGGTCCCCGGACGGAGAAAATACGCTGCGTACCATTAATATTCAGCCGCCAGCCGTACTGGCCCTCACGACCATAACGCATGCATTTATGCCGCAAAAGCTCGCTGGCATCGGAAGGTGTGCCCTCCTTTTGTAAATAGCCGGGACTGGCGCAGATAATCATCTTCAATTTGCCGAAAGGTCTGGCTATCAATGTTGAATCAGCCAAACTGCCGATGCGCAACACCATATCAAACCCTTCGCCAATAACATCGACATAGCGATCATCAAGCTCAATCTGGAACTGCAATGCCGGATGATGACACAGAAATTCCGCAATCAACGGCGAAAGAAAGTCCATCCCATAAGACATCGGCAAGCTGATTTTAAATGAGCCGTATAAGCCTTTGCGGTGCAATGAAATAACCTGCTCCGCCTCAAACACGCTATCGAGAATACGTGACCCATAGATATAAAAATCCTGCCCGGTATCGGTAACCGACAGTTTGCGGGTATTGCGTACCAGCAACCGCACGGATAACGCCTCCTCCAACGCTGCAACCCGACGGCTGACGTATTGCTTGGACAACATCAGTTGTTCGGCCGCGGCGGTAAAGCTGCCCATTCTCACGATGGTTACAAAAACACGGACATCTTCAAGATTCATATTGTCACCGTAACAGGGACACTGAGTCAGGGAAATGACGATTGATATGGCTGAAAGTCTACTTAGAATGCAAATGTAGTCAATCGATTACGGTGGCTTATCGGCGCAAATCGGAAAGAGCGCATAAGCATTATTAACCAGTCACTGGCCGCAATAGGTATGTCCGATATTGATCCTCATGCTTTTACCTACCCCGTTTATTATCGAAACGGGCAATACGCTATCAGGATAAAATCATGTCAATGGGAGGGGGGTCTGATTTGTGACTCATTGATTTGCGACTCATGTGCAGGAATACATGGATTCCTGCACTGAGTCATTTTACTTAGCGTGCCTGTAGAAACGCCAAGAGATCATCGTTTAGCTGATCCTGATGCGTTACCGCAAAGCCGTGGGGGGCGTTATCGTAGATCTTCAGCTCGGCGCCGTTGATCATTTCAGCGGCGACTTTGCCGGTGACTTCAAATGGGACGACCTGATCGTTGCTGCCGTGAATCACAAGCGTGGGCACATCAATCTTCAGCATATCATTACGAAAGTCTGTTTCCGAAAAGACCGTCACGCAATCAATTGTACCCTTTAGCGATGCAAGCAGAGCAATATTCAGTGTCTGGGTTAATACGCCTTCAGACACGGTCTGGCCTGCATTGGTGCCATAAAAAGGCGAGCTGAAGTCACTAATGAACTGCGCGCGATCCTTACGTAATCCCTCACGGATGCCTTCAAAAACGGATAAATCAACGCCATGTGGGTTCGTTTCGTTCTTACCGAATATGGGTGTGACGGCGCCCAACAGAACCAAGCCCGCAATACGCGCACTACCGTAAAGGCCGAGGTAGCGGGCAACGTCGCCACCGCCCATAGAGAAGCCAACCAACGTGACATCGTGTAGATCAAGATACGTAATAAGTTGATTTAGGTCTGATGCGAAAGTGTCATAGTCATAGCCCGTCCACGGCTGTTCTGAACGGCCAAAACCGCGGCGGTCAAACGCAATGGTACGATAACCGCGCTCGGCCAGAAAGTTTAGCTGGCTATCCCACATATCCGCATCCAATGGCCAGCCGTGGCTGAACAGTACCGGCTTCCCTGTTCCCCAGTCTTTGTAATAAATCTGCGTACCGTCGTTCATTCTGATTGTGCTCATAATAAACCTCCTCTTGGCAACGTATTTAACAAATTTAGAGATTGGCGGGCGGGCCATTCTCATTTTAATCATGAAGCGTCCTGCCACTCACGAATTAGTGGTCATGGTGAAATAACACCATTCATTAAACAATAGCGTCGATAACATCTTACGCAAGCGATCCGGTCTGACAATATTCACCCATCGACATTAATAGTCCGGGTTTAGTTGACAATTTATAAATCCATAAAAGAAACTTAAATTTTTATATCTAAAAAAACACTTTTTTATGATTTAAGCTATCAGCATAATCAGCGTTTTTTACGATAAGATGATCTTATTCAAAACTTATCAATTACTTTTACTTATAATGCTTAATTAAGCAAGGGCATGACAATTAATGAGTTACCTAAAGTCAATATTTTAATTATGGCTGAAAGACACAAAAATCAGTGATCACCGGCGAGCAATAGTCCATCCTATGGGACATCAGCAGGCTGATTTTAAATGAGCAATATAACCCTTGTCATTGTAATGAAATAATCTGCTCCGCCTCAAACTCGCCATCTAAAATACGTGATTCCCAGATATAAAGATCCTACCCGGTATCAGTAACCGACAGGTTGCGGGTATTGCGTACCAGCAACCGCACGGATAACGCATCCTTCAGCGCCGCAACCCGGCGGCTGACGTATTTTTTGGACAGCATCACTTATTCGGCCGCGGCGGTAAAACCACACTCCTTACGAGGATTACAAAAACACGGATATCCTCAAGATTCATATTGTCACCGTAATAGGGACACTGAGTCAGGGAAATGACAATTGATATACCTATAAAAGTTTACGTAGACTGTAAATGTAGTCAATCGATTACGGTGGCTTATCCGTGCAAATCGAAAGGAGCGGATAAGCATAATTAACACGTCACTGGCCGAAACGGGTATTACCAGCATCGATCCTTATGCTTTTACCTACCCCGTTCATTATCGAAACGTTGCAATACATTATCAGGAGAAAATCATGTCTCACTATCTTGATGTATTAACCCCGCAGAACAGCCAGCTTATCTTTATTGATCAGCAACCGCAGATGGCCTTTGGCGTTCAATCCATCGATCGCCAGACCCTCAAAAACAACGTCGTCGGCCTGGCGAAAGCCGCCAAAGTATTCAATATTCCCACCACAATTACCACTGTGGAAACCGACAGTTTCTCCGGCAATACGTATCCTGAACTTTTGGCTGTATTCCCAGAAAATAAAATATTGGAACGAACTTCCATGAATTCCTGGGACGACCAGAACGTACGTCAGGCGTTGGCGGCTAACGGACGTAAAAAAGTGATTGTCGCCGGTCTGTGGACCGAAGTGTGCAATACCACCTTCTCCCTGTGCGCGGCCAAAGAGGGCGGTTATGAAATCTATATGGTGGATGATGCCTCCGGCGGTACGTCGGTGGACGCCCACAAATACGCCATGGATCGGATGATCCAGGCCGGCATCGTGCCGGTCACCTGGCAGCAGGTGGTGCTGGAATGGCAGCGCGACTGGGCGCGTAAAGAGACTTATGACGGCGTGATGGCTATCGTCAGGGAACACTCGGGCGCGTACGGAATGGGCGTGGATTATGCCTACACCATGGTGCACAAAGCCCCGGAACGGGTGCGGCACGGCGAACGCATCGGCCCGAACCCGGCGAAATAATCAGACTATTGTCTTCTCGGTTCGCCTCCCGCGTGGTGAACCGGATTCCGTGAGGTCCGCATGAAAATGTATATCTTTTCACTAGGCGCAGGCGTCTTGGTAGGCATCATCTACAGCCTGCTGAACGTCCGCTCTCCCGCGCCCCCGCTGGTCGCGCTGATTGGTTTGCTGGGTATCTTGGTCGGCGAACAAATTATTCCGGTTGGAAAACAGCTTCTAGCCGGCATGGCGTTTTCTTCCGCCTGCGTCAAAAC
>Ga0224529_1001381_pt1 | contig 14773 bp, 10 predicted proteins | sample CBST50metaG_FD_179893 | JGI IMG/M metagenome (GOLD analysis project Ga0224529, IMG submission 179893) | Peat soil microbial communities from Stordalen Mire, Sweden - C.B.S.T50 | ecosystem: Environmental > Terrestrial > Soil > Wetlands > Peat | place: Sweden: Norrbotten County, Stordalen Mire... | reverse complement strand
CGCTGGTGTTCAGCGCCGTCGAAAGACGGCCAATCTCGTCGCTGCCTTGCACCTCGACAGACACCGTGAGGTCTTTCTCCGCCACGCGCTCCAAGGCCTTCGTCGCTGCCTTCAGCGGCGGCACGATCAGACGGGTCAGCAGGCCACCGATTACCGCGCACAACAGCACCGCAATCGCCATCAAAATACAGGTCACGAGCAGCAGCGTATGGACCAATTGGGTAATATGTGTACCTTCTTGGGCCCCCACCTGATTGTTCAGCGCGACATCAGCCTCGACCGCGTCAGCGGCTGCATTGAAGACGCGCGTTGCATCAGCACCCGTCAGCAGATGCGCGGCGGCGTCCTTCTTGCCGGCATCAAACAGGCTCTTTACCTGATCGCTCGCCGCTATGTACGCGGTTGCGTTCTGGCCAATCGCGTCATACAGTTCCCGCTCGCCCGGATAGGAGATCGAGGGCGCATACTTATCCATGGCCACCTTGTAGCCGGCAATATATTTTTGGCGCTTGTTTGCCAGGCGCGTGCTGCATGCGCTGGTATCGCACAGCATCAACAGCGCGTCCGTGCGGCGGATCGTGGCCACCGAATAGCGAATCTCTCCCAGCACCTTGACCGAAGGCATTGAGTTATCAACGATGTCCTTGACAGAGGAGTCCACCCTCAAGAAACCGATTAGAGCCGCCAAGCCAAGCAATGCGCACAGCAAGCAAACCGAGCCAAAGGCCAAGCCGAATTTGCGGGAAATATGAAGATTGCGAAGTGCAGACATTTTTGGATTGAATCCTTTCGCAGACCCAGTTTCCGTTCTGCATATAGCAGAAAGAACATACTCGTAATTCATCGGCGCAATTCACTGATTCATCTGTTGACACGTACATATTAAGATGTTTTGCATCCGCGAAAGTTAGCCTGAGGAAAAGAACCGAAGTCCGGCATCTTGAGCCTATTTTGGGAATTTTATTTGGATAGAATTGATGGCGCAATGCTCATAAATCGAGCGGCAATTCCATTTCCAAAGGCTGCCGGAGCCAATATGCGGTTGATGGACCTCCGCGTCTGCGCCGATAAGTTCACTGTCCTTATCAACCAGGATGCGGTTCGAGGAACCATCATGAAAATAAATGCGAGTTTAGCGTGGGCGCTGCTGCTGGCGTGCGCGTCGTTGCCGGCGCTTGGACAGAGCGACCCGGCACAGAAGGGCGCCGATGCGCTGCATCGCGCATCCGATCAGCAATTGACGCTTCAATTTGAAGAGCGCACGCGGTGGGAAGAGCAGTATGGCGTGAAGTTCGGCAAATCCGTCAACCAGCAGGATATGCTCAGCCGCCTGCGCATTGGCTTGCAATATCGTCCGTCTTCCTGGCTCACGCTCTCCGCCATGGGACAGGACGCGCGGGCTCCGTTTTACGGAAAAAAGGAGCCGAACTCTGTTCGCGATACGATGGATTTGCGCGAGTCCTGGATTGCCATAGCGCCGAAGGGAACAGGACTGAACTTTTCCTTTGGCCGGCGCGTGATGAACTATGGCGAGAAGCGCTTGATCGGTTCTTCGCTGTGGGGCAACACCGCGCGCACCTTTGATTCCGGGCGCATTGAGTACGCCTCGAAACGGATGACTCTAAATGGGTTGATGCTTTCGCCCGTCATCGTTCAGACAGACGCCTTCGACACGCCAGAGTTAGGCAACCGCATCTGGGGAACTTACGATATTTTCCCAGGAGTGTGGCATAATCTCTCGATCGATGCTTATGCGCTGCGGCATTCCGAGAACAAGATTGGCGGCTGGACGGGCAAGGGCACGCTGGGAACCAACAGCTTCGGCGCGCGCTTCTATGGCCCGCTGCCTGGGCGCTTTGCATACAGCCTTGAAGGCATTGGCCAGGACGGCCATTCCGGGAAAAAGGATCAGCGCGCCTATGCCTGGTTTGCCGGTATAGCTCGCCCAGTAACTCTGGGAAATATGCCGCTCAATCTATCACTGGAATACAATGAGGCTTCGGGCTCCCGCGCCGGCTCCGATCACAGCGCCACTTACGATCAGTTGGCGCCGTCCAGTCACGATAAATTCGGCCACATGGACTTATTTGGCTGGTGCAACCTGAAGACGTTCAAAACGCTGGAAACGCTGAACGTGAGAAAATACGCCGCGTTCAATCTCCTGTATACGAATGAGAGCCTATTCAGCGCCTCGGACGCGCTTTACAACAGTTCCGGCGCGCAGTTGGCGCTTTCCGCCAAGGGAACAGCCGGCAAGCACGTGGGGCAGGAACTGGATTCGTTCATCACGCTGACGCGGGGCAATCATACGTTCTATGCCGGCTTCGGCCATTTCTTCAAGGGCGATTTCATTGAGAAGACGACCCCCGGCATCAATCCGCGCTATTTCTATCTTGCGCAGCAGTACGTCATCAAATAACGGACTGCTTCACCCGATGACGCGCAGGCCCTCTGAAGCATAGTGCGCCACTGCGCCGTCGCGGCTGACCAGCGTCAGCCCTTCGGCGATGGCCTGCGCCATCAACACCCGGTCGAACAGGTCTTTGTGAATCGGCGGCAGTCCACAAACTTCGGCAATGTGCCGAGGCTTCAAAACCAGTGGCGTGGCGGCCAGTTGTTCCAGCGCATTGAGCCACCAGAGGCGCGGGTCGCCCACATCCAGCGTGCCCTTCATGCTTTTGAGCACGACCTCCCAATAGGAAATGACGCTCAGGAAGTTGGGGCCGGTCAGGACGGCATTGCGCGCCGGAGCTGTTAAAACTTCAGGAGTGCCGAGCGCCCAGATCGCAATGTGTGTGTCGAGCAAGTACCCGCGAATTGAGACTTCAAGGCTCAATTGTCCTCGCCGAGAAGCTCTTCTTCGGTGATGGGATCATCCCAGCCGGGCAGCAGGCGGATGCGGCCCTTCATGCCGCCCAAACGCGCCTTGCGGCGCTCCGCGGGCGGCGGCGCAATCTGGGCGACGGGACGGCCATGGCGGGTGATGACCACCTGCTCGCCGTCCGCGACAATCCGGATCAGCTCGGTCAGACGATTTTTGGCTTCAGCGGTACTGACGTCCATGCTTGATATTCTAGCCATAATTTATGGCTAGAACAAGCCGCAACTTACTCCTCGTGCCCGGAGTCGGGGTTGTCAAAGCGCGTGTAGCGGCCAATGAAATTCAGGAATACGGTGCCGGTGGGGCCGTTGCGCTGCTTGGCGATGATGATTTCGGACTTGGCCTTGTCGGCCTCGCTCATCTCCTCATCGTGGCTGTAGTAGGACTCGCGGTGGATGAAGGCCACCACGTCGGCGTCCTGCTCGATCGAGCCGGACTCGCGCAGATCGCTGAGCATGGGGCGCTTGTCGTCGCGCTGCACGCCAGCGCGCGAAAGCTGCGAGAGGGCCACGACCGGCACTTCCAGCTCCTTGGCCAGCGCCTTCAAGCCGCGCGAGATGGCCGAAACCTCCTGCGTGCGGTTCTCGTAATTGCGCTTGCCGGAGGAGGGCACCGAGGCCGTCATCAACTGCAAATAGTCCACCACCACCAGGTCGAGGCCCTTTTCGTTCTGCTTCAGGCGGCGGGCCTTGGCGCGCATCTCGGCCAGCGAGATGCCGGCCGTGTCGTCGATGAACAGATGCGTTTCCACCAGTTTGTTCAAGGCGTCCTGCAGCTTGTCGTGGTCCTCGCGGCCCAGAAAGCCCTTTTGCAGCTTCTGCTGGTCCACCCAGGCCTCGCTGGCCAGCATACGGCGCAGCAGCGACTCCTTGTTCATTTCCAGGCTGAAGACGGCAACCTTCGCCTGGCCGCCGACGGCGGCGTTCTGGGCGATGTTGATGGCCCAGGCTGTTTTGCCCATCGAGGGCCGGGCGGCGATGATCGTCAGCTCGCCCTTTTGCAGCCCGCTGGTCATGCGGTCGAATTCCGTGAAGCCGGTGGCCAGGCCGGTGACTTCGCGGCTCTGCTTGTAGAGATTGTCGATGGTGCCGAAGGAGTTCTGGACGATTTGGCCGAGCGACTGAAGACCGTGAGTGAGGCCCTTTTCGCTGACTTCGAGCAGCTTGCCCTCGGTCTCGTCCAGCACGCCGAGCGCCGACTCGCCCTGGTCGGCGGCCCGCGCGATGGCCGTTGAGCAGATCAGCATCAGCTTGCGCAGCAGGCTCTTGTCCTTGACGATGCGGATGTACTCTTCGATGACCGGGCGGCGCGGCAAACCCTCGGTGAGCGAGGCCAGATAGGCCACGCCGCCGACGGTTTCAATCTCCTTGTTGCGGCCCAGCTCCTCGGCCAGCGTGACAATGTCCACCGCCCGGCTGGCGTCCATCAACTCGCTCATACGATGGAAGATGAGGCGATGAGAGTCGAGGAAGAAGTCGTCCGGTTCGAGCTTTTCAGCGGCCTCGGCGTGGGCCGCGTTGTCCAGCAGAATGGCGCCGAGAATGGTTTTTTCGGCATCGACATTGGCCGGCAGGCCGGAGTCGAACGCCAGGTTGGGAAGCGATGCCATGAATTTGAGTGTAGGACGATGGCGCGGAAAATCCCGTGACATCAAAGTGTGGATATGTGGAGAATCCGGACGGAATGGGGAATGGTGTGGGGTTCGAGGGTGGTTAGTGGTGAGGTTCGGAAGTGGTGTAAATACGAAGACCCTTTGACTTCATGTCAAAGGGTCTTCGATCAGCAACAACCAAGCCTATGCCGCCGTCTGCCTGGGCTTGTGTCCCACAAAGCCATAAAAGGCGATGTAGAGATAGCAGAGGATGGGCAAAATCGCCGCCGGACGGAAGCCGAATTTGTCCACCAGGCCGCCCAGCAGCACCGGAATGACCGCTCCGCCCACGACGGCGGTCATGATGATGCCCGATCCCTTGCTGGTCATCGGCCCCAGTCCTGTGATGCCCAGCGCAAAGATATTCGGGAACATGATCGAATTGAAAAAGCCGCACAGCAGCAGGGTCACGACCGCCACCCGTCCCGTGGTGCTGATCGAAACCAGGATGCAGATGGCGCCCAGCAAGGCAAAGATGCCCAGCAGCTTGCCTGCATTGATTTTGGTCAGCATCCAGGAGCCCAGCAGCCTGCCCACCAGCGCGCCGCCCCAATAGTACGCGGTAAAGGCCGCCGCCGCCGCCGCCGCCATCCCGCCCAGCTCCGGCAGGCCATAGTAGCCCACCATGAACTGCGCCAGGCCGACTTCAACGCCCACATAGAAGAAGATGCCGATCATGGCCAGAACCGTGTGCCGGTAGCTCCAGATGCTCTGTTCGAGGATTCCCGTTCCAGCTTTCGTGGGGCGGAACTCCTGGGTCACGGTGATCGTCGGCAGGTTTGCATAGGAAACGGCAATGCCCAGCAGCACCAGGGCCGCCGCAATCACCAGATACGGCATACGCACCGTGCTGGCGATGCTGATCTTGTAAGCCAACTGTTCTTGCGCCGTCCTGGTCGCCAGGGTCGCCGCATCCAGCACCACTTTGTGCTTCAAGATCAGCGCGCCCGCAACCACCGGCGCCAGAATGCCGCCAAAGGAGTTGAGCGCCTGCGCCAGATTCTGCCGGATCGGCGCCGTGCCTTCCGGTCCGAGCGCCGAAACGTAAGGGTTGGCCGCGGTCTGCAGCATGGCCACGCCAGCTCCCACGATGAAGACCGCGGTCAGAAAGAGCCAGAAATTGGGAATGCTTGCGGCCGGAAGGAACAACAGCGCTCCGGCGACCTGCACAAAGAGCGAAACCACCATGGTTCTCTTGTAGCCGATTGACTCAATCAGCCGCGAGGTCGGCGCAGCCACCACCAGATAAGCGGTAAAGAAGGCTCCATTGGCCAGCGCCGCCTGGAACCATGGAAGATCGAAAACCGACCTGAGATGCGGAACAAGTTGCATATTCAGGTTGGTAATGAACCCGAAGATGAAGTAGAGCGCGGTCACCGTAATGAACGGGACAAGGTATCCGGGCGACGTAATCGTCACCGGCTGCTTGGATCGTGTAGCCATAAAAGAGTAATTCCCCGCTTTCCAAAAAAAATCGGCCCTCTTCGGGCCCTTGCGCGCACTCCGGGCACAAAAAGCACACTGAACAGCGACTGGCTGTTCACTTTTGTTCAGAAATCCCGGCTTTTTTGCTGCACTCAACACTATACCGGCAACCCCGCGACGGGGAAGTGACCGCGACGACAGTGGAGCGATGAGTCGCGGCCGCGAGCATTCCGGATGCGGCGAAAATGCCGTATTCTCAGAAAAGAGCGGGGGGAAAACAATGGCGGATGAAGCCCTGAGCGGCGGCAAACTGAAAAAGGTTCTGGCGGCTCTCGAAGGCGACTGGCAGACCGAGATGGAGGGCCACTACGCCTACCAGGCTATCGCCAACCAGGACACGGACCCAGTGCGCTCCCAGGTGCTGCGCCATCTGGCCCAGGCTGAGCTGGAGCACGCCGCGCTGTGGCGTGGGCGCATTGTGGAACTGGGGGGCCCGGAGCCGGTTTACCACGGCGGCATCGCCGTCGAAGCCAGCGCGCTGGCTAACCGCACTGGCGGCATTCATAATGCCCTGCGCCGCCTGGAAATCGACGAAAGCCGCGACATCGCCAAGTACGGAACCCAGTTGAAGGAGCTGGGAGACACGGACTCCATCGCCATTCTCAATCAGGTTCTCAAAGACGAGAAGGAGCACTATCGCGAGCTGGGTTCGCTGCTGCGCGGCCACTATACCGCTGCCGCCGGCACGCCGAAGCTCGACCCCAAGGCGGTGCTGGAGGAGCTGCTGGCCAAGCGCAGCTTGGGACGCAAGCAGCCCGGCAGTTGGGTGGGCGACGCCATCTACGGCGTCAACGACGGCCTGGGCGCCATCTTCGGCATTGTCTCCGGCGTCAGCGGCGCCACCGCCGGCGATAGCAAATACGTGTTGCTGGCCGGCATATCCGGCCTGATCGCTAGCGCCCTCTCGATGGGCTCCGGAGCTTATTTGGCCGCCAAGAGCGAGCGCGAAATCTACCTGGCGGAGATCGCCCGCGAACGGGAGGCGATCCAGATGAACGGTCCCGAGGCGCGCGAACTGCTTTCGCTCTACTACCAGGTGAAGGGCCTGCCCGAGGCCGACGCCGACAATGTAACGGAGCATCTTGCCCGCGACCCCGAGCAGATGCTCCGCGTGCTGGCCAACGAACGGCTGGGCGCAAGCGAGAAGGCGCTGGCCAATCCGCTGGTCTCGGCCAGCTCGGGCGCGCTCTCGACCGCCGTCGGCGCTTTCATCCCCATCATTCCGTTTTTCTTCATGGGGGGCATCGAGGCGGTCATCGCCGCCGCCATCATCGCGCTGGCTGCGCACTTTGCCGTTGGCGCAGCCAAGTCGCTGATCACCACCCGCTCCTGGTGGTCCTCGGGGTTGGAAATGACGCTGGTCGGCGCTCTGGAAGGCGCGGTCACCTACGGCATCGGCTTCCTGCTCGGCAAGGGAGGAATGTAGTTCACAATCAAGTACCTGGTCGATTGAAAAAGACGCATATTCCAATTAGTGCAATACTTGTAGTGCATCCGAGGAGATTCAATCATGAGTGCATCCGTTTCCCTGCGTCTGCCGGAAGATCTGAAAAATCGGCTCGATAAAATCGCCAAGCGCACAGGCCGGAGCAAGACCTTCTATATGATCGCGGCCATCAACGAGAAGATGGAAGACCTTGAAGACTTGTATTTGGCCGAAAAACGGACGCGCAATTTGCGGGCCGGGCGAAGCAGAACCTACACCCTGGATGAAGTGGAGAAACACCTTGGTCTGGTTGATTGAGTTCGACAAAAAAGCAGTAAAGGAACTTGAAAAGCTGGACAAGAAAATGGCGTTGCGCATCACAAAATTCTTGCGGCAGCGCGTGGCGGGGCAGCAGAACCCACGCCGCCTTGGCGAAGCTCTAACAGGCTCAAGACTAGGCAATTATTGGAAATACAGGGTTGGCAATTACCGCATCATTGCCGATATTCAAGACGCCAGAATCTGCGTTCTGGTTGTGCATATTGGGCATCGTCGAGAAGTCTATCGAGCATGAAAAAATGCGAGAGGGTACTTCGAGAGAGCTTGGAACAGTTCAATAGAAAATGATTACAAGGCGAATCCGATGAATCTGAAAAAATCAGTCTGTCTGCCTTTGTTGGTTGTCAGTTTGCTGGCGTGCGTCTCCGCCTGGGGACAGGCTGCGCCTTCCGCCGCCGCCAACCTTGTCATCGAGCGCAACGTCGCCATGAAGACCCGCGACGGCGTGACCTTGCGCGCCGACATCTACCGGCCGGCCGGTGAGGGCCCGTTTCCGGTGCTCTTACAGCGCACGCCCTACAACAAGGACACGACGGCTACGCTGGCGCTGCGGGCCGCCTCGCGCGGCTACCTGTTTGTGGCGCAGGATGTGCGCGGGCGCTATGCCTCCGAGGGCGAGTGGTACACCTTCAAGCACGAAATCAACGATGGCTACGATGCCGTCGAGTGGGCGGCGGCGCTGCCACACTCCAACGGCAAGGTGGGCATGGTCAGCGGTTCCTACGTCGGCGCAACGCAGATGCTGGCCGCCATTAGCCGTCCTCCGCATCTGGCCGGAATCTGCCCCGTTGTCACAGCCAGCAACTACCACGAGAACTGGGCCTACCAGGGCGGAGCGCTTGAACAGTGGTTTGACGAATCCTGGACCGCTGGCCTGGCCCAGGACACCTTCAACCACGCCATCCAGCAGAACACGAACGCGGTAACTGGCAGCACGATTCTGCCGTTGAAGAATTTTCCAGTTTTCAATATCGAGAATGTTCCGGAAGGCGCGGGTTTGACGCGCACGATGGCGCCCTACTTCCAGGATTGGCTCGATCATCCAACCTATGACAGCTACTGGAAGCAGTGGTCCATCGAGGATAACTATCAGAAGATCGATGTTCCCGCGCTGACCATTACCGCCTGGTATGACATTTTTCAGGGCGGCTCGCTGCGCAATTACCTGGGACTGAAGGCGCGCGGCGGCACGGAGGCGGCGCGCAACGGACAGCGCCTGATTATCGCCATTGGCGGCCACTCCGGCTGGGGACGCACCATCGGCGCGGTCGATTTCGGCCCCGACGCCGCCTTTGACGAGAATGACCCCACCCTTGACTGGTACGACTATCTTTTCTTCGGCAAGCAGAATGAGTTTGCTGGCAACAAGCCGGTCCGAATCTTCGTGATGGGCGAAAACAAGTGGCGCGATGAAGACGCATGGCCGCTGGAACGCGCCAAAAATACGCCTTATTTCCTCCACTCCGGCGGCAAGGCCAATAGCTCCAGCGGCAACGGCTTGCTTTCCACCGAAGCCGCGCGAACCGATGCAGCGGATAAGTTCACCTACGATCCGGCCAACCCCGTGCCCACCGTTGGCGGGCCGCTCTGCTGCGATGCCGCTCACCTTGCTCCCGGTCCACACGACCAGAAAGCCGTGGAAGCGCGCCCGGATGTGCTGGTTTACTCCACGCCGCCCTTGGATCGCGACACGGAAGTTACAGGGCCGGTTACGCTTGACTTATACGCCAGCTCCTCGGCTGTCGACACGGACTTTACCGCTAAACTGGTGGATGTATGGCCCAACGGCTTTGCGCAGAATTTGACCGAAGGCATTCTGCGCGCCCGCTTCCGCGAATCAACCAACGAGGCAAAGTTGCTCGTTCCCGGCAAAATTTATGAGTACAAAATCGATCTGTGGGCGACAAGCAATGTCTTCCTGAAGGGCCACAGAATCCGGCTCGAAGTCAGCAGTAGCAATTTCCCGCGTTTCGACCGCAATCTGAATACCGGCCAGCCCGCCAGCACGGATTCCACCTTTGTGAAGGCGACCAACACCGTCTACCACGACGCCGCGCATCCCTCCGCGCTTGTGCTGCCGATGGTGCCGCGGTAGGGGCCAGCATCCGCCGCAAAATCGGAATCAAAATGGAATTCAGGTGCGTCTGCCTTGGGCGATAGACCATCGGCCAGAATGGGCCACGCTTTCATCGCGGTATACTCGAAATATCCCCCGCAGGGCGTTTTCCATCCCGGTTTTGCGCAGAAATTTGACGGCGGGAGAAAGTCGTCCGCGGCCGCCCCATCGAAGTGCGCGGTTTTCGTGGAGAAATAGACAATTGACGATCTTGCACAAGCGCTGGCTTTACGCCCTCTGGCTGACCCTCATCTGCGGCTTTGCCCTGTTGCACGCGGTTCATCTCAGCGCCGACTTTCCCAACCACACGCCATGGTTCATGGACTGGGCCAAGTACACCGATGAGGGCTGGTACGGCAACGCCGCCGTGCGCGCCCATCTTTTCGGCAACTGGTACCTGCCGGGCGGCTTCAACCCGGCGCCGGCCGTGCCCGTCTGGCCCTTCATCGAGTGGGTGCTGTTCTTCTTTACCGGAGTCTCGATCCAGGCGGCGCGCGGACTGGCCGTGGCTTTCTTCTTCTGCAATTTGCTGTTGAGCTACCTGCTGCTCAGGGCACACGGGCCGCGCTGGGTGGCGTTCCTGGCCCTGACGCTGCTGGTTACCAGCCCTTTTCTCTACTGTTTCAGCCGGCTGGCCATTCTGGAGCCGATGCTGATCGCCTTTACGCTGGCGGCGCTGAACCTGGCCGTCCGCCTGCCACGGTTGCGCCGCCCGGTTTGGGCTTCGATGGTCATCGGCCTGCTTTTCACGCTGATGATGCTGACCAAGACCACCGCCGTCTTTCTGCTGCCGGCGCTGGGCTGGGCGATGCTGCTGCCGCTTTGGGATAACCGCAAGCTGGCCCGGCGCTGCGTGGCGGCCGCAGGCGCGGCCTTCGCCGTCCTTTTTGGCTCTTGGATGGCACTGGTGATTCACAATGGCCTGTTGGTCGATTTCAAGTACCTCTTCTTCATCAACAAATACGACAAGCCAAAGGAACTAACCTGGCCGCTGCTCAGCTTCTGGTGGTCCTTCCACGGCAGCCTGTGGGTAGACCACATCCTGATTCCGCTGGCTGGACTGGTCATTCTAGGCGCGATTGTGGCTGGCGCGGCTTGGGCTCGGCGGAAGGCCAAAGGTTCCGCAGGATGGACATCCTGGGCCGGCTCGCTGCTGCTGGACCCGGTCTTTGGCGCTTCCATCCTGGCCATCGCCGGCTACATCTTTTTCATGACCTACCAGAACCATCCCCAGCCGCGCTACTACGCCGTGGTGGCCTTCTTCAGCTTTTTTGCGCTGGCGCAGGGGCTGGGGGCGCTCTTCGAGCATTTCGAGGGAATCTGGCCGCGCCGCCTAGGCTGGACCGTGATGGCGCTGACCGCCTTGGCTACGGCTGCGAACGGCTTTCAGACGCTGAACTACGCCGCCCATCCCGAGTATTCCTTTGTCGAGGCGGCCCAGCGGTTGACCCGGTATATCGACGCCCACCCCAATGGCAACCGGCTGCTGGTTTCGATCAGCGGCGACCAGATCACGATGGTCACGCATCTGCCCGCGCTGTGCGACGACTTCGGCACTCCGAGCGCCGCGTCCCCCGACCTTCCGGCAAAGCTGGCGAAGTACCAGCCCGGCTGGTGGGCCACCTGGAACGACATCGACACCGGCACGCTCGAAGACCTCCACGTCCGCTTCAGCCTGGAGCAGGCCGCCAGCTTCCGCGCCTTCGACGACCCGGAGCGCAACGTGCTGGTGCTCTTCAAGCTGCACCCACTCGCAGGCGGCCTGGTGCGCAGCCCCGGCGATCAGAATCTGCAAATTCCCCTTCCGGGCGACAAAATCGACATTCCGGTTCAGTAGTCGCGCCAAAGCCCCATTCCGGCACTCCTCCGGCGGGCCTGGACGCTTTTATCTTGGCGTCTTTAGTTTGCTGTGACTACAATCACGCCATAGGGTTCATTGCGGGTGGTACGCTTCGCATGGATAATTCCCGGTAAAATTTGGTCGTGTTTTCCGGGTTGGTTGCGATTGCGGTCTAACTTCAGCTTGGAGGAATTGTGACTGTTCAGAGTTGGGTATACTTCTGTCTACTTGCGAGCGTGCTATCGCTCCTTGTGGCCTTTCTGTTCGATCGCCGGGTTATCGGCTCGAGCAGGGGAACCGGGACGATGCAGCGGATTGTTGGCGCCATCGAAAACGCCAAGATTTTTTTGAAGCACCCGAGCAGGGCCATGGCGGCCCTGGGCCTGCTGCTTCTTCCCACCATCGCCAGCGCGCAGGAGCACGCGAGCGGCGGCGAAGCCAGCCTGGTGCTGCCGGACCTCAAAAGCGTGAGTTTTTCGAATTTTGGCGGTCTGAGCGGATCTAGCCTGCTGGCGATCGGCTTGCTGTTCTGCCTTTGCGGCCTGCTGTTCGGCCTGGTGATTTATACGCAGTTGAAAAACCTGCCGGTTCATCGCTCGATGCGCGAAATCTCCGAGCTGATCTATGAAACCTGCAAAACCTATCTGGTGACGCAGGGCAAGTTCATTCTTCTGCTCTGGGCTTTCATCGCGGTCGTGATTGCGCTCTACTTTGGCTGGCTGGCGCCTGTTCCGAATAAGCCGGTTATCGTTACGCTGCCGATCATTTTGCTGTTCAGCCTGATCGGCATCGCGGGCAGCTACGGCGTGGCTTGGTTTGGCATTCGCGTCAACACCTTCGCCAATTCGCGCACCGCCTTCGCAGGCTTGCGCGGCAAGCCGTATCCCTGCTATGCGATTCCGCTAAAGGCCGGCATGAGCATCGGCATGATGCTGATCTCGGTTGAACTGCTCATCATGCTCTCCATCTTTTTGGTGATCCCGGGCGATTATGCGGGCGCCTGCTTCATCGGCTTCGCCATTGGCGAGTCGCTCGGCGCCGCTGCCCTGCGTATCGCCGGCGGCATCTTCACCAAGATCGCCGACATTGGCGCCGACCTGATGAAGATCGTCTTCAAGATCAAGGAAGACGACGCGCGCAACCCAGGCGTGATCGCCGACTGCACGGGCGACAACGCGGGCGACTCGGTTGGACCCTCGGCTGACGGCTTTGAAACCTACGGCGTCACCGGCGTGGCTCTGATCACCTTCATTCTGCTGGCCGTCCACGACCCCAAGACGCAAGTCCAACTGCTGGTCTGGATCTTCGTCATGCGCGTGGCCATGCTGGTGTCTAGCGTGTTTGCATACTTCATCAACGAAGCCATCGCGCGCGCGAAATACGCCAATTCCGATGAGATGGACTTTGAGAAGCCGTTGACCTCGCTGGTCTGGATCACCTCGATCCTTTCCATCGCCATGAGCTACTTTGTCACCTACCTGATGCTTCCCGATCTGGGCGACGGAACGCTCTGGTGGAAGCTGGCTTCCATTATTTCCTGCGGAACCCTGGCGGGCGCGGTCATTCCCGAGCTGGTCAAGGTCTTCACTTCAACCAATTCGAAGCACGTGAAGGATGTCGTCACCTCCGCGCAGGAAGGCGGAGCCTCGCTGGGAATCCTGTCGGGATTCGTGGCCGGCAATTTTTCGGCCTACTGGCTGGGACTCTGCATGGTTGCGCTGATGGCGGCGGGCTACTTCTTCGCCACGGGCGCCGCGATGGCGGCCCTGATGCTGGCTCCGGCCGTCTTCGCCTTTGGCCTGGTGGCCTTCGGCTTCCTGGGCATGGGCCCGGTGACGATCGCCGTCGATTCTTACGGCCCGGTCACCGACAATGCGCAGTCGGTCTACGAGCTGTCGCTGATTGAGAATGTTCCCAACATCGAAGCTGAGTTGAAGAAGGACTACAGCATCGACGCCAACTTCGAACGCGCCAAGTATCTGCTTGAGGCCAACGACGGAGCCGGCAACACCTTCAAGGCGACGGCCAAGCCGGTGCTGATTGGCACGGCCGTGGTCGGAGCCACCACGATGGTCTTCTCGATCATCATGGCCCTGACCGATGGACTGACCCATAGTGTGGAGAACCTCTCCATCCTGCATGCGCCCTTCCTGCTCGGCCTGATCTGCGGCGGCGCCATCATCTACTGGTTCACCGGCGCTTCCATCCAGGCGGTCTCGACCGGCGCATACCGCGCGGTCGAGTTCATCAAGGCGAACATTCATCTGGAAGGCGCGGAGAAGGCTTCGGTCGAAGACAGCAAGAAGGTGGTCGAGATCTGCACCAAGTACGCGCAGAAGGGAATGTTCAACATCTTTCTCGCCGTCTTTTTCGCCACGCTGGCCTTTTCGTTCATGGAGCCGTTCCTGTTTATCGGCTACCTGATCTCGATTGCGATCTTCGGCTTGTACCAGGCCATCTTCATGGCCAATGCCGGCGGCGCATGGGATAACGCGAAGAAGATCGTGGAGGTTGATATGCATCAGAAGGGCACGCCTCTGCACGATGCGTGTGTGGTCGGCGACACCGTCGGCGATCCTTTCAAGGACACCTCGTCGGTGGCCATGAACCCGATTATCAAGTTCACGACCTTGTTCGGGCTGCTGGCGGTCGAGCTGGCCGTCTCGCTCAGCGCCACCAACCCGATGCTCACGCACGTGCTGGCGGTCGTCTTCTTCCTGATCTCGATGACCTTCGTCTGGCGCTCTTACTACCGGATGCGGATTGGCGGATCGCCCATCGAGTAATTTCAACCTAGCGAAAGCGAAAACGCCGCCTGGAAACGGGCGGCGTTTTTTTGTGCGCAATAGGACAAAACCTGAGTCTCACGCCCTCCGGGGTCCCCGTTCGCTCAGAATGCCCGCACCACGGGTGGGGCACCTGTGAAGTTTCAAGAGGTTGTCCATTTGATTCAAACCGGAGAAGCTGATTGTGTCGAGCAATTAGTTTTTTTGGAGGGAATCAAATGGACATTCATAAGAATGCACGATTGAGCT
>Ga0224529_1001377_pt1 | contig 14841 bp, 7 predicted proteins | sample CBST50metaG_FD_179893 | JGI IMG/M metagenome (GOLD analysis project Ga0224529, IMG submission 179893) | Peat soil microbial communities from Stordalen Mire, Sweden - C.B.S.T50 | ecosystem: Environmental > Terrestrial > Soil > Wetlands > Peat | place: Sweden: Norrbotten County, Stordalen Mire... | reverse complement strand
CAAGGGCCGGGCAGGAGATCCTCGCTCGGCCCCGACATACATCGGAGGGATAGACCCACTATGCCTTGAAAATCCAATCCATCCCCTACAGGCAATGCTTGACGTGCAAGAGAGAATCTTTCACGATGAGACTGTGAAAGGATGGGGCACCCAATCAGTCTAGCTATTTCGAGGGTGGGGCATCCGGCGGTTGACTCAGGCGTATAATTCTGTGCGTTCCTCGCGGAGCCATGATTTATGACTCGAAAGTGATGCGGAGGCTTCCACGGAACAGGAGGGTAGCAATGTTCTTTCGGACTCAAATGTCGTGTAGCGCATTGTTTAGTGCTCTGGTCTTTTGTTTTGCGGCGGCGCTCTCGGCGGCGCAGACCCCAACAGCACAGGACGCATCCGCTCCACTCATCCGCACCCAGACACGCCTGCGCCACCCACCCTTCCGCGATAAGACTGCGGAAGGATGGCACGGCAATCAGTCTTGTACCCGATCAGTCTTGCTATATCGAGGGTGGGAGACCATGGCTCGCTCCGGAATCGGTGATGTGCAGCTGTAGTACGAAAGGCCGCGGGAGAATGCTTATGCCGTGGCTCGCTGTTGCTCGTGGGCGCCCAGGCGCACGCTCACGACCCTGGAGACGCCGGGATCCTGCATGGTTACGCCGTAGATAATGTCGGCGGAATGCATCATGCGCTTGGAGTGGGTGACGAGCAGGAATTGCGTCTCCTTGCTGAGAGAGTGGAGCAGATCGGCGAGTCGGCCTACGTTGGTTTCGTCGAGCGCCGCATCCACTTCGTCAAGCACGCAGAAGGGGCTGGGCTGGAACTGGAAGATGCCTACGAGCAGGGCCAGCGCGGTCAGAGCCTTTTCTCCGCCTGAGAGCAGCAGCACGTTTTGCAGTTTTTTGCCCGGAGGCGAAGCGACAATTTCAAGCCCGCTCTCGGCCTGATTTTCAACGTCGGTGAGGCGCAGGAAGGCCTGCCCGCCGTGGAAGAGGCGTGTGAAGACCACGGCGAAGTTTTCGTTGATCCGGGCAAATGCCTCGTCGAACTTGGTGCGCGAAATCTGGTCGATCTCCTTGATGGTTTCCTGGGTGTTTTCGATTGACTCCATCAGATCCCTGCGCTGCGTTTCGAGGAAGCTGTGGCGGGCGGCCGTCTCCTTGTACTCATCGAGGGCCATCATGTTGACAGGACCCATCTGCTCGATGCGCTGACGCAGCGCGCGGCAGGTTTCCTCTTCAGCTAGCAGTTCGTCGCCGCCAAAATGCACGATCTCAGCATCGGCGCGCAAGGCGGAGGCCTCGGCGTTGATTTCGGTCAGGCAACTGGCTTCAAGGTACTCAAGGTCGGAGCGCAGCTTGGCGACTTCGCTGGAACGGCTGGCGCGGTTTTCGCGCAACTGATCGAGCGCGGCACGGCCGGTTTTGAGCTGGCTCTCGATCGCCACCAACTGCTGGCGCAAGCCCTGCGCCTGGGCGGCATAGGTCTGCGCCAGGGCCAGCGCCTCGGCACGAACGGCTGCCAATTCGCTCTCCTTCTGGACCAGCGTGGCGCTCTCGCTGGTGCGCTGTTCGCGCTCAGCGGTGGCGGCGGCGCGCTGCTGCTCGATGGCGAGCACACGGCGTTCGAGATCGGCATGGAGACGGTCGATGCGCTGGAAGGCAGCTTCTGCGCCACGCCGCCGTTCCTCAAGGCCGGCCAACTCCGCGGTCACCTGCGCCGCTTCCTGCTGCAAGCCCTCGCGCTTTTGGCGCAGCATGGCCAACTGGGCTTGCAACTCATCGAGGCCCGCTTCGGATTGCGCGTGCTCGGCCTCGAGGCGCTGGGTTTCCTCGCACTTCTGGTCGATGGCGATCTTCTTGGTTTCGCGCGCGTCCTTGTTGCGGGCGGCCTGCGCGGTCCACTCCTGTAGCCGCCGATCGACGCGCTGCGTCTCGCTCTCCATCTGCTTGAGCGCCGCGCCCTGGTCCGCTGTGGAGCGTTCGGCCAGACGGCGCTCCTCGCTGTGCGACTCCAATTGCGCGGCCAACTCCTCGATGTTGCGGGTCAGCGCGACCGCTTCAGTTTCAGCCTGCGCCAGGCCAGTTTCAAGCTTGGCCAACCGGCTCTCAGTCTCGCGCAACTCGCGTTTGAGGGCCAGAGGGCCTTCGCTGGCGGGTTTGCCGCCGGTCACCGTCGCGTTGTGGAAGCACTCTCCCTCGGGCGTCAGGAAGAAGGCGTAAGGGTAAAGCGCGGCCATTCGCAGCGCTTCAGCGGAGTCCGCGACCAGATAGCCGTGCTTGAGTTTGGGCAGGATGAATTCCAGCGACCGCCCAAAACCCTTGAGAACCCGAATCGAATCCTTGAGCGGAGTTATGCCGGGACCGGAGATCGAGTCTGCTTCCTCCTCGAAGAGAGCGGCTTGCTCGGCAGGGTTGATGAGAAACGTGGCCCGGCCATCGACGCCGGATTTGAGCAGCCGGACGCCCTCCTCGGCAGCCACCCAGCTCTCGACCACCACATAATTGAGTTCTTCGCGCAGAAACTCGTCTACCACGGCCTCGTGCTCGCCACTCACTTCAATGAAGTCGGCGAGTGTGCCAACCGGGGCCATATCCGCGCCGAGAGCGCCGGGCTTGAGCAGCCGCCGGACGGTGTCAGTGGAATAGCTATGGTCGCGAATGAGGGCTTGGAGCGAGTTGCGGCGGCCGGCCACGGTGGCCTGCTCGCTGCGCAGTTGGTTTGCGCGCGCGCGCATTGCGGTTTCCTCTGCGCGACGGGCTTGCAGGGATTCGCGAAGCGCCGCAATCTCAGCTTCGAGGCGCTTGAGGGCGTCAACCGCGGTCTCGAAGCGAAGCCGGGATTGCCCGCTCTCGACGCCGAGGTTCTCCAATTCATTTTGCGCCTGGCCCATTTCGCCTTGGAGCCGCTCGGCCTCGCGCTCAAGGGCTGCCAAGCTCTCTTCGCCCTGGATGGTGTGGTTGCGCGCGTTGCCGGCCAGGGTCAGCAGATGCATGGCGTGGCGGCGGCCGGTTTCCAACTGCCGCTCAGAGGCGAAAACCTCTTCGGCTGCCGTGCGCGCCTCCTGCTGATGGGCCTCGACCTTTTGGCGAAAGGCTTTGGCCTCGCCAGCCGCCGTCTCAAGAAATGAATGCTGCTGCGCGCGCTCCTCGGCGATGCCGCCCAACTGCGTCCGCGTAGCCTCAAGCTCCGCGGCGGCGGCCGCGATCCGAGCCTCCAGATCGCTAACCCGCTCGGTGTTTGCGCGCTCCCGCGCCGTGGCCCGCTCCAGCTCGACTGCCGCTTCGTTGGCGCGGTTTTGCGCTTCCTGGCCCTCGCGGTCCAACTCATAGCCGCGCTCGGTGAGCGTGTGCTGGCTGGTCTCCATGGCGCCGATTTCCCCTGCCGAGCCGTTGATCTGGCCGGTCAGGGCGGCGATTTCCTGCTCAAGCCGGGCCTGATCGGCATCCATCAGCGCCATGCGGCTGGCCAGTACGACGCGCAACCGCCCGCGCAGCTCATCGCGCACGGCGGCAAACCGCTCAGCTTTTGACGCCTGCCGCTTCAGGCTGTTCATCTGGCGCGTAACTTCCTCAAAAATATCGTCGATGCGAGCCAGATTCTGCTTGGCGCTCTCAAGGCGCAACTCGGCGAGGCGTTTTTTGTTCTTGAATCGCGTAATTCCAGCGGCCTCTTCAATGATGGCCCGGCGGTCGTGCGGCTTGGAGCTGAGCAACTGGCCGATGCGCTCCTGGCCGATGATGGCGTAACTCTCAGGCCCGAGGCCGGTGCCCATGAAGATGTCTTGGATGTCGCGCAAGCGGCAGAGCTTGCCGTTGAGCAGGTACTCGCTTTCGCCGGTGCGGAAGAGGCGGCGGGTGATGACGATTTCACCCTTCTGCGGGGTGCGGTGGAATTTGCGGCGGCGAATCTTGAGCACCACCGCCTGCGGCCCCTCGACTGCGGCAGATTGCGCCCCCTGCGGCGGGGCTGCCCCTTCTTCAGCATCCTCATCGAGCACCTGGCCGGGCTGCTGGTCGGCGATGATCTCTTCGGCTTCGCTGGCCCGTTGGCGGCGCACCTCGTCTTCGTCCCAGTCGGCGGGGCCGTCGTGCTCGACAACCACCTCCGGCTCCACGGGCACGGGGCCTTCATAGGCCTCCGGATCAACCATGGTCAGGGTCACTTCAGCCATGCCCAGGGGCTTGCGGTCGCGGGTTCCGGCAAAGATCACATCCTGCATGTGTGTGCCGCGCAAGGTTTTAACGCTCTGCTCGCCCAGCACCCAGCTCACCCCGTCGAGGATGTTCGACTTGCCGCACCCGTTAGGCCCCACCACCACGGCAATGCCCGTTCCCGACACGGTCAATTCCGTGCGATCGCAAAAGCTTTTGAAGCCGAGGATATGGATCTTCTTTAGTTTCAGCATTTTCACTCCGGGTTGAAGGGACTTTGGACGACTGCGCCGACACCGAGCGGCAGGGAGAATACTGCTCCCCAATTACAGACTCTAAGGAGCCTGACGGGCAGGGTCAACGGCGGAAAACTGGGTTTTTGTGGATAAAGGAGGCCGGAATTGCTCTCTATGGAGAATATGGAGAAAAACAGGGCAGGGAAGAGGGGAGCGGCATGGGTGCAGGGCTCAAAAACGAGCCATGGGCGCACAGATTCGGTTATCCAGGAGCACCGGAATAGGCGCATGTATCAGAGATTGTTGGAGTAGTGGGAACCCAATTCTCCTCCAGCACGGGAAGTTACCGTTCGTTCAAGTTCGGCAAAATGTGAGCACTTTTGAGCAGATTACGCAATTTTCCTGGGGTACTTTAGCGATGTTACGTCGTGCCGGCATTCCCCGCTGAGCCGGAAGATCGATAGGCTTTGGACACCTTGCCATCACAGTTGGACGAGAGGGTACAAATGCGCACTTTCAGGATTGGATTCATGTGCTTCCTGGCGACTCTGCTGGTCGCCCTTGTGGCCGGTTGCGGTCAAGAAACGGTCAGCATCCCAGGCGTGGTATCAGTCACTCCTGCTCAAGGCGCTACCGGTGTCGTCAACAATACGACCGTCACCGCGACATTCAACATGGCGATGAACCCAGCCACGATCACCACCTCAACCTTTACGCTGACGAGCCCAGGCGGAGTTGCCGTCGCTGGAACTGTGTCATACAGCGGCATGACTGCGACGTTTACGCCGTCTGCCGTTCTGGCATATGGAACCACCTACACGGCTACGATCACCACTGGGGCTTCGAGCCCGGGCGGCGCTGAGCTGGTTAGCAACTACGTGTGGACTTTTAGCACGGTTGCCCCAAGCGTCCCATCCGTGGTGATAAATTCGGTAACTCCCCCTCCATTCGCTCAAAATGTTCCCATAACAGGCGCAGGCGCGATAATCAGCGCGACCTTCAGCCAGGCGATGATCCCAGCCTCAACTGACGCAGCCTTTACGGTCGAAGCGCCGGGAGGCGTTGTCGTACCTGGAGCCGCCTCTTTGAGCACTAATGGCTTAGTGGCCACGTTTACGCCTACGAGTGGCACTCTCGCATACAGCACCACCTACACGGCCACGATCACGACCGGGGCTACGAGCCTTTCTGAAGGCATTCCGCTGGCTGGGAACTACGTGTGGACTTTTACCACGATTACCCCGCCGCCTACGGTGACAGTGGTCCCTGTGGATACCGCCATTGGTGTGCCCGTCACCCAGATCCTCACCGCGACGTTCAGCGAGGCGATGAACTGTGCGACGCTCAACCCTCCTGCAAATAACTTCACACTCACAACCGGCACGCCTGCCGTTACGGTACAGGGAACAGTCGCTTGCTCGGGCAATGTCGCGACATTTACGCCGAATAGCAATCTCGCATACAACACCGTGTATCAGGCCACGATCAGCGCTGCGGTCCAGGATCCGGCGGCCCAGCCAATACCCTTTACCCAGTGGAGCTTCTTAACGGCCCCGGCCCCCATCCCCCTGCCAACGGTCATGCACACCGTGCCGATCACGGTCTCTCCGGCCCCGTTCCCGATTGTGGCCGCCAACTCGTCGATCAGTGCAACATTCAGCGAGGCAATGACCCCTGACACGCTCAACTCGGCAACCTTCTTGCTGACTGTGACGGGCGGGGCTGCTGTAAACGGAGTGATAACCTATGCCCCCGGGAGCGATACAGCAACGTTCGCGCCGATTGGCGGCCTTGCGTACAACACCGGATATACGGCCACGATCACAACCGGGGCCGAGGACTATGCGGGCGGCGGGCTGGCTCAAAACTACACCTGGCAGTTCACCGTCGGCGCCCCACTTACCTCAGCGCCGTATGTCACTTCAACCATCCCTGTAACTCCAAGCACAACCGTCCCCGAAGACGTGACCGTGCCCCCCAATCAGGTAATCAGCGCCACGTTTAGTGAGCCGATGGACCCTGCCACGATCATCGGGTCAAACTTTACCCTGACATACCTGACAGTACCGGGCAACGTCATCACTCCCGTGTCCGGTCTGGTTGCTTACTCAGGGATTTCAAATGAGCTGGTGTTTGTGCCGTCAGCGAAATTGCTGCCCAACACCACGTACACAGCTACGATCACAACCGGGGTTGAGGACCTGGCCGGCCAGCACTTGGTCAGCCAGACTGCCCATGGTTATGTCTGGATCTTCCAGACCGGCGCAGCTGTGAATTTCACCCCGCCGGAGCTGCTCTCGGTTGTCCCCCTGAGCGGCGCCACAGGCGTGCCCATCACTCAGGCGGTCAGCGCAACTTTCAGCGAGGGGATGAATGCACTGACCCTCACCCCGTCAACCTTCCAACTTTTTGCGGGTAAGGACGTGACCGGAACTCAGGTAGATGGATCGTATCAATATGATCCGGTCACCTTCATTGCCACTTTCACGCCCGCGAACCCGCTCGCCGCCAGCGCTTACTATACCGCAACGGTGACCAGCGGGGCTCAGAGCCTGGCCGGCATTGGGCTGGGGGACACCGGGCCCGTCGGTCCACCACCGAATACCTGGACGTTTATGACCGGTACGACAACGAACCAGGCGCCGGTTCTTGGGCCGACCATTGCGGCCTTTGGCGGTTTTGCTGGCAGCGCGGGGATGACCAACACGGGACTCACCACGGTCATCCATGGAGATAGCGGGACCACGGCGACCGGCTTTAGTTCGTATACCGGATTCCACGATGAAACCGTTTTAGTTGCCGGCATACCGCAATGCGTCTACACGGAAACGGGATCCAACGTAGGAGAGGTGACTGGAACGATCTACTCACCTCTGGTTGTGCCACCCCCGTTTGCGTGCCCGGATGAAGGATCGCCTGCCGATATCGCCACCGCAACCGCAGCTCTGGATGAAGCTACAACCGCTTACACCACTCTTCAAGGCCTCCCCGTGACCACCAGCGTCCCCCTGGCAGGGCAGTTGGCCGGCACAACCATTTACCCTGGCGTCTACAAGAACTCAAGCTCGGTTTTGATAACGGGGGGGGATGTCAAACTCGACGCCCAGGGCGATCCCAATGCGTACTGGGTCTTCCAGATCGGATCGAGTCTCACCGTTGGCGATTCGGTAGCACCTTCAAGTGTGATGCTGCTCAATGGCGCCAAGGCCAAGAATGTCTACTGGGCGGTTGGGACTGATGTATACCTCGAACCGTCGGGAGGCGGGGTGTTCAATGGAACCATTATCGCGTCCGATTTCATCCACGTTTCAACTGTCTCATATGTCATTCCAGTGATAGTCAACGGCAGACTGATTAGTCTGAATGCGTCAACCACACTCGTAGACACCGTCATCAATGTGCCTGCCCCGTAAGGGCCTTGGCTGAGACCGCCCTCCCAGGGCGGTCTCAGCCATTTTTCAGGCAATACGGTGTTCTGGATGTTCCATTCGCGCCGGGTTCATGCGGCGATGAAATTGAAGGATGATCGCGACGCGCAGTACGGGAGGCGACAATGAGATCGAATTTAAGGATGATAGCCACGGCGGCATTTGCTGTATTACTTATGTCTGCGTTCAACCTCCGTGCAGAGGCAGCGGCAAAGCCGTCAGCCGGTGACGCGAATGCAGTCGATTCCAGTTCCGCATCTGTCGTCGATCCACTGGCCTGGCTACCGGATGCCCCGATGCCCCATGCATCGATGGCAGCAGCCATGCCTTATTCGGGCGGCATGAACAGCGACATTCCCAAAGTTGAACTTTTTCTAGGCTACTCCTATCTGCGCGCCGTGCCGACGCTGGCCACCGGAAATCGGCTGGTTTGGCTCAATGGCGGCAGCGCGTCCATCGCTTACAACTTTAACCGCTATCTGGGGATCGTTGCAGACGTTGGAGACTACACCAACTCGGAGATCCGATTCCCGGGACCATATACGGGAACGGTCGATGTGAACGACGCGGACGGAGGCGTTATAAGTTATCTCTTCGGCCCGCGCCTTTCATTCAGGAAGTACAACCGGATTACACCGTTTGTCCAGGCTCTGTTTGGAGGCGCGCACGCCAGCGCGGTCGTGCTTTCCGATTGCACATTCAGTTGCACACTCCTCCCTGAACAGAACACGTTTGCCATGACCGCCGGCGGCGGATTGGACGTGAGGGTGCGCCGTCATTTTGCGATCCGCATCGTACAAGCCGAATACCTGATGACCAGATTCCAGAGTTACGCCACCGGGAGCACCGGGACGCAGAACGACATGCGTCTTTCCTCAGGAATTGTCTTCCGCTTCGGCGGAAATGCCCGCCTGCCCGCGCTTCCGCCCGTTGCTTATTCCTGCTCAGTCAATCCCACATCCGTGTTCCAGGGAGATGCGATTGCGGTGTCAGGCACGGCAATCAATCTGAACCCCGGAAAGACGGCCGTCTATACTTGGTCAGTGGATGGGGGAACGGTGACCGGAGATTCAAGCACGGCGAAGATCGACACGGCGAACATTGCGGTCGGCGCCTATACTCTCAAAGGCCACGTCTCAGAGGGCGACAAGGCGAGTGAGAATGCGGATTGCACCGCTCCGTATGCGGTGAGGGCTTATGAACCGCCGACCGTGAGTTGCTCAGCCAATCCCTCGACCGTGATCTCAGGGGATAACTCCACAATTACGGCAATCGGCATCAGCCCGCAGAATCGTCCCCTGACTTACAGCTTCAGCTCGACCTCCGGCGCTGTGAGCGGAACCGGTTCGACGGCTACCTTGTCAACCGCGGGCGTTGCGGCTGGAACCGTGGCCGTGACTTGCAATGTGGTGGATGACAAGGGCCAAACCGCCTCGGGCACAACCGCGGTGACGGTTGCGGTTCCAGTGGCTGCGCCCAAACCCGTCACCAGCGACCTGTGCTCCATCCATTTTGATCGTGACATTCGCCGGCCGTCGCGCGTGGACAACGAAGGGAAGGCCTGCCTGGATGAAATCGCACTCAATTTGCAGCGCGACTCCGACGCGAAGCTGGCTATTGTGGGGAATGCGGCCACCGGAGAAAAGGGCGGCAACAAACTCGCCGCTGATCGCGCAGTCAACACGAAGGCATATCTGGTGAGCGAGAAGGGTATCGACTCATCCAGGATTGCCGTTTACACCGGCACTCAGGATGGAAAGGAAGTTTCCACTACTCTGATTCCGGCGGGTGCAACATTGGATGTCGGGGGCGATACTCCTGTGGATGAGGCTGCGGTGAAGGCGCATCCGCGCAAGTAATCCCAACCGATTTTCCAATCTACCGATTTACCAAAAGGCCGGCCGGAGATCATTCTCCAGCCGGCCTTTTTGTTTTCCGATACGTGCCGCTTTACCGCACGCGAAGTACGATGATGGTTTCGTCGTCGAAGCGATCTTGCGCACCCTGGAAACGGGCGACGTCGGCGAGGATGGCGTCGGCGATGTTCTGGGCGGGGTGGTCGCGGTACGTGCAGAGAAGGCCGGATAAGCGGTCCTGGCCGTACATTTCTCCCTGCGCATTTTCGGCGTCCAGAATTCCATCGGAAACGAAGACAATGGCGTCACCGGGTTGGGCGGTGACATTGAACTCCTCATAAGTGACGTTGGGAAAGAGACCGAGCGGAAAACCCTCGGCAGGGACTGCGAGCGATTCCCCGGCGCGGCAGAAGATGGGCTGGACGGCGCCGGAATTGGCGACTTGCAGGGTTTGTTTTTCGTCGTCCCAGAGGGCAAAGAGCATGGTGACATACTGCGATTCGAGCTTGCGCTCTTGCAGGGCGTCGTTGAGCAGGGTGAGCATCCGGACAGGTTCAGGCTGCTGCACGGCGGCGGAGCGCATGATGCCGCTGACCAAGGCGGCGAAGAGGGCTGCGGGCGCGGCCTTGCCGCTGACGTCGCCGAGGACGATGGCGGTGCGGCCGGGACCGTAGTCCACAAAATCGTAGAGATCGCCGCCGATGGTGCGGGCGGGGAGAAAACGGACGGCCATTTCGGCGTGGGGGTGCGAGGGCGCGGCGGGCGGCAACAGACGCAGTTGCACTTCGCGGGCCATGGAGATGTCGCGTTCGAGTTGCGCCTCCTGGAGGCGGACGGCCTGGTAGAGACGGGCATTCTCAATGGAGATGGCGACCTGAGCGGCGAGCGTGGTCAACATGCGCTCGTGCTCCTCGTGGAAGAAGCCGGTGCGGGTGTGTTCCAGGTCGAGAACGCCGATGATGCGGCTCTTGTAGAAAAGCGGAACGATCAGCTCGGAGCGGGTTTCGGGGTTCATGGGAATGTACCGCTGATCCTTGCGGACATCGGGCACATTGACCATGCGCCATTCGCGGACGGCTGCGCCCACCAGGCCGCTGGTGATGGAGATGCGGCGCGTGGGGGCGTGAGCATAGCCGAAACGCCAGGAATAACGGGTGATGAGCGTTTCGCCCTTCTCGTCGAGCAGCATGATAGTGAACATCTGGTAGTCGATGAGGCGGCGAAGGAGCTGGCCCATGCGCTCGAAAAGCGGGTCGAGGTCGAGGATGGAAGCCAGTTCGACGGCGATTTCGTTGAGCACCTCGAGGGTTTGCGCCTGGCGGGAGACGCGGGCGTAGAGGCGGGCGTTCTCAATGGCCTGGGCGATGCGGGAGGCGGTGAGGGTGAGCAGGTGGAGATGCTCGGGACGGAAGTAGCCGGCCTCTTCGCTTTCGAGGTCCATCACGCCGATGAGACGATTCTTGGCGATTAGCGGGACGGCCAGCTCGGAGCGCACCTCGGGGTTGGCGTCGATGTAGTTTTCAGCAGTGGAGACGTCGTTGAGCAGCATGGGCTGGCGGGTGAGGGCGACCTCGCCGGTGACCCCCTTGCCGAGAGGAATGCGGGTGCGCTCGATCTGGGGCGTGTGGCCGATCTGGAACCTCATGCGCAACTCGTGGGTGCGGTCGTTGAGCAGGAGAATGGCGAAGATGCGGTAATGGATGACGGCGCGGACCAGCACGGAGGTGCGATTGAGCAGGGTTTGCAGGTCCAGCGTGGTGTTGAGCGCTTCAGCCAACTGCATCAGATAGGCCACGTCGGCCGGCTCTACGCGAGCGTTGACGGGGTCAAGATAGGTCAATGCATTGGAGGATTCGGCAGGGCGGTAGTCGCCTTCAAGCTCGGATGGTTCAGTCGGAGATGAGGGATTGGAAGACATAGCGTGTAGAAGGGAATGATAGCGGATTGAGGGGACAGGGAGTAGGAAATAGGGAGTAGGGAACAGGGGTTAGGGGTTAGAAAAGCCCTCCGCTCCGAGTTCGCGGACGATGGCGACGGAGGCGGATGCGCCGATGCGGTTGGCCCCGGCTTCAAGCAGTGAGCGGACGTCGGCTAGTGTGCGGATGCCGCCCGCGGCTTTGACGCCGCAGCGCGCGCCGGCCACGCCGCGGAGCAGGGCAACGTCGGCCGGGGTTGCGCCACCGGAAGCGAAGCCGGTGGAGGTTTTGAGGAAGTCCGCGCCGGCCTGGATGGCGATTTCGGCGGCGCGCAGTTTTTCTTCCACGGTGAGCAGGGCGGTTTCAAGAATGACCTTGAGCAGTGCGCCGCGATGATGGGCGACGGTGGCCACGGCGTGGATGGCGTGATGGACCGCCTGGTGGTTGCCGCTCTTGAGCTGGCCGATGGGGATCACCATGTCCAGCTCGCTTGCGCCGAGGCGGATGAGAGCCGCCGCCTCCTGTCGCAGCGTGGAAACCAGCGAAGCGCCCAGGGGAAAACCGATGACAACGCCTACGGGTACGCCCGTGCCAGAGAGCACAGAGACAGCAGCGGGCACCCAGATGGGGTTTACCATGGCGCAGGCAAAGCGGTAGCGGATGGCCTGGTCGCAGAGATTCTCAATTTGCTCGCGGGTGGCGTCGGGCTTGAGCAGGGTGTGGTCAATGACCGCGGCCAGCGCAGCCGGGCTGGCCAGCGCCTGGGCGGCAAAGGCGGCTGAATCGAAACTGCCGTTATCGAAATCGAGGTCGGTTGCTTGAGTGAGTGTGGCCGCAGCCATGGGTGTTGCTCCTTGCCAGGGAAACGCCGCCGTTCTCGACGGCCGGACCGCCGGGAAGTGTCCGGGATGAGTATAGAGCCTGGCGGAGCGCCGGACCAAACAATTGGACGCGGATAGCCGCAATCGGAATCCAGCCGGGGAACCCTGCTGAGCCGCTACGCAGCCTATTCGGGGTGGTCGGGGGTCATCAGGCAAATGTCAGGCAGATTCCGGTAGCGCTCGGCGTAGTCCATGCCGTAGCCGATGACGAAAAGGTTGGGGATGGAGAAACCCACGTAATCGGGCTCGATCTTCTCAAGGCGGCGCGAGGGCTTGTCAAGCAGCGTGGCGATGCGCAGGGTCTTGGGATGCTGCTGGAGGAAGAGCTTGCGCAGGTAGGAGAGCGTGAGGCCGGTGTCGAGGATGTCTTCGACCACCAGCACATTCTTGCCCTCGATAGGCTCGTCGAGATCCTTGATGAGCTTGACCGCGCCTGATGTGCGCTGGCCCTTGCCGTAGCTGGAGGTGGCGACAAAGTCGAAGGTGGCGTCGGCCTGCACGGCCCTGGCCAGGTCGGCCAGAAACGGCGCCGCGCCCTTGAGCACGCCTACCATGACCAGCTTTTCGCCGTTCAGGTCACGGGTAATCTGAGCGCCGATTTCGGCGACGCGTTCGGCGATCTGTTGACGGGTGTAAAGAATCTCAAGGCCTTGATAGGAGGTGGTAGCCATGCATACAGTATCGCTCGAAACGCGGGTTGGGGCGCAAGGGCGGCTGTGAAAATTGCGCCGGGCCAGGTTGTCTGGGCAAATTCCGGCGTGAATCTGAAACCTTCCGCTTCGAGCTAACCGGAGAGGAGTATCATGCTTGGTTGTCTACTTGCTCCAGGTTAGCTTGCCTTCAAATCGCAAGTGTTGGGTTGAAGGTGGTTGGAGGGAAGTAAGATGCTTGCGCTCACAGAGCTTCCTGCCGCTCGCCGTTTTTTCCGGTTTGTTCTTGGCGTTGCGGTCGTACTGCTGTCGGCTTCGCCCACACAGACGCAGACGCCAGCGGCGAACACTCCCGGCGGCAATGGGCCGCGGATGGGTGAACAACCCGCACAAAGCTCGGCAGCCGATTTCAATTGCACGGATTCAAGTCTGCGCAACTTGAACATCGGCACCGCGGCAAACAACGCATTCAGCGCCGACGCGGTATTCTCCCGCGCGAAAATTCAGCCTGACGGGACCAGAAAGCAGATGGGGGATCTATCCCTCTTTACCGTCCAAATTGCCCGCAACAACACCGGAGTTGTGGCGATCAAGTCTCCAGACCAATGGCGCGGATGGAAACCGCCAAAGCCCGGTCAGAAGCCGTTCTACTGGCAGCAGACGATCTGCAATCCAGCGGCGGGGACAGACACATCCATCAACGAGCTGAATATTGGATATTGGGTTAACGTGTGGCCGTTGCGCCAAATGCAGGCACCGCGATCTCCCTTCCAGAGGGCTCACGCCGGATCACGCGAAAAGTGGAGCGATCTAGGCGACCAGGAGATTGGCGGTATCCGCGCGCATGGCTATAGATGGTGGCGTCTGTCAAGTAAGGGCGATAGCACAGGAGGGGGAGATTTCACGGAAGAGTGGATCTCCGACGATCTTGATGCGGACCTTGTGCGCATCGAGGTGAACCAGTCGGAGGGCGTGGAGACGCGGGCGGAGCTGGTCCATGTAAGCCGCGAAGAACCGCCCTCGAAGTTGTTCGAGCTTCCGAAAGGCCACCTCCAGGTTCATCCGGATAATGGCTCCCGCTCGGGCACAGACTGCGCTTGTGAGGATAATCGCCAGCCAGCGCCCACAGTTTTCAATTGTACAGCGTCCCGTTTGAGACTTGGTACGCTGGAGCACAGCCCCTTTACGGCTGAGGAACAGATCACCAACTGGCAACCCTTGCCCGCCGGAAGTGTAAACGAAATCCGGGTCCACCGCGGCTGGCAGCTTTCGCCCGACAAAACCGAGGAGATGAGGGTGATGGCCAAACCTGAACCCATCGCTCGGGACGATGCCGGCCGGGTGTCAAACAGGCATCCGGTGGAAGCTTTCAGCGACTCTATGCTGGTCACGATGGGTAGATCAGGATCAACTTCCAGCGCTAGCATGGAGTGGATGGCCTGGGAGGGCTATCTTTGCGATCCTGAAGCCGAGACGGTTTCGTCATCGAGTTTTAACAGCGACAGCGCTTCCGTGAGGCCCTTGAATGTCAACCGGGTCTATTCGACGGACCTATTGACAGGCCCGCATGAGCGGAGAGTTGATCTCGGCTACAAGAATATCGGCGGAATCCGCGCGCATGGCTACAGGTGGTGGAATATCTCCGGCGGCAACTTGCAGGATGAAAATGGTGAATTCAACGAACTATGGGTTTCTGAAGAGCTGAAAGTGGATATCTTATCCC
>Ga0224529_1001376_pt1 | contig 14846 bp, 13 predicted proteins | sample CBST50metaG_FD_179893 | JGI IMG/M metagenome (GOLD analysis project Ga0224529, IMG submission 179893) | Peat soil microbial communities from Stordalen Mire, Sweden - C.B.S.T50 | ecosystem: Environmental > Terrestrial > Soil > Wetlands > Peat | place: Sweden: Norrbotten County, Stordalen Mire... | reverse complement strand
GAATTGGCATTTGCGCCGCCAAATGCATGGAAGGAAACTGTTTTAATGGGCTTGTTGTTATCCAGCAGCGTAAAGTCCTGCGAATCGAGGCCTGAGACCGGCTTTCCCGCTCCGTCAGTTACCACAACATCCAGCTTGATGCGGCCTTCCAGAGCCGCCGGGTTAGCTGGCTTCGGCGCAGGACGAGGGACGAGCACAGGACTCGCGGGCTCGGCGATCTGCTGCCCCCATGCAAAAACCGGGAAACAAAGAAAAAAAGACAATACGATACGAAACGATCTGCTCACGGCGATCGCCTTTCTGAATCTTCTTCCAGATTCTGTTCGGGGAAAGTATAACACTGCCTCCATACAGGCGTGATTGCCCCCCGCGCAGCGCCCCTGCCTACGGTTGGTTGTAGAAGCCCGTGCTAGTGCGCGCGATCAGCCCCGACTTACCGATCTGCACCTTCAGGTCGTGGTATTCGTCGGGATGATCCGCATGGGGAGGATCGAATGAAATCGTATAGTAGGCGGCGGCATCTTGAACGCAACTGTCGATCTGGGCTTGCAGGCCATTGTTCGGAGGCATGACGCGCCCGCCGGTTTGGGTTGCCAGCACCTTCACTGACAGATTCGATGGCCCCGCCTCCTTGGGCGCTTTTACCCCTTTCACATAACCCAGATAGGTGAGCGGACCGGCATTGGGTATCACATCGCCGGCGACGAGCTTGCCCTTTGAATCAAGGTGCCCCTCGCGAGTAACCGCGTTGGCATCGGATCGATCCAATGAAATGCTGTAGACACCGATGCGAGCCTCGCGCAGATTCTTTGAAAGCTCAACAATCGAATCGAAGGCCTGCGTTCTTGAATCGACAGAGAGTTGAAAGTCCACGCTATCGAGCATGGGCCAGCCGGAGCCGATCCAGATCAGTAACTTTCTGCCGGGCTTCTTCTCTTCAAACGCAGCAATCTTGCCCATCTCGCGGATGGATCTGCTGTAGCGCTCGATCTCGCCGTTGCCCCCTGCCGGCATGCCATCATTGCGCAAGACGCTGTCCATCTGACCCAGTTCCGCTGCCAGTGCGTTCCCATCGGTGGAAGGCTGACGCTGCGCCCGCAAGCCGGCATCGGTAAACGCGAAGATCGATACCGGTTGCGCCAGATGCCCGCCGTTCTCCTGGAGAAATTTCTGGACTTCAAGCCGCTCATACGAGACATCCCGAAAGTCGACGTTGACGGCATCCATCACCAGGATGACCTCGACCGGCGGATCGGGCCTGGCATTTGCGCCGTCGAATGCGCGGAAGGACACCGTTTTCAGAGGCTTGTTGTTATCCAGCAGCGTAAAATCCTGCGCTTCGAGACCCGCGACGGGCTTGCCCGCCTTGTCGGTCACCACAACATCCAGCTTGATGCGCCCCTCCGGGGCCACTGGGTTAACCGGTTTGGGCGCTGGACGAGGGACAAGCACCGGGTTCGTAGGCTCGGCGGGCTGCTGCCCCCACGCAAGAACCGGCAAGCAGAATAGCAAGCATAAAACAAGACGCAACGGTTTGCACATGACGATTATCCTTCGGGATCCTCTGCCAAATTCAGATCGCAGGAAGTATAGCACCGCTTCCATACGGCGCACTTTGACTAATACGCCAGTCTTCCTACGGCTGGTTATAATAGCCCGTGCTGGTGCGGGCCGTCAGCTCCGGCTTGTCGATCAGCACCTTCAAATCGTGATACTCGTCGGCTAGCTGCGTTCGCGCTGGATCGAAGGTGAGCGTATAGAAAGCTCCAGCATCCTGAACGCAACTGTCGATCTGGGCTCGCAGGCCGTTGTCCGGGCCCAAAACTCGCCCCCCGCTCTGGATTGCCAGAACCTTCAAGCCCAGGTTAGCGGAGCTTGCCTGCCGCGCCGACTTCACGGCTTTGAGATAACTCCGATAGACGGATGCACTGGATGCACTGAAATCGAGCGTGCTGGGATCGTTTGCCCTCGATGAAACGCTGTAGAGAGCCATGCGAGCCTCCCGCAGCATGGTAGAAATCTCCACGATCGAATCGAAGATTCTCTGCTGCTCCTTGGGTGTCATCTGAGACCCCATATTGTCGAGCAGCGGCCAGCCGTGGCCGATCCAGATCAGCAGCTTTCTGCCGGGACTTTTCTCTTCATACCCAGCTATGTTACCCATCTCTCTAAGCGATAACTCGAATCGCTCCACCGGCCCCACCGCGCCATTTCCGGTTGACGACAAGCCGCTCGAGCTCACCGTGCTTTTGAGCTGATTGAGTTGCGCGGCCAGCGCATTTCCGTCAGTGAAAGGCTGGCGCTGACTGCGTACGCCCGCATCGGTGAGCAGGAAGATCGATACCGGCTGGGCCAGATGCCCGCCGTTCTCTTGAAGAAACTTCCCTATTTCTTCCCGTTCAAAGGAGATATCCCGAAAATCGATGTTGACGGCATCCAAAAGCAGAATGACCTCGACCGGCTGGTCGTGCCTGGCGATTGTGACGCCAGACGCATGAAACGAAACTGTCTTTTGTGGCTGGTTGTTATCCAACAGCGTAAAGTCCTTCGCTTCAAGGCCTGAAACCGGCTTGCCCGCGGCATCGGTCACCACAACATCCAGCTTGATGCTGCCCTCCGCGTCCCCTGGGTTAACCGGCTTGGGCGCGGGACGAGGGACAAGCACCGGGTTCGCAGGCTCGGCGGGCTGCTGCCCCCACGCAAGAACCGGCAAACAGAATAGCAAGCATAAGACAAGACGCAACGGTTTGCTCATGGCGATTATCCTTCGGGATCCTCTGCCAAATTCAGATCGCAGGAAGTATAGCACCGCTTCCATACGGCGCACTTTGACTAATACGCCAGTCTTCCTACGGCTGGTTATAATAGCCCGTGCTGGTGCGTGCCGTCAGCCCCGGCTTGTCGATCAGCACCTTCAAATCGTGATACTCGTCGGCTAGCTGCGTTCGCGCTGGATCGAAGGTGAGCGTATAGAAAGCTCCAGCATCCTGAACGCAACTGTCGATCTGGGCTTGCAGGCCGTTGTCCGGGCCCAAAACTCGCCCCCCGCTCTGGATTGCCAGAACCTTCAAGCCCAGGTTAGCGGAGCTTGCCTGCCGCGCCGACTTCACGGCTTTGAGATAACTCCGATAGACAGATGCGCTGGAATCGAGTGTACTGGGATCGTTTGCCCTCGATGAAACGCTGTAGAGAGCCATGCGAGCCTCCCGCAGCATGGTAGAAACCTCCACGATCGAATAGAAGGTTCTCTGCTGATCCTTGGGTGTCATCTGAGACCCCATACCGTCGAGCAGCGGCCAGCCGTGTCCGATCCAGATCAGCAGCTTTCTGCCGGGTCTTTTCTCTTCATAAGCTGCTATGTTGCCCATCTCTTTAAGCGATAACTCGAATCGCTCCACCGCGCCGTTGCCGGTTGCCGACAAGCCGTTCGAGCGCACCGTGCTTTTGAGCTGATTGAGTTGCGCGGCCAGCGCATTTCCGTCGGTGAAAGGCTGGCGCTGGCTCCGCACGCCCGCATCGGTGAGCAGGAAGATCGATACCGGCTGGGCCATATGCCCGCCGTTCTCTTGCAGAAACTTCCCTATTTCTTCCCGCTCAAAGGACATATCCCGAAAATCGATGTTGACGGCATCCAAAAGCAGAATGACCTCGACTGGCTGGTCGTGCCCGGCAATTGTCACGCCAGACGCATGAAACGAAACTGTCTTTTGTGGCTGGTTGTTATCCAGCAGCGTAAAGTCCTTCGCTTCAAGGCCTGAAACCGGCTTGCCCGCGGCATCGGTCACCACAACATCCAGCTTGATGCGGCCCTCCGCGGTCGCTGAGTTAGCCGGCTTGGGAGCGGGGCGCTGCATAAGCACCGGCTCCTTGGGCTCTGCCGCCTGCTGCGCCCATGCAAGAACCGGAAAAAATAGAAATAAAGCCAAAATAAGATGAAACGATCTGCTCACGGCGATCGCCTTTCCCAATCTTCTTCGAGATTGCGCTCGGGAAAAGTATACCTTTGCGCGCACAGAGGCATAATAGGTACAAGCTCATGGATTGAAAACGGCGGGTGCCGGCGCGGCGATCTTCCGCGGGATGGAAATCCCCCGCTGCCTATCCGGCCGGCCTTCCCCCCGTCCATGAAATATCCGCTGCTTTTCAGAAACAGGAGTTTCGATCGATGAAAAGGCGATTGGCAGGTCATTTCGCGTTGAGTCTGGCGATTTTGTTTGGCGGCTGGGGCTTGTTGCACTCCCGGCAGGCCGTGGCGCAGAGCGCGGCTCCGGCCCCCTCGGCGGATCGCGCGGCCCAGTGGCGCCAGGATCTGGCCGCCTGGCGCGCCCAGCAGGAGAGCCAGCTTGCCGCCCCCGACGGATGGCTGACGCTGGTGGGCCTGGAGTGGCTCAAGCCCGGCGTGAACTCCGTAGGCGCGGCTGCTGACAATCGCATTCAGGTCCGTGCACAGGCTCCCGATCACATTGGCCTGTTCACGGTGAGCGGCAAATCCTCAAGTCAAACCGTCCAGTTGCTCGCGCCGGCCGGTGGCTTTCCGCCCGAACTCAAGATCGACGGCAACCCGGCGCGCGAAGGCCCGCTCACCGTGAAAGGCGCAAAGCCCTCCTCGATTTCCTGGCGCGGCCTCACGCTGGTGGTGCTCGAACGCGGCGATCGTTTCGCCCTGCGGATCAAGGACGTCAACTCGCCCACCCGCAGCGGTTTCCACGGGCTCAACTGGTACGCGCCCAACCCCCGCTATCGCGTCGAGGCCCTCTGGATTCCCTACACGCCGCCGCACCTTGAAAAGATTCCCACCATTATCGGAACCACGCTCGACCTGCCCGCGCCGGGGGCTGCGGAGTTCACTCTGGACGACAAAACCTACCGTCTTGAGCCGGTCATCGAGCCCGGTGAGCCGAATACGCTCTTCTTCATTCTCCGCGACCAAACCAGCCAGACTGCCACCTACCAGGGGGCGCGGTTTCTGCATACCGGGCTGCCCGACCACGGCCTTGGCCAGCCGGGACTGCTCACCCTGGACTTCAACCGCCTTGAGAACCCGCCCTGCGCCTACACTCCCTACGCCACCTGCCCCCTGCCGCCGGAACAGAACCGGCTGCCCGTGGCGCTCGAAGCCGGCGAAAAGCGCTACGCGCAATGAGATTTGCGCCGCCCCATCTCTCAAAATCGTAATTCGGGGGCGCATGGCTGGTAGATTTTAAGAGAGAGGCGTGCCAATCTCATCTTCCGTGGATATCCCTCGGACCGTGAAGCGCACCACGAGGAAAAATCCATGTTCCACACCACTGAAGACATTCGCATCCAATGGACCAAGGTCGTTCTCCCTCCCGTCTTTCTTGAGGAAGAGTCCCCGGTCACTGAGGCCGCCTCGGCCACCATCTATGACGCCCGCAACGAAATCACAGAGATTCTCGGCGGGCGCGATTCGCGGTTGCTGGTCCTGGTTGGCCCCTGCTCCATTCACGACACCAAGGCCGCGCGCGAATACGCCGCCCTGCTCAGGTCCGCCATAGCGGAGTTCTCCTCCGAACTGCGCATCGTCATGCGCGTTTATTTTGAGAAGCCCCGCACCATCGTCGGCTGGAAGGGGCTCATCAACGACCCCTATCTCGATCAATCCTTCAAGATCAACGACGGCCTGCGCCTGGCGCGGCGTCTGCTGCTTGACCTGGCCGAAATGGGCGTGCCCACGGGAACGGAATTTCTCGATATGATTTCGCCCCAGTACATTGCCGGCCTGGTCAGTTGGGGCGCCATCGGAGCGCGCACCACCGAGAGCCAGGTTCACCGCCAGCTCGTCTCCGGCGTCTCCTGCCCGGTGGGCTTCAAAAACGCCACCTCCGGCGATGTGCAGGTGGCCATTGACGCCATTCAGTCCGCCGCTCACTCCCATACCTTTCTGGGACACACCAAGTACGGCCAATCCGCCATCTTCGTCACCACCGGCAATCCGGACTGCCACATCATCCTGCGCGGCGGCAGAGGGATGGTCAACTACACCGCGCAGAGCGTGGCCGAAGCATCTGAAAAGATGAAGAAGTCCGGCATAGCGCCGCGCATCATGATCGACTTCAGCCACGCCAACAGCAACAAGGACTACCGCCGCCAGGCGATTGTCTGTCACGATGTCGCCCAACAGATTGCCGATGGAAACTCCGACATCATGGGCGTCATGATTGAGAGCAGCCTGGTGGCCGGCGCGCAGAAGCTCGTCCCCGGCAAACCTCTGGTCTACGGCCAAAGTATCACCGACGCCTGCATCGACTGGGCTGAAACCCACACGCTGCTCACCGAACTCGCCGCCGCCATCCGCACCCGGCGCAGCACTGAGCACGTAATTCGCGCATAAAACAATCAGGTGAGCGCCCAATTGAGTCAGGCAGCCCCAACAGATTGTTGTTGCAGGAGCCTTGAATCGAACAGCTTTGTATCAGGGCACACCCGCAGCGGAGGCATCATATCTCAATCCATTGCTGAAGACGAGTGCGATAAGTCTGGATTTTGAGACCTTGGATTCAGCGTAATTCACAGGTATCAGCTTCTCCAAACTATTTGACGCCCGACCTTGGGTGAATGGAGATTTGAGGTCTCCCACATCTCAAAATCGAGATGTGGGCCACCCGATCGTATGTGGATGGTCAGAACTGGGGCACTCGGCTGCGCTTTGACTGTTTACCAATTAATTCACTGCAAGGTTTTGAAAATATGGGAGGGGGTGGGGGGGTGCCGACGCCGTCGTGAAAGTTCCCCCCACAACCCCAATCTCCTATTGTGCGCCGAAGGAGGTTAATTCTCGGCAACCATCTGTGGTGAGTACAGACTCGGTAATCCGAATCCCGGCAGGAGTTGAGGCGGAGGGTCGAGCTATCCCAGGTTCCAGAAGCGGAAGCTGGGGCGACCGGCCGATGAGCGAAGTCCATGCCAGCCCATCCTTTCCACGATGAGACTGTGGAAAGGATGGGGCACCCGGCACCTGGGCCACCCGTCCGTCGCTGGCGGTTGGCTATCGAACTCTTGCGATTTTGCCGTAGATGGCCTGCCACTCACGGACCACTTCAGGCAACCGAGTTAGGACTTCACGACCAAAAATCACTTCATCTACAAAACCCATGTGCAAGATGTCGATCATGCGGCACAGGTACGAACGCCCGCACACCCACCAAGTGAAATGGTCGTCAAGGAATAGCAAATGGTGAACCTTGCGGCCCACTGCCGCTTCGAGTTCCTCCAACTCCATCCCATCCAGCAGCGTTTCGTACACCCCATCGGCAACCCGACTGCCAAATGTTTTCGTGTAGTAATACTCTTTGATTTCCCATATTCCCACCGGATTCACTACCGACGGAAAAGCGCCATCGACACGACGCGCTAAAGTTCGTTGCGGCATTGCTTCATGTGTGAATGTGGTTAAACTCCTTGGATCGTAATCGCAAGACGTACTGCGGATATTCGCCTCAACCAGCATGTTCACAATTCCGGTCAGAAAGGCGTAGTTTCTTTTATCACCCTTTTGTTTATTCATCGGCAGTGGGCAGGATGGCCTCAATTCAGCCCTCAGCCTATCAAATTCAGATTGAGCGGCTTCCTTGTCCATAAGTTGCCCTTGAACGGTGTTGTTCAAAGTATTTGCGCGAAAGCTAAAATACTCAAAAATCTGGCTGCCAAAATCTGTAAGCACGTCAGCATCGTTCGCGATATGAGCGGTACTCAATCGCAAACGAAGGAACGCCTCACGAACCTCGCCAAGTGTAGGGATGCGGATCGCTTTTGTGCGCCGATCAGTATAGCCAATTTCTTGGCTGATGGTGCGTACATGTGCCCAGAACTCTTTCGGTTTTTGAACAAAACGCGGATCAGCCTTCAAGATATTGCCTCACGAACTCCACCAGCGAAGTTCCTACCGCGTTGCAGATAGCCTCCAACTCGATCAGATCGAGGCGCTGTTCACCGCATTCGTATTTTGAGACATACGACTGTGTTTGCCCGATTTTCTCGGCGACTTGTCCTTGCGTAAGCTTGGCATCAATGCGGATCTGCCGTAGGAGTGCTGTTAGATGGCGCTTCTTCATTGGCACAACCGTAAATTCTGCGTTACAATATTCAAAGTTAGAATATAGCTGCCCGGCGGGTGAAGATCTAAACAATGCTCAGGATTGAAACGGCCTCTCAAGCTTCGCTTTTCTCCCCCCAAGAGTTCTTCACTCTGGAAAGACCGTTCCGCACCCAACTTCTCAAGTGGGTCGGAAACAAGCAGAAACAGGCAGACGCCATCATCCGGTACTTTCCTGAGCAGTTTGGAACCTATTTTGAGCCGTTTCTGGGTAGCGGAGGCGTGTTGGGGGTGCTGGCCCCGAAGAAAGCCGTCGCGAGCGACATTTTTCTTCCTTTGATCGAGATTTGGCAACAGCTCCATGAAGACAAAGAAACGCTGAAGCGCTTTTACGCTGAGCGTTATGCGCTGATTGAGGTCATGGGGAAGCGAAACTGCTATGAGCAAATCCTCGCCAGCTATAACGCGAAACCGAACGGCGCCGATCTGTTGTTTCTCTGCCGCGCCTGTTACGGAGGAGTTGTTCGCTTCCGTAAGGCCGATGGATACATGAGTACACCAGTCGGCATTCACCATCCCGTGCCGCCTGAAAGCTTTGCCAGGCGCGTAGATCTTTGGCACGAGCGTACCCAGGGAACCCGTTTTATTCACGCAGACTTTGCCGACACAATGGCTCTTGCCAAAAGGGGAGACCTTGTTTACTGTGACCCCCCCTACCTCGACAGTCAAACCATCCTCTACGGCGCGCAGGAATTTTCCGTTCATCGTCTCTTCGATGCCATCGCGGATTGCAAGCAGCGGGGGGTTCACGTTATTCAGAGCATCGACGGTACCAAGTATTCCGGGCGCAAACTTTGCGATATTCCGGTCCCGAAAGGATTGTTCAACCGCGAAGTGTTCCTTGCTCTAGGACGCTCGATGTTGAAGCGTTTCCAGATGGATGGCCGTAGCCTCGAAGAGCATGAAGTAACGGACCGGTTGCTGCTTACCTATTAGCTGAGCCACCAAAGCCGTCACGCGATAACAACAGGATTCCCCGATATCGTCTGCCTTCTGACTTCGCCTGCATAGAGGCTATGATGTTCACCAGTGCAGTATACGGTGACGCAAGCCAAGGAAAGAATGTTCCCCACCATCTTCATCTCGGCAGGCGAAGCCAGCGGCGAGCACTATGGCGCGCTGCTGGTGGAGGAGCTGAAGCTGCGTCTGGCGGCGGCCGGCCAGAGCGCGCAGTTCTTTGGCATGGGCGGAGCGCGCATGGAGGCGGTCGGCCTGGAGCGCGTGGTCCGCAGCGAAGATATGGCGGTGATGGGCCTGACCGAGGTTGTCCGCCATCTGCCGCGTATCTACCGCGAGTTCCGCAAGCTGAAGCAGGCCATCCGCGACCGCCGGCCCAGCGTGGCCGTGCTCATTGATTTCCCCGAAATCCATTTCCGGCTGGCCAAAGAGCTTCACCGCCTGGGCATTCCGGTTATCTTTTTCGTCAGCCCGCAGCTATGGGCCTGGAAGAAGCACCGCATCAAGCTGGTGCAGAAGTACGTTAGCAAAATGCTGGTGATCTTCCCCTTCGAGGAGTCTTTCTATCGCGAGCATGGTGTGAAAGCGGAGTTTGTGGGTCATCCGCTGGCGGAATTGCCGCTGCCAACCATCAGCCGCGAGCAGTTTGCGGCTGCCAACAAGCTGGACCCCACCAAAGCATGGATCGGCCTGCTGCCGGGCAGCCGGCCCAAGGAGATTCGCGACCATCTGCCTGAGATTCTGGAGGCGGCCTGGAGCCTGTCGGGCTATCCGCGCGATTCGTCGAACCGGGGCAGCGGCGCAAATTCGTTCCATGCGGCGGAGTCTGGCGGCCAATCGCCCCATCGGCGACGGCAGTCGGATCAGTTCGAGTTCATGGTGCCCCTGGCGCCAACCCTCAACGCGGCGCAACGGGCGGAGGTTCTGAACCTGGTGGAGGAGCACGGCGGAGGGCTGGACATACGGCTGGTCGAGGATGCCCGGGCCACGCTCTTCCACGCTCGCGCATCGGTGGTGGCCAGCGGCACGGCCACGGTCGAGGCCGCGCTCATCGGCAATCCCTTTGTCGTCATCTATAGGGTTTCGTCCCTGACTTATGCCATTGCAAAGCGGGTGGTCAAGGTGCCTTATGTGGCCATGGTCAACCTGATCGCCGGCAAGCTGGCGGTGCCGGAGCTGATCCAGGATGACTTCAAAGCGGCAAATATCGTCCAACAGATCGAGCGGCTGCTACCCGATGGCTTCCCTCGCCAGTCCATGATGCAGGAGCTTGCGGCCATCCGCAGCGAGCTGAGCGCCAGGCCGGCGGATCACGGGGAAGAAGGTGGAGCGATTGGCCGTGTAGCGGCCATCACGCTGGAGGCCATTCACTTTGACCAATGCGGAGCGGCCAGTCCGGCGGCGGTGGAAGACTCCGTGCAACCCTGAATTCGACCCAAACGAACGTCTGCGATGCGATGATGACTGCTATGCGTATACAAAAGCGGAATTTGCGGCTTGAGTCTCCTCTTCTTCGGGGCGCGCTGTCCATGCTGATTGCGGGGCTGGCGATTGCGGCTCCTCTCTTTGCGCAGAGGGCCGAGCGGCCTGCCTTGGCTATCGCCGGCTACCAGATCGACGCCGAACTGGACCCGGCCGCGCATCACCTGGCTGCTAAGGCCGTGGTGACCTTCACCGCGCCTGAAAGCACTGAGGTGGTGAGCTTCGGCTTTCATCCAGCGCTCAAGGTGACCAAAATCTCCGACGAAAGCGGCAAGCTGCTCACCGGGGAGCGGTCAGCGGACGGCACCATCCGCGTAACTCCGGCTGCGCCCTTCGTTCAGGGCCAGGCCGCACACTGGACCTTCGAGTACGAGGGAAACATCACCGGCAACGAAGACGGCCCGGTCGAGGGTCTCAAGTTGGCCGCCATCCAGGATCCGATCACCTACCTGCTCTATCCGGCGCGCTGGTTTCCCATGACCGGCTACCTCACCAACCGCTTCACGGCAGAGATGCATATCCGTGTGCCGCAGGGCATGCGCGTCTTCGCCAGCGGCAGCCTGGGAGCGTCAAAGCCGGTGACGCTGGCCAACGGCAAGCAGGGCGACCAATACGATTTCAACTGGACCAAGCCCGGATTCCCCGGCACGGTCATTGCCGGCCGCTTTGTCGGCCCGGTCTCGGCGGGTCCGGGGAACGTGAAGGTCTACCTGACCGTCTCCCACCAGGCTTCAGGCAACGAACTGGCCCAGACGGCGGCCAAGGAGTACGACTTCTTTACCGACAGCTTCGGCGCGCCTGAGTCCAGCCGGCTCAATGTGGTGGAACTGCCCGACGATACCCTGCCGGCAGTGTGGGCGCCGGAGTTGGCGGCGATTGTGGGCTCGCGCGTGGGCGACAAATCCGGCATCCGGCTGCTGGCCAACACCATTGCCCACCAGTGGTGGGGGGCTGAGGTGAGCCCGCGCACCTTGAACGATGCCTGGATCACCAACGGCATGGCCCGCTACGGCGAACTGATGTATGTGGAGGAGGAGAGCGGCAAGAGCGCCATGCGCACGGCGCTACAGGACGTCTCCGCGGGGGCGCTGGCCTACGACACGATTCCCCTGTCGAGCGTCGGCCGCCTGAGCCCCTTCTCGCCCGAATTCCAGTCGTCGACGCTGGAAAAAGGCGCCATGGTCTTCCACATGCTGCGCTGGGAGGTGGGCGACAAGGCCTTCCTCGCCACGCTCAAGGGCGCGCTCAGCCAATACGCTGACAACAGCCTGCGCTCCTCTGACTTTGTGAAGGTGGCCGAGGCGCAGAGCCAGCAGCAGTTGACGGCCTTCTTTGCGCAATGGATCGACGGCACCGGCGCGCCGCTCTTCACCAACAAGTACGCGGTTTACCGGCTCGGAAACAACAAGGGCTTCCGCACCATCGGCGATATCAACCAGGATCTCGACCTCTTTCGCATGCCGGTGGAGCTGCGCATTGAAACCGACGGCAAAACCGAGACCCAGAAAATCGACGTCGTAGGCACCGACACGCAGTTCGTGGTCGATACCTTTGGCCGCCCCCGCCGCATCAGCATCGACCCCCAGAACTGGGTGCTCAAGTCCACCCCCGACCTCCAAGTGCGCATCGCCATCCTCAAGGGGCAGCAGTTGGTGGCGCAGAACGACCTGGCCGGCGCGCTGGCCGAATATCAAAAAGCCCTCGAAGCCAACCCGCAGAGTTCGCTGGCCAACTATCGCATCGGCGAGTTGCTCTTTACCCAGCGCAACTACCAGGCCAGCGTCAACTCCTACCGGGATGCGCTGCGCGGCGACGGCGAGCCGCGCTGGACCGAGGTCTGGAGCCACATTCAACTGGGCAAGATCTTCGACATCACCGGCCAGCGCGACCGCGCCGTGAACGAGTACCGGCTAGCCGTGCAGACCAACGACAACACCCAGGGCGCGGTCAACGAGGCCCGGCAATGGCTGCAAAAGCCCTACAAGCTGCCCGACGCCGAATAGCACAGCGCCAACCGCCCGGCAGCATTGAATGGGAGCTGCTTCACAATCTGCTGAAAACTCGTTTCGGGATCTTCTCGCAACAGACAAGACAAGAACGGCCAGCCCTCAGGCTGGCCGTTCTTGTCTGCAACCGTAACCGTCAATCACTTCCTGCTCAGAGACCCGCCCAGCGAGAGAACTTCCAAATCGACCTGCGCAAGGCCGTCCTTGGCCATTTGCAACTTTTCCGCGGCGGCATAGGAAAGATCGATGATGCGCCCTTCGTCGATAAGGTCGCCACGGTCGGTGATCCTCACCACCACCGAGCGTTTGTTGCTCTTGTTCACCACGCGCACCAGGGATCCGAACGGCAGGGTCGGGTGGCACGCCGTCATCGCGTGCATATCGAACCGTTCGCCGCTTGCGGTGCGCCGTCCGTTGAACACCCCGCCATACCATGATGCGAGACCGTGCAGCTTGTTGGTCCACCGTTTCCCGGCGGCATTTGGGGCCGTGATTTGCGGCGCAGCCAAAGCGGGCGTGGCGCTTGCCGCAGGAGACGCGGCAGGCGCAAGGACGCCCGGCCGGGGAAGCCGCGCGTCTGCATGCACCGCCGGCGTGGAGAGTGTAACCACCACAGCCGCCAGCGCAACCGATGAAGCTCCCGCAAGCATGCAAATGCGAAGCGGAGTCTTCAGGTTCATGTTGCGTGATTTCCTTTTTATGACCATTTGTTAATTTTACTAAATCTTCGCCTTTCTGCCTATCTTTTGGCGGAAAATGGACTTATATTCCCGACAAAAGGGCCGTATTTACCGGCTTTTTCCGATAAGCCGTTCATCTGGAACATCTTATGGTTTGCACCGGAAATGGTGCAGGCTCGGCTGGCTTCAGAGTAGAACCGACAAACTCCACGACTCAAAAAGTCATCCAGGGAAGAAGAATCCAAGGCGCGAAAGCAATCCTTTCGCCCATCGGCGTATTTAGGAATCGATGCTTTCGGCCCCCCGGAGGTTATCCAGACTAACAAAATCAGTCTCGGATTTTGCAGATTATTTCCCGCATCCTGCTAGCGTGGGGCTATCGCCACAGCGGCAGATACGGGGGAATCAATGCAATTCAGCGCGGCAGGACTGGAACTGCTCAAGCAGTCCGAGGGTTTTCGCAATCGCACTTATCTTGACGTGGCCGGGTTTCCGACCATCGGCTATGGCCACCGGTTGGTGCATCCAGAGTGCTTTCCCAACGGCATCGACGAGGCGCAAGCCGTCCGGATTCTGGCCGGCGACGTGCTCGGCGCGGAGCAGGCCGTCGAGCGCCTGGTCAAGGTTTTTCTCACGCAGGGCCAGTTTGACGCGCTGGTGGATTTCGTCTTCAACCTGGGCGCGGGAAAGCTCGCCTCCTCCACCCTGCTCAAGCAGCTAAACGCCGGGCAATATGGCGCCGCCGCCGGTCAACTGCTGCTCTGGGACCACGCCGGAGCGCACGAAGACGCCGGCCTGAAGGCTCGCCGTCAGGCCGAGTTCCAGCTTTGGAGCAACGGCGCTTCTCCCCAGGCCGTGGCCGCCTGAAGTTTCAGCCGCTGAGAGAATGTGGATTGCTGCCTACTCTGGAGAATCAATTTCCGGCGTCCCACCGCCCTCCGTCACCTCAAGCCGCTCCTCGGGCTTCAGGCAGCCTTTGCGGCGAAACCAGTCTTCCATGGCCGTCTGCAAGCGCTCCAGCGGAACGCGGCTGCCGGCTTCAAGCACTCCGTCGGCAGCGGGCAGCGTATCGTCGAAGAGCGCATCGTTGGTAAAGTTGCGCATGGCGAAGTTGTCGATCCAGCCAATGGGGCAGGGATGCGGAGCGCCTGCGGAATCGATTCGCTGGATGAAGAATCTGCGCGCAAACATGCCTCCACTCTAAAGCGTTTTCGCCAATTCTCAAATGCGGGCATCCTGCCATCCCACGCGGGGCGCAAGAACAAATCGCATGCAAGCGTCAACAAAATCGTGCAATTGCGCGTCTATTAGAGTGAGCATCTTCGCCGGCGATGCTGCTCAACAAGCGGAAAGACCAGGTTCGGTTGCGGACGGATTCGACGCGGGCGCAAGCTCAAGCTCGACTGGAGATCCGTAGCGGATCCATGGGCTCCGTGGCGTTTCCCAGGAGAGGAGCATCGCACCATGATCGAATTTTCATACGTGTACCTGCTTGCGCGGCGGACGCTGCTGATGGTTGGCATTTTGCTCGCCAGTAGCTGCGCGCTTTGGGCGCAACCCGATGGACCGGGCGGCCCCCCTCCCGGCGGTTTTGGCGAAATGCAACAG
>Ga0224529_1001370_pt1 | contig 14878 bp, 11 predicted proteins | sample CBST50metaG_FD_179893 | JGI IMG/M metagenome (GOLD analysis project Ga0224529, IMG submission 179893) | Peat soil microbial communities from Stordalen Mire, Sweden - C.B.S.T50 | ecosystem: Environmental > Terrestrial > Soil > Wetlands > Peat | place: Sweden: Norrbotten County, Stordalen Mire... | reverse complement strand
GCTCGGCCCTCCAGCGCTCGCGTCATCCTTCGCGAACGGAACAGAACCCGCACCACCAGCCAGTTGATAGCCAGTAGGCTGAAGGCACCAATCACCCCGCCTGACACCGAGTTATCGTCGCCGATAATCGCGTTCTGCACCGTATTCGATAGCGATAGCAGTACCACCAGGTCGAAGGGATTCAACTGCGCCAGCTCTCGTTTGCCAAACAGGCGCAGCAGCAGAACCAGCACCAGATACACAATCACAGGGCGCAGCAGCTTCTCCATGATCGGAAGCGGCAATTGAAACATGTGGTCGAAAACAATCGAGTGCGGCATGAAACGAGGATAAGCGCGCCCGTGAATCTTTGCCAGATGCCAGCTTCAGGCTTGCCCCGCTGAGGGGTCTTGCAATAGGCCGGTTTGCGGCAGTTGGGCGCGGCGCGCAATCCGCTCCGAAAATTTCATTGTGGGCCGTTCAATCAGCACGTGAATCAACGTCGCAAGCAGAATAATCACCGTGAAACAGAGGGCGGTTTGGCCCAGGTACACAGGCAGAGCTACTGCGTGCATGCCCCCCCGCGCCTTCATCGCCAGATAATAGACGATGCCATGCACAAGATAGAGCGGATAGCTGATTATGCCCAACAAGCGAACAGCTCGACAGGTAAGAAAACCGAACAGATCGGCACCCTGCACAACCAGAGCAAACCCGGCCACCAGAAAGACTTCCATCGCCATTGCATTGCCGTGAATTATCAGATAGGCCAGATACAGGCCAACCAAAATCCAATTTCTCCCCGGCAAGAGAAAGCGTTGCCAGCTTTGTATTCTGGCATCAAGCGCGGCAATCAAGATTCCGCCTCCAAAGCCAATCAGCATGAATTTACCCAGTCCGCCGACGAATATGCCCACAGTCTCAAGATATGCAGCGTGCGTGGATTCGTGACGCAAGAAAAAACCGGTCAGCAACACGGCAGTGAATGTGAGAGCAAAGTGCCATAGCCGGCTGGGCTTGCGAGAGTACCACCCCAGAAACGGGAGCAAAAAATAAAATTGCCACTCCAGCGCCAGCGTCCATGCCACCCCACAGGTGATACGGAGAATATCCGCCTGATTCACCGCCAGCATCCCCGGAATCGCAAATAGAAACCACGAAAGCAGAGACAACAGCAGCGTACCCATCGGTACCTGTAGGTGAAAACCTGTGCCAGCCAGACCGATTAATATCGCAGAACCAAAGCAGGCATAGAATGCAGGTGCAATGCGGATATAGCGCGAAATAATAAAGTCCTTGAACGGGATTCGTCCTCGCTTCATCAGCTTCCGCCAAAAAAGAAATCCGCTCAAAAAGAAAAATTGCATCACCCCAAAGCTGGCCAGATGCGAAAAAATAATACTGTTTCCGGTGGTCCATACGCCAGTCTGCGTATAAAAATACCAGCAGTACGCGTGGTGCGTTGCCACTGAAAAAGCCAGAATTCCGCGCAATCCCTCCACCGATGCAAGCTTCTGGGAAGACGGCTCCACAACCTTCCCAAAAGCTCCTCCTATCCGATCAAACAGCAGCACCAAAGTGCCCGCTACCGCAATCGCCAGACTAAATGCCAGCACCGCCAGGATCGGATCGAATGCGTATTTCTGCAAAGCTATTTCCATTGATTGATCACTCCTGGAAAATTGAGGCCTTTAGTTTGGTGGCTTTGCTCCTTGGCGCAGAATCAACGAGGGGAGATTGATGGGGTTTAACTCTTCGCGACAACCTTGCTGCGGAAAAACTCCAGCGACTTTTGCAGGCCTTCCTTGAGCTGGATCTTTGGCTCCCAGCCGAGTAACTCCCGTGCCTTTGTAATGTCCGGGCAGCGACGTGTCGGGTCGTCCTCTGGCAGATCCTCAAAGCGTAACTTGCTTTGTGCGCCGGTAACTTCCAGCACCGCCTGCGCGCACTCCAAAATAGTGAATTCCCCGGGATTGCCGATGTTCACCGGCATGTGCTCGTCTGAGCGCGACAGCCGCAAAATGCCTTCAATCAGATCCGATACATAGCAAAAACTGCGCGTCTGCCCGCCGTCGCCATAGATGGTGATTGACTCGCCGCGCAACGCCTGCATCATGAAGTTCGAGATGACTCGACCGTCGTCGGGATGCAGCCGTGGACCATAGGTGTTGAAGATGCGCACAAGATGAGTATTGACCCCGCGCGAGCGGTGATAGGCCATCACCAGCGCCTCCGCGTAGCGCTTGGCCTCGTCGTAAACTGAGCGCGGTCCCACGGGGTTCACATGCCCCCAGTAACTCTCCGTTTGTGGGTGCTCAAGCGGGTCGCCATAACACTCGGAAGTGGAGGCATGTAAGTGCCCGGCCCCGTAGCGAGCGGCGATTTCCAGCGTGTTTTCCACCCCCGCCGAGCCCACCCGCAGCGTTTCGATCGCCAGACGCAAATACTCCGGCGGACTGGCTGGCGAGGCAAAGTTAAAGACGTAATCCACCGCGCCTAAGTCAAAGGGCTGGCAGATGTCCAGCTCCTCGAATTGAAAGCGTGGCTCATGCGTCAAATGTGCAATGTTTTCCAAGTTGCCGGTGCAGAGATTGTCGACGCCGACAACGCTGTAGCCTTCACCCAGCAAGCGGTCGGTAAGGTGCGAGCCCAAAAAACCGGCCGTGCCGGTCACAAGAATGCGCTTAGTCAAATGTGTCGCTCCAAAAAATGTCAAAAATCATTTACGAGTCAGTCGGAGTTAGCCACCCTAACTCCGGCTCTCTTCTTTCAGACAGTTTCAGCGCCTACAGTATCGCCTTGCGGGGTTTGCCCTGCTGTGCCTGATAGCTCGCAGGTCGGCCCATGCTCACATAGGTAAATCCGCGCTCCAGCATCTGCTGCGGACGGTATAGATTGCGTCCGTCAATCACAATCGGGAAGCGAAGCGCCTGGTTCAGTCGCACCAAATCAAGCTGTGCAAACTCCTTCCAGTCGGTCAAAATCAGCACTGCATCGGCCCCCGTGGCTGCCTCGTAGGCGCTCGTCGCATAGTGCAGTTTGTCCGAAGCCTGAAGCACTGTCTGAGCCCGCTCCGTCGCCGCTGGATCGTATGCCGTCACCGATGCTCCAGCCTCCAGCAGCTTGCGAATCACCACCAGCGCCGGGGACTCGCGAATGTCGTCCGTGTCGCCCTTGAATGCTAGTCCTAGTGCCGCTAGATGCTTGCCGCGCAGGGTCCATAGCGCTGCCCGAACCTTGTTGAAAAATATATCCTGCTGGGTTTCGTTGATCTTCCGTATCTCGTCCAGCAACTGAAAATCCACGCCCTGTTGCTGCGCCACCCAGTGAAACGCCGCTACATCCTTGGGAAAGCACGATCCGCCATAGCCCAGGCCCGCCTTCAGAAACTTCGGCCCAATCCGGCTGTCCAAACCCATCCCCGCTGCAATGTCCTCAATGTCCGCGTCCACTGCCTCGGCTAAGTTCGACACCGCGTTGATGAATGAAATCTTTAGCGCCAAGAACGCATTCGATGCGTGCTTAATGATTTCCGCGCTCTGCGCCGCTGTCACCAGCAGCTTGGCCGGATGCTGTGCGCTGCAAATCCCCTTCAGCGAATCGGCCTTTGCGTAATAGCTGCCGTCGGTCAGCGGTTCGTAGACGCGCCGCAAAACCTCGGCTGCTCGCTCCGTGTTCGCGCCTACCACAATGCGGTCGGGGTGCAGGAAATCCTCCACCGCCGTGCCTTCGCGCAGAAACTCCGGGTTCGAGACTACGTCAAAGCTCTCTGGCGCTACCCCATGACGGTGCAGAACGCGACGGACCCACTCGTTGGTGTACACCGGCACCGTGCTTTTTTCCACAATGACCTTGTAGCCGTTGATCGAGCGAGCTATCTCCGAGACCACCGCTTCCACATACGACAGGTCTGCGGCTCCGGTGTCACCCTGCGGCGTGCCCACCGCGATAAAGATGGCTTCGCTCTGCTCCACTGCCGTTGCCAAATCGGTTGTAAAGTGGACACCGTGGCCGCCGTGCTTGCTCAGTAACTCCGGCAAAAGGTTCTCGTAGATCGGTACGCCGCCCGCGCACAGTGTCTTTACTTTGGCTTCGTCATTGTCTACGCAAGTGACCTTATGCCCGATTTCGGCAAAGCAGACGGCGGCCACCAAACCTACGTAACCGGACCCGATGACACAGATAGAAACTGGCTTCGACATGCGCTCACTGTCTCCTTGGCGGTTTCCCGCGAATTTGCCTGCTGAGTGGGGGTTCTTTGCCCGCTGGTTAAGCTGGTTAATTTGTTACTTGGGAAATAGTGCTTTAGAGACCTGGGAGAACAGGTTCTGTTGCTAGGTTATCCGCTGGAACGTGAATTGGGCAAATCTTCTTCGACGGTAACCTTCCATTTCGCGGCGGTAACCTTGTCTTCCGCCCTTATCGAACCACTATCTGGTATCTGGCAAATGGTCGCGGCTTGCGGCGGCAGGCTTTGCTTGTCTGCTAAAGTGGAGTTGCGCCTTGCGGCTGCACCTGTACCAACTGCGCCGCTTTCTTGTGATTTTCTTGTGAATAGAGGTGTCTTTCCATGTCAAGCTCCCCCGCGCCTACCATTTCTGACTGGGCTCCCTTCCGCATCGCCCCGCGATTTGACTCCCGCCCCTGGGGTTCTACTGACCTGCGCCCCTGGTATGACAAGGTTGCCCAGGGCGAGCCCCTCGGTGAAGCCTGGCTCACTGGCGATGACAGCCTGATTGCCACCGGTCCCCACGCCGGCATGGCTTTGGGGGCGCTTTTTGCTCAGGCGCCCGAGCCCCTGCTGGGTGCAGCGGCTGCACATGGCGCGGCCTCTCCGCTGCTCATTAAGGTCATCTTCGCCAAGCAAAAGTTGAGCGTACAGGTCCACCCCGACGACGCCATGGCCCAAAAATATGGACAGCCGCGCGGCAAAACCGAGTGTTGGTATGTCTTGGCGGCTGATCCCGGTGCGCAGGTGGCCTGCGGACTCAAGCCTGGCGTTACTCTCGAACAAGTCAAAAACGGCATCAGTGACGGTACCCTTGAACACAGCCTCAATCTGCTCGACGTCAAGGCTGGCGAAATGATCTATGTCGATGCCGGAACCGTTCATGCCATTTGGCCCGGAACCGTTCTGCTTGAGACTCAGCAGAATTGCGACCTCACCTATCGCATGTATGACTACGGCCGCCCCCGCCAACTCCATGTCGAAAAATCCCTCGAAGCTACCCGCCTTTCTACCCGCGCCGGAAAAGTAGCTCCCAGGCTCTTGGCCGACCGCTCCATCCTCATTGATGGCAACTACTTCCGCGTCGAGCGAATCCCTGTCAACCGCACTCTCTCCGCCGCTGGCCTGCGCGCCCCGGACGAGTCGCAACCGGGCTTGTCCTACCTTTTCGCCGCTTCCGGCGCCGCTCGTATCCTAAGCCCTTCGGCGACCTTCGCGCCTTTCGACCTGCCGCCCCGTGGCATCATCGCCGTTCCCGCCGCTGCGCCCAACTTTGTCCTCGAAGATGCTGGTGGTTTGGATCTCATTCGCATGACTCCTCACTGGCCCAGTGGCTTATAGCGTTATTTCACTTCTTCTGCTTGGCTTGGGCGCGTTACCTTAGTCCATCGGACTCAAGTAACTATTTTTTCGTAATCTAAACCTTGCGTTACTCAGTTGTCGATGTACACTGACTTCAAGGGATCAGCCTCGGGGGAGGGTATTCTCTAACTTTTAAGGAGACGCAGTATGCGTTTGAAGCCCTTCCTTGGAATGACCCTCGTGGCGCTGTTCGCTTGCGCTGTAACCCAGGTTTTCGCTCAAACCGCTCCGGCCGCTTCGGAGAGTAATTTTCCTCTGGCTGTTGGAGGGGGACTTTCCAGCTATAACCCGGATTGGGCGTATGGACGCATGTTGGGCGTCGCCGGTTGGGTGGACTACACACCAAACCATGTGCCATCCTTCCTCCGTGGATTTGGCATCGAAGCCGAAGCGCGCGACCTTAATTTTGGTCGTGCTTCACACATCCCCAAGCCTCTCGTAGAGAAAACCGCCGGCGGTGGCCTCATCTATACTTCGCGTCGCTACCGCAACTTCCATCCCTATGGAAAGTTCCTGGAAAGTTACGGTAGCATCACCTGGGATAATGCTCCGGCTAAGTATCGGCATGACACCCGCACCGTCACTTCCGCTGGCGGTGGATTTGAAGTTCATGCCTATCGTCGCGTTTGGGTTCGTGCCGATTATGAATATCAGTTCTGGCCTCATTTATTGGGCAAGACTCTTGATCCATCCGGCTTTACCTTGGGTGCGACTTACCACTTTGGCCGCCCTGGCGGTGCCCGCTATTCTGCGGCTTACTGAGTCTCTTGAGTTAGCGTGGGTGTTGACTCCCAACGCCGCGGTTGTCTTTTCGGTTCAGTTGTCTAGGCGCGACGTATTCTTGTCTTCTCTCTCGCCTGGACGGTTTGTCAGTTTACCGGAAATTATTGCGGTGAGTTAGAGTTGGCTTTCTTTGGTGAACAGGTTATGGAATAATAAACGAGAGTTGCACAGTGTGACTTTCGTGACCATCGCCCTTCCTTTTGGTAACTTGGCTGGCTCTGGAATTTTCCTTTCCGTGTTTAGCCGTCCGATTGTTTTGCACTATTTCTGTCAACATCAATCATCATCAGCTTTGATCTTACAGGGGGTTGTTAATCATGCACATTCGCAATGCTAATCTGCTCGTCTGCGGCGCCGGTGGTTTTATCGGCGGCCATTTGGTTAACAAGCTCTATGACTTGGGCGCGGCAACGGTGCGCGCGGTAGACGTCAAGCCTTTTGATGAGTGGTATCAGACCAATCCCAAGGCAGATAACCGCCAACTCGACTTACAACTGCGCGAGTCTTGCTTCGAGGCCGTTCAGGGCATCGATGGCGTCTTCCAGCTTGCAGCCGACATGGGTGGTATGGGCTTCATAGAAAACAACAAAGCCCTCTGCATGTTGAGCGTGTTGGTCAGTACCCACATGCTCGTCGCTGCCCGCGAAGCTGGCGTCAAGCGCCTCTTTTACTCCTCCTCGGCTTGCGTCTACAACGGCGACAAGCAGACTGAGTACAACGTTGTTGCACTCAAGGAAGAGGACGCTTACCCTGCTCTTCCCGAAGATGGTTACGGTTGGGAGAAGCTCTTCACCGAGCGCATGTGCCGCCACTTCCGCGAGGATTTTGGCCTTGAAACCCGCGTGGCCCGTTTCCACAATGTTTATGGGCCTCTTGGCACTTGGACGGGCGGACGCGAAAAAGCTCCCGCCGCCATCAGCCGCAAGGTTCTCGAAGCCAAGCACTCAGGCAAGCACGAAATCGAAATCTGGGGTGATGGTCACCAGACCCGCAGCTTCATGTATATCGATGACTGTACCAAAGGTATTACCGACATCTACGAGAGCGACATCCTCGAGCCCATTAACCTCGGTTCCAGCGAGTTGGTCACCATCAACCAACTGGTCGACATCGCCGAGGATATTGCCGGCATCAAGCTTGAGCGCAAGTACAACCTGAGCGCCCCCAAGGGCGTCAATGGTCGCAATAGCGACAACACCCTGATCGAGAAGTTGCTTGGTTGGGAGCCCTCCATCCGCCTCCATGACGGAATGGAAAAGACCATGGCTTGGATTGACCAGCAGATGCTTGCGGGTGTGTCTATAAAGTAAGTATCCAGAGAGCCACGTAGGGAGTCATTGAACCCTGGGCATCATTCAGGGTTCAATGCTCTCCCAGGTATTATCAAAGCAAAATTTTTTTCCTCGATGTGGCAATTTATTTCACACCCTTGGTGTGTTGAAGGAGATGACTACCCTATGAACGGACAGCCTCGTTTCCAGAAGATTCTCGGTATTCGCTTCATCGTCGGAAGTGCGCAGCAAGCCCTCGATGAGGTTGCTCGTGGTGGTGGATTGGTGGTGGTTCCCGCTGCCCCGGCACTCAAAAACCTGCCCACCGACAAAAGCTATCGCGAGGCTCTGTTGGGGGCCGATTTTGCCATTGCCGACAGTGCCCTCATGGTCCTGCTGTGGAATCTCGTCCAGCGCGACAGCATTCCCAAGCTCTCCGGTCTCAAATACCTGCGCGCGCTCATCGATCAGCCTGCCTTTCGCCAGCCCGGGGCAAGTTTCTGGGTTATGCCTACTCCCGCCGCCGCCCGCCGCAATCTCGAATGGCTCCAAGGGCAGGGAATTGACGTAGCTAGTGAAGATGCCTATCTGGCGCCCATGTACGGCTCTAAAATCGAAGATAAAGAACTCCTCCGCCGCCTCGAAGAGCGTCGCCCCGCCCACATCGTTCTGGGCGTCGGCGGTGGCACCCAAGAGCGCCTCGGCCTCTACCTCAAGCAAAATTTAAGCTACCGGCCCTCCATCCACTGCATTGGCGCGGCCATTGCTTTTCTTTCCGGCGATCAGGTGCACATTCCCGTATGGGTTGATGCTTGCGGCCTTGGCTGGCTCTGGCGCAGTTTCTCCGAACCCAAGCGCTACCTGCCTCGGTACTGGGAGGCTCGCGCGCTGATTCCCCTGCTTTTGCTTTATCGCGAGAGTCTGCCACAAACGGCCTCCTGATCGCTGCATACCGAGATTCAGGCTATTTTTCTAATTCGTAAAACACTTTCATTTCTGGTCACCAGAAATGAAAGTGCTTTACGAATTTTTCTTTCCCTACCCTTTTGATGCACAATCAAGGATGAGATGAGCTATCGATTCGCACTACCTCAAAATCTTCGCGGCGCCGTAGACAAGGCTGTCGCCGATTGGCGCGTCAACAACAAGCTCGCCCGCCTCTGGCAAAAGGATGCAAGCCTCTGGACCAGCGACGGCGAACAGAAGTGGCTCGGCTGGATGGACATCGTCGAGCGCCAGCAGAAGGATCTGCCCGCCTACGCCGCCTTGGCCGCGGACGTAAAGGCGGCTGGATTCAAATCCGTGTTGCTGTTGGGGATGGGCGGCTCCAGCCTCTGTCCCGAGGTGCTTTCCGTCACTTTTGGCCAGCAGGCGGGTTTTCCGGCGCTGCACATTGTGGATTCCACTGACCCCGCGCAGGTCAAGGCCGCCCGCGACAAGGTCAATTTGGCTGAGACCTTGGTAATCGTGGCCTCCAAATCCGGTTCCACTCTCGAACCCAACGTCCTCAAGCAATATTTCTTTGCCGAGATGCAGAAGGCCGTCGGCGCGGACAAGGCCGGCAGCCACTTCTTGGCCATCACCGATCCCGGCTCCAAGATGGAGCAGGTAGCCAAGGCCGACGGCTTCCGCCACATTTTCTATGGCGATCCCTCTATCGGCGGGCGCTTCTCCGCGCTTTCACCCTTTGGCGTGGTCACGGCTACGGTGGCCGGACTGGATACGGCCAAGCTGCTCTCTGAGGCGGCAAAAGCGGTCGCTTCAGCCAAGCTGCCGGTAGTCGAGAACTCTGCCGTCGAGTTGGGCCTCGCGATGGGGCTGGCGGCCAATGCCGGTCGCGACAAGATCACCATCTTTACTTCGCCGGAAATCTACGACCTGGGCGCATGGATGGAGCAGCTCATTGCCGAATCCACCGGCAAGCTGGGCAAGGGCATTACCCCTGTGGACCGCGAAGCCATTGCCGCGCCTGAGTTCTACGGCGAGGACCGCATCTTCGCCCACATACGCTATGCCGCCACGGCCGACAAACGCGCTGCCTCGGCTCTCGATGCCCAGGTAGCAGCTCTCGAAGCCGCCGGCCACCCAGTGGTACGGATTGAGATTGCCGACCTCTACGAGATCTTCGGCCAGTTCTTCACCTGGGAAATCGCGACCTCAGTCGCTGGAGCCATCACCGGCATCAATCCCTTTAATCAGCCCGATGTAGAGTCGGCCAAGATCGAGACCCGCGCCCTGACGGCGGAGTACGAGAAGAACGGCAAGCTTCCGGCGCGCGAGCCGGTCATGGTGGGTTGGAAAGGCGGTGTGGATTTTGCGCTCTATGCCACCGAAGCCTATGCAGCCACGCTCAAGGCAACTGGAGCGGAACAGACGCTGGTCGGATATTTGAAGGCTCATTTTGCCCAGATCCACGCCGGCGACTACTTTGCCGCCCTGGCCTACCTGCCCATGTTTCCGGAGCACGAGGCGGCCATCCAGGGGCTGCGCCACCGGGTTCGTGACGTTAAGCATGTCGCCACTTGCCTGGGTTTTGGTCCCCGCTTCCTTCACTCCACCGGCCAGGATTACAAGGGCGGCCCCAACACCGGCGTCTTTTTGCAGATCACTGCGGATCACGCCGTGGACGTGGCCATTCCGGGTCAAAAGCTGAGTTTTGGCGTGGTCATCGACGCTCAGGCCGCTGGTGACTTGGCGGTGCTTGAGGCGCGTGGCCGCCGTGCCCTCCGCGTTCACCTCGGGGCCGACATCGCAGCAGGACTTAAGACCCTGGCCGCTGCTGTAGACGAAGCTCTTGCGTAAAATCAGGGAACAGTGAGCAGGGAACAAGAAATAAAAAACGGGGACAGGCCTTGGCCCGTCCCCGTTGAAGTTTTGTCCACCCCATGAATTGCACTCCTTTGCCGATCAATACGTCTTTCCGGCGCACCATGAGATAGGGCTGAAGTCTACGCGGCGATACGACTTGGCATCCTCTCCTGTCGTTCAAAGGAGTTACCCCCCTCCCCCCCTGTACCCCCTGGGGTATCTCAGCGGGTGGAGGGGGAGGGGCGAAGTTCATAGAACTGCTCCGTGAAAAAACTCTACACCCCGATATATTTTGCGCCCCAGATCAGCAGTGCCGCACCCAGCAGAATGCGGTAGATGGCAAAAACCGTAAACCCGTGCCGCCGCACCCACATCAGGAACCACTCCACCACGCCCAGAGCCACTACAAACGACACCACCATGCCGATCAGTAGAACTACCCACCGATCCCCGGTCATTGCCACGCCTGCTCCGGCGGCTTCCGCAACTTTACCGGCGTGAATCTCTTTCACCAGATCCCAGCCCGTTGCCGCCACCATGGTGGGAATCGAAAGCAGAAAGCTGAATTCGAGTGCAGCTGGCCGGTCCAGGCCGACAATCTGCCCGGCCGCAATCGTCGACATCGAGCGCGAAGTTCCCGGAAAAATCGCCGACAACGTTTGGCACAACCCAATCCACATCGCCTGCGGCAGGCTCATCCGCTCCACGTGCAGGGTGCTCGGTTCGTAGCGTTCGCTCCAGGCATCCACAACCCACATCACAATACCGCCAACCAGCAGCGCCAGCGCCATCACCTTGATGCTGCCCAGGTTTTTCTCGCTCCACTTGTGCAGCATTAAAGCCGGCGCTGAGGTAAATATAAAGGCCACGAACGTCAGCGAAATCGGGTGGTTCCACCATGTGCGGTCGTTGTTTTCGCCCGTGGGAAAGGTGCGCATAAAGTCCACAATCCGGCTCAGGAACAGCAACATCAGCGCCAGAATTGCCCCCAACTGAATCACGATCGTGTACATCTTCCAATAGGCGTCATCCAGCGGAATCTTCATCAGAGCTTCGGTAATGCGCAAGTGCGCCGTCGAGCTGACCGGCAGAAACTCGGTCAAGCCTTCCACAATACCCAGCAAAACAGATTGCAAATATTCGTTCAAGAAGCCTCCGGGGCGCTATTTACTCGCGGTCGATGCCATATACGGGAACACCCTCATCTAATTTGAACACGAGCGCGGCGGCGCGCGCGGCAAAATCCGAGGGGGGAAGCTTGTCTTGCAACTTGGCCGCCAGATCCTTCAGCTTTGCGGCCAGTTCGCGGGCGTGGCTGTGTGCCGCCTCGCTCTTCTTGTCGTTGCCGTCAGCGGCATACATATCCGTCAGCACCGCCTGCCGATACACGGCCTGATAGAGCGCCTGCGCCGTCCGCGCTCCCTCCGGGTACTCGGCGGCATACTTCTCGTACACCTCTGATTCCTTCTCCGGGCACTTGGGCGAGCCCTGCCAATCGCCGCACAGCTTGTTGTCAATCAGGGTAAAGGCGGCCAGGCTGGCTTGCCTGGTGTGTGGATAATATTTGACCACTTTTTTCAGCTCGTCCTCGTCCATCTGGTCGCGCAGGTAGGCTTCTTTTTCTCTGGCCGAAGCGCGGGTCGAGGCGTCGTTCTTCTGCAACTGCCACAGAATATCCGCTGCCCGCCACGTCGCCTCTGGCACCAGGGGCGACGTGGGATACATCTCCACCAGTCGTCGATATAGCAATCGCGCGCTCTGCGCCGCATTCACCGGTCCCCGCGGATCGCTGGCCAAAGACTCCTGGTTAGCCGCTTCGCCCATCAAAATCTGGTCACCGTTGGCTGTTGTCTCAATCACCACGCCTTTGGATTGCATCCAGCCGCTGATCGGCGGTGGAACTTCGTCGTGGCCAAATTCCGGCGCGTCCTTTTCTCGTGTCTCCACTATGTCTGTGTTGGCATAAACCCGCAGCCAAGGCCCACTCTTCTCGGCCACCACCATCTCGCGGCCTATCTGCACCCGGTCTACTTTTTGCGAGGCAGTGTCGGGCGAAACATAGAGAAAGGTGACGCGCAGAGCCGTGGCCCTCGGTCCAGCCATGGGCTTTTCCATCGGTTTCGGCTTTTTGTCGCCAGCCAGCGCGGGCAGCGCCACGCAAGTCAGGGCCAACGTCAGGGCAAGGTTGCGAAGGGCGAGAATGCGGAAATTCATCACACAAAAATCATAGTCTACCTACATGAATGTGGCATTTCCAGACGTTCGCTTCACTTCTCAGCCCTTTGCTCCACCTTTCAGCAAAGTAGAATAGAAATATGGGATTTGTAAGCGTGAACAAGATTGCTGAGGCGGATTTCCCCACCCGCTGGGGACAATTTCGCATCTTTGGTTTCGAAGGGTTGCTTTCCGCGCCGCGCCCCTGCGATCCGGCAACTGAAAACGGTACGCGGGTCGAGGGCTTGGTGGCCCTGGTGATGGGCGACGTTCATGCCGCGCCGCCCGTGGTGCGTATTCACTCGCAGTGCCTCACCGGAGACGTCTTTGGCTCCCTGCGCTGCGACTGTCGCCTGCAATTGGAGCTGGCCCTGGCCCGTATCTCCAAAGAGGGTGCAGGCATCCTGCTCTATGAACAACAGGAAGGTCGCGGAATCGGCCTCATGGCCAAGCTGCGCGCCTATGAGCTGCAAGACCATGGCCGCGACACGGTTGAAGCCAACGTCGAGCTGGGTTTTGCCCCGGATTGCCGACAGTACGAGCTTCCCGGCGAGGTGCTCAAACGGCTTGGCGTCAGTCAGGTACGCCTCATGACCAACAATCCGGAGAAGGTGGCTGCGCTTGAAGCCGCCGGCATTCGGGTTGTCGAGCGCATCTCCGCCGAGGTCAAGCCGCAAAAGACCTTTGCTCGCTATCTCCGCACCAAACACGAAAAAATGGGCCACATCCAAGACACACCGTTGAGCCAGGATTCGCTGCTACTCAAGTAAGGCGCTGGCTGCCAGGGCTCTGAAAACGATCATGTAAATCGCAAGCTACTCGATTGCGTCCGCCGAAACCTCATGCAGCCAGCCCGGCGCCTTCAGCAATTCGCGTGGTCGCGATCCGTCGGCTGGTCCCACCAGCCCGTCATTCTCCATTAGGTCAATCAGGTGTGCCGCGCGTCCGTAGCCGATTCGCAGCCGACGCTGCAAGAGTGACGTCGAGGCCTTGCCAAACTCGAAAACCAACTGCACCGCGTCGTTGAAGAGCGGGTCGTTTTCGTCCGGGTCGCTGTTCGAACCCTCCACGTTGTTCCGGTCTTCTTTGGGCGACTCCAAAAATCCCTCCACGTACTCGGCTTGCCCTTGCGCCTTCCAAAAATCCACTACCGCCGCCGTTTCCTTCTCGCTGACATACGGCGCGTGCAAGCGGATCAGCCGACTGGTTCCCGGCGGCAAAAACAGCATGTCGCCTCGTCCCAGCAGTGATTCGGCTCCGTTGGTGTCCAAAATCGTTCTCGAATCCACCTTCGTCGCCAGCCTGAAGCTGATTCGGGTCGGCACATTGGCCTTGATCAAACCCGTAATCACGTCCACGCTCGGCCGCTGCGTGGCCAAAATCAGATGAATCCCCACGGCACGCGCCATCTGCGCCAGACGCGTAATCGATTCTTCCACGTTGGAGCGGTCCAGCATCATCAGGTCCGATAGTTCGTCAATGATGATCACGATGTAGGGCAGCGGCTCTTCATCCTCGCCGTCGTCAAACAGCGAAGGCATTCTGCTGTCGAACAGCTTGTTGTATTGGTCGATATTGCGCACGCTGCGGCTGGCCAGCAGCTTCAGCCGCCGCTCCATCTCCCGCACGGCGTTGCGCAGGGCGTTGGCGGCTAACTTGGCCTCGGTGATGATGGGCGTGAATAGGTGCGGAACCCCTTCATACATGCCCAGTTCCACCCGCTTCGGGTCTACCAGAATCAGACGCACCTGCGATGGCGTCGTCCGATACAGCAAACTCATGATCATGGCGTTGATCGCTACCGATTTGCCCGAGCCCGTCGAACCGGCAATCAGCACATGCGGCATCACCGCTAGGTCCGCCGTCACGATCCGCCCGTTGATGTCCTTGCCCATCGCCAGCGTCAGGCGCGACTTGGCTTTGTGGAACTGCTCAGACTCGATCACGTCCCGCAGATGGATGGTCTCTCGCGTGCGGTTGGGAACCTGGATGCCGACCGTGCTTTTGCCGGCCATGCGTTCAATCAGAATGCTCTCGGCGCGCATCGCCAGGCACAGGTCTTCGGCTAATCCCGTCACCCGCGAATATTTCACGCCCGCCTCGGGCTTGAATTCGTAGGTCGTCACCATCGGCCCCGGATTGATCTGCACCACCTGGCCCCGCACGTCGAACTCGGCGCATTTTTCCACCAGCACTTTGGCTTCTTCGCGCAGTTCGTCCTCGCGAATGCTCT
>Ga0224529_1001359_pt1 | contig 14980 bp, 14 predicted proteins | sample CBST50metaG_FD_179893 | JGI IMG/M metagenome (GOLD analysis project Ga0224529, IMG submission 179893) | Peat soil microbial communities from Stordalen Mire, Sweden - C.B.S.T50 | ecosystem: Environmental > Terrestrial > Soil > Wetlands > Peat | place: Sweden: Norrbotten County, Stordalen Mire... | reverse complement strand
CGGTGGTCGGAACCAAATCAGTAGCTTGCATCGAAGATTGCACAGAATATTCGAATGCACTGGAGTACACAAGCATGAATGGGAGCATAAATCCTATTGCCAATTTCATTGCCGAGCGAGTGCGCAAGTCGTTGTAGAAATCAACGCCATCCGCTGGAAAAGCTCACAGAGCGGACATATTGAAATGACATTCCCCGGATATTGGAAGATGTGCCGAGGCACGAGGGCCGGTGTCAAGGCTCTACGACCGCGCAGCGGCGCGCTTCAGCGCGGCCTTGACTCTGGCCCGGCCTCGGCTATGCTCTGTCTATCCGGGGAATGTCACTCGATATTCGACGGACCGAGGCCGAAAACAGCCACCAAACAGCCATTGACTTGGCTCCTTCGCGAGGCGCACTCCTCTGTCGAAACCAACAGCCACCAAAACAGCCACCAAATAAAATTGGCCACCTTGCCCAGGTGGCCTTATCTTGTATAAATCCTTTATTTTGTTGGTGCCCGGAGGGGGACTTGAACCCCCACGACCTTGCGGTCTGCGGATTTTAAGTCCCTTCTCAGCCCTCTGAAATGAAATGGGTTAGACTGGAAATCCAATAGTCACGCGGGTTTCCGTGTGCATGAAAGTGCATCCGAGGGCATGGTTTCCAGGTACAGATGGCTACCAAAATGGCTACCAGACGCACAGGACTTTTATGGCCACCATAATCTGCTCCCCCGCCTGAGGACTCAAGTAGCCATTTTGGTAGCCATTCGTCTCTGAACGGCTGAAGCCAAACAATCGACCTCTTCCGCGCCAAGCTCCATATTACCTTCACTATAAACGACTTAACCGCACTTGGAATACCGCCTAAGCACCTGTATTCACGTGCAAGACGTATGAGTTTTGGGTAAATCTTTGGGTAAGTTCCGAATAGGATGCTGCTCCCCGCCTGTGGATTACTTTCGCCTTTACTTCGCCTATACTCAGGGCATGGCATTCGGCTTTCCCACCATCGAGCGTAGGCACTTCGTCGTCACCTGCAAGCGGTGCCGCCGCGATGTGCCCTCAGGCCGGGAGGAGTTCCCCTTCCAATCGGTCGCGGTCGCGTGCCCCCTGTGCGGCGAGTTGCGCCGGTACCTGCCGAGCGAGGTCTTCCTCGGTCGGGCTGACCAACTGGTCACCCGACAACAAAGAGCCGGAGGCCGTTAATGTTACCTCGACAGAAATCGACAACTGGCTGGGCGCGGGAGCACCACCTATTGAGGTCATAGACCTCAGCGACGACCCGCGTAGAATGGGCATTTAACTCATGAATTCCAATAACTTACCTCCGCTGGAACCTCGCTGGAATAAAAAACGGAATAATATGTGCGCGATTTTACAAACGGTGGTAGCATCAATTCATGCTGATAGCCAACCCGACATTCGCCTCGCCATCCCTCTTATCGCGAGAGGGTGCTCTGAACCTGTTGGAGCCGTACATTGAAATCCTGAACCAGTGCATCGACGGCGGCTGGTCGGCGTGGAAGAAAGACTACGCGCACAAGTCGCACATCCTCGACGCTAGGTCGAGGGCGGCAATCGTCTATGCGGAGATTTTTCATCGCGCACTCGAATCGTTCCAAGGTTTGCCCGGAGTCAAGGTCCTCCTGCGTCCCGGCAGTTTGATGGTATACATCGGCGATGAAATAACGCTGCGCTTCAAGAAGATGAAGCGGAGTGGGCGGTGCAGCAATATCCGAACAGTCATTCAGCGACGGTTCCTCGCGCAACTTCAACTCCCCGGAATGCTTGACGGAACTCTCGTCCATGCAGGTTACGAGTTGGATGACCTCCAACAGAACGTAATCCGCAAGGCCGTTGTTTGCCAATTGGGTAAAGAAGTAGTTTGGGACATTGAGATTACTGGGGCGTCTGCGGAGTTGGTCTCTATGCCGCCGGTCGTTCCTGCGGCACCGTTGCCGATGGAACCACGATTCGTAGCCAAAGGCTCAAAAACAGATGCAATTGAAAAGAGGGGATAGTCGTGCCGGGATTCAATCGTGAGATGCTTGCACTCGCAAGGGAGTCGCGCTGCCTGACGCAATCCGAATTCGCAGCAGATGTGGGGATTTCTCAGGCTGAGATTTCAAAATTCGAGAACGGGGTGAAGGTTCCATCTGAATTGCAAGTTGAGAAGCTGGCTCATCGTTTGGAATATGAAGTGGGCTTCTTTTTCCTTGATGAGTCCATCAGGGCGTTTGGTTCCGGGTGCGTTTATCACCGCAAAAGAAAGAGCGCGACGCAAGCAAAGCTGACGCACCTGCTTGCGACGGTCAACGTGAAGCGGATTCAGGTAAAGCAGTTGCTGAAGTCTGTCGAAACTCGTGCTGGAAATTTGTTCGAGCGCCTTGACGTTGATGAATACAAGGGCGGCCCGCAGGAAATTGCGAGAGCCGTGAGGGCACTTTGGCAGCTTCCTCCCGGACCCGTGCAGAACCTCATCAGAGTCATTGAAGACTCCGGTGGGATAGTCATCCAGTGCGACTTTGGAACAAACAAGGTGGACGCACTGAGCCAGTGGCTTCCGGGCTATCCGCCAATCTTCTTGGTCAATTCGGCCATACCGACCGACAGGATGCGGTTTACCTTGAGCCATGAAGTTGGGCACATCATTATGCACCGGACGCCAACGGAGAACATGGAGCGCGAGGCAGATGTCTTCGCTGCTGAGTTCTTGATGCCAGAGCGCGATATTCGCCCACAATTGGGCTACATCGACATCCCGAGGTTGGCTGCATTAAAACCTTACTGGCGGGTTGCGATGTCTGCCTTGCTATACAGGGCGTCTGAATTGGGAACGGTTGATGAGCGGCGAAAATCTTACCTTTGGTTTCTGATGGGCAAGAGCGGCTATCGAACACATGAGCCGGTTGAGATTGCTCCAGAAGAGCCAACGTCGCTCAAAGAACTCATCCAAGTACACAAGAATTCACTGCACTACGGGGACGCTGATTTGGACAAGACACTGCTAGAACGCGGGGCGTTCGCTGCACTCAGAAGTGGAACTGGCGGCCCCAGTCTGCGTCTGGTTGGCAAGTAGCCGAAGCGTGAGCAACCTGTGCTCAGAATGCAACTCAATGTTCGTAGGGGAGATGCGGATGGTTCAACAATCAATCTGTTGGAGGATTCAATGCCAAACGACGACGGCTCCATAGGGCGTTATCTGGCAGGATTGACGGGCGGTACGAAATATCCCGCCTTGGTAGGTCTTGCGTCCACAATCCCCAGTTCTCCCGCTCTCCCAACGTTCACCTTCTCGGATATTCAAGAGTCTCGGACCTCAGTTGATAACCGTTATGCGCGACTTCAAGAACTCTTACCAATTCGCTGTGGTCGCACCATCCCCGATGTGGACGGTTTGTTAATAGGCGATGCCCGTAGATTAACACTAGCCATTCTATTCCTAGATATTTGCAAATTCTCTTCGATAAACAGCGCAACGTTGGACGAGCAGACGAGAGTGTTGACAATTCTAAATCTCTTCATGGCGGAGATGCTTCGGGTTGTGAAAAAGAATGGCGGCGAGTTTGAGAAGAACACCGGAGATGGGCTGATGGCATACTTCAAGTCAGGCTCAGAGCGAGAATCGACTCAAGTTGCTCTCGAAACCGCAGTGGCGATGCATTTTTTCAATGACAACGTAATCACGCCGAAATTCACGGCACTTGGACTTCCGCATATTTCTTTTCGAGTTGGGATTGAAGCAGGAGAAGTCATTGTTGCGAACGTGGGCGTAAAGGGAGACCACCACAGCATCGTTGCAGTGGGGAATACCGCTAACGTGGCTTGCAAGATGATGTCCCTGATTGAGCACGGGGGAATCGTCATTGGACATCACACACTTTCGCTTCTGCCCTACGGTTGGTCTACACACACAAAACAGGTTGGTGTATTGCCAAATTTCAACACTGGAGATGGAAAGACTCCATATCCTGTTTGGTCGTTTGATTATCGAGCGCAGAATACTAGCAACATCGGGAGTTTATTAGCCCTTATGGGGGGTGCGTCAGCATTGGGGGGAAGGTCACGATGAGTGAACATCAGGAAAAGGTTGGGTTTCTGTGGGACGTGCACAGATATACAAACGAATACATCCGATTTGCTGACACGAAGGCAGCATTCGTTGCAGGAGTTGATGCGGCGTTAATTGGCACTGCCGTGTCAGCTTCACTGTTCGATTCTTGTTTACACCAGACTCCCTTCCGTTGGTCTGTTGCTGTCTGGCTCGGCATTGCTGGTGTGTTACCGTTAGGCTTCTCTATCGCTTTCTGTGTGTCAACAATAATCCCTCGTCTTTGGCACAACGCAACACACGGATTCATCTACTGGGATTCTGTGATAGCGCATGGCTCACCCAAGAAATTCGGCGATGCGTTCACCGCACTCTCCTCTGGCGGAATGACATCGGAACTCACCAACCACATCTACGTGCTTGGTGCAATTGCAAAGAAGAAATATGGATTTGTACGCAAGGCGGTTTGGTCGAGCGTGGTAGGTTGCGTTCTTACCGGAATGGCAGTGTGGCTACAGCACGCACTCAAGTAGATGCTCAGGCCGCGAGACGCGCCCGAATCGTAGCCGCTGCTAAAGAGGATTAACGGCTCGAAGAAAACGGCAGAAAATATTTAGTGCTTCACGCACGCTTTCCCGGTTGCAGGGCAAGGCAACCACGTGGGAGGGAAAACACGAATGCCCCACTTCGCACGCTACATCGGCATCGACTACTCCGGCGCGGTAACGGCCGAATCTAGTTGCAAGGGACTGCGGGTATACGTCGCCGTGGGCTCCGGCACGCCAGAACAGGTTCAGCCTCCTCAGAGCGTACGTTCGTACTGGACTCGGCACGGTCTCGCCGAGTGGCTCTGCACTGAACTTGCAGCGGACACCCCGACCATCGTGGGCATTGACCACGGGTTCTCGTTCCCCATCGAATACTTTGACCGGCATAGCCTTTCAAGAGACTGGCCGAGCTTCTTGCTCGACTTCCAGAAGCATTGGCCGACCCATGAACCTCACATGTATGTAGACTTTATCCGGCACGGCAGCATGGGCGATGGTCGGAATCGGATGGGCGAGAGCACGTGGCTCCGCCTGACTGAACGGTGGACTGCGACCGCGAAATCTGTCTTTCTCTTTGACGTTCAGGGCTCGGTCGCCAAGTCCACGTTCGCTGGTCTGCCTTGGCTCCTCTACTTGCGAAGCTGGTGCAAGCGGCCTATCCATTTCTGGCCGTTCGATGGCTGGGAGATTCCCGCTGGCAAGTCCGTCGTGGCCGAGGTCTACCCATCACTATGGACACGGCGGTTCCCTAGAGATGACCGGGATGGCGATGAGCAAGCGGCCTATGCCGTTGCGGCGTGGCTGCAACGCGCGGACCGCGATGGGACACTAGGTGGCTACTTCAATCCACCGCTGACGCCCGAGGAACTTGGCATCTCCAAGATTGAAGGGTGGATATTGGGGGTGGCATAAGCAATGTGTTAAACACGTGGTCATTCTACTTTGTATGGAGAAAGTACACATGAATCGTGATAACGGACATTTCAAATCCGCAATATGGCTACTGGCAGACTCCCCTCCCCTCGACCACGCACACAAGCTTGATGACCCATTAGACTGGCGGTTCCCAACTCGGCATAATATATGGACGCCGATTGAGACGATAATGAACCGTGAGCTATTTCAGTCGATGAAGATACGAATCGACGATAGCAAATTCTTTATCCGTAACGCCGTCAACTCATCTCATGACTGGAAACGCGAGAACAAACACATTCTCGCAGCAGATATTGCACATTTTAAGAGTCTCGTGGACGAGCACCAACCATTCATGATTCTGACTTTCGGGCAGAGAGCATTCGAGTTTGCACGCCGGTCTCAAGGTGAAAAAGCTAAAACATTTTCGTATTGGACAGTGGCAATGCTGTCGGGAGAGTTCGACGCGAGATTGTCTCTGATTCGAGAGGGCCAGGGACGCCTGTTGCCTTTGTTACACGCAGTTGTTGCTCGACAGTTCGGGACGTGTCACGCCACCTTTAACGGTGACCAAGCGAACTATTACGAGCACATCGGATGCACACTTGCTTCAGTTTTGCAGGGTAAATTTGGAAATGCGCGGCTTGGCGAATTGTTGTTATGACAGGTCAGGTGGTCACGCCGGAAACGCAGAGTAGAATTTCGTCAGGGAGAATAGAACGATGAGCATAGCCACTTTGATTTCCAGCATCGACGCCGAGATTGCCAAGCTTCAACAGGCACGCGCGCTGCTGGCCGGTGCGGCGTCACCGGCAGCGAAGTAGCGTGGCCGTCCAGCAAAGGCTACTGGGGCAGCAGGGGCAGTGAAAGCCGCCGCCGCCAAGCCAGCGAAGAAGAAGCGGACACTCTCGCCGGAAGCCCGTGCCAGAATGGCGGCAGCGGCCAAGGCGCGGTGGGCTGCACAGAAGAAGGCTGCGAAAAAGTTGACCGAGAGAACCGGTGCTTTTTAGGGCTTCGCGGCAACAGAGCGCCTAACGGGCACAGGTTCAACTCGCCGGGGCTGCTCAGGCGAAGGCAGTAGTAGCGGGTGAACTCCGCCATTTGGCATGAGCCTCTCAACAATTGACTGGTTTCTCTTTGCCATTGGATTTGGTGATTGTCCAGGCGCAGCCGCAGCGATGGTCAGCAATGCGATTCCGATGACAGCGCGTACACGGTAAACGTAGTAGTCTGAGCCTTTCACGGGCGTTCCTTTCAAGACTTTGGCACCGGGACTAGTTGCCATCATCATCCTCAAAAAAATCATTGTCGATGCGCTTGACCACGTACATGCTCTCGGTGGAGATGCCGACCTCAAAGTCGAACATGAACTTGGCGAGTTCAGGGCCATCGATGAGGATGACCTTGATGTCAAGGCCGGTGGCATATTCGTGAGCGTCTTTGGTGAACGTTGAGGTCGTCAGGAATATCCCCTTCCTTGCTCTTTTGCCGTGCAGGGCTCCAACGAACTTCTGGATTTCAGGGCGGCCAACGCTGGTGTTGTCCCAACGCTTGGCCTGAATGTAAATCTGTTCGAGCCCGAGCCTGTCCTCTTTGATTACGCCGTCAATGCCACCATCACCGGACTTGCCAATCGCTCTTCCTGCGTCGGCCAAAGAGCCACCGTATCCCATGGCCGTTATCAGCTTGACCACAAGGCGCTCAAAGAACTCCGGTGAGCAGGACTTGACCCGTTCCAGTGCATCCTCCTCAATCTGACTCCGGCGATTCAGATACCCGGTTGCCATGAGGTCATCCGGCGTATCCGTCTCAGCCGTCGCTACAACAGGGTTGCTCTTCTCGGTCTCTGCCGGTTGAGAGCGCCTCTTGAACTCCACGAACTCGGAAAAGCGGCACAGGAAGGCGTTATCAATCCTGGTCGGCATCTCTGCCAAAACCTGCTTGCCCCGCTCGGTGATTCTGAATTTGCCGCGTTGAACGTAGTCGATGAGGAGAGCCTTCTTCAGGTAGGTCCGCGCCCAGCCGACACGATTGTCAAAAACCTCCTGCTTGCCGCTTGGAAGCAGTTCCTTCTGCTCCTCCTCGGTGAGGCCAAACTGCGAGCTGAGTTCAGGCACAATATCTCGCTTGGAATGCACCGTGCCGTCACCGGCCAGTTTAAGCAATGGCAGCATTAGGGTCTGGTAGTCAGGGATCGGCATCGTTTCCTCTTTTTCACGGCATACAGCCAGATTTTGAACGGACGCTGTTGCGGGGGCAGCAGCACCGTCGATACGGCCAAAGAAATTCACAAAATCCGGTTGCAAGTTATTATTGCGCTTTGGTTTCCCTCGCGTCTATCGCAGCACAGACCGCCAAACCAATCGCAGAAAAATCATGAGGAATACCGATTTGAAAGTCATTAAAGGTGTGGAGTGCGGGCCGCAGGAAGGAAAAGCTGAAGGGGGTGCCGGCGTTGGTCCAGGATGAAAAACAGTCTTGGCGTCGTTAAGAAAAAGAGGTATAGTTTTTCTTAACAGAGAAGAGAGGTGTCGCATGGAATCCATGCGGGATCAAATAGTTGCGCGGATTGAACGACTTGGCGAGGGAAAAGCCTTCTCGGCGAAGGACTTCCTCGACATTGCCAGCCGTACGACTATCGACGTGACTCTGGCGGAACTGGCGCGCAAGGGCACGGTGCGCCGCATCCGCCGAGGTCTCTACGATATGCCGCGCATTAATCCCGCCCTTGGTGGAACGCTCAGCCCTGACATCGACGAAGCAGCGCGCGCGATTGCTCGACGGCAACGCTGGAAGATCGTGCCAGACGGAGCATGGGCGGCCAACCTGCTGGGGCTTTCTACACAGGTGCCGTCGAAAATCGTCTACCTGACAGACGGTCCGAACAACGAAGTGCCCATCGGGCGGCGTAGCATTCTATTCAAACACGCTCGTCCAAAGGTGCTTGTTGGTCTTGAGGGCAAGATCGCCCTTGTCGTGCAGGCATTGCGTCATCTGGGCAGAGAAAACGTTGGGACGCACGAGATGGACGTGCTGCGGGCGGCGCTCACGCCGTCCGAGAGGAAGAAATTCGTCCGGGATGCCCGATTCGGCGTGGATTGGATTTATGAAGTTGCGAGTCGAATTGCAGAGGAGACCGCTTGAACAAAGTTGCACGAATGACGAAACGCGACCGCGCGGACTTGTTCGCCGAAACGGCAGAGAGACGGGATCTTTCCGAAGCTGTCGTTGAAAAGGACTTTTGGGTCTGCTGGACGCTGAAACAGTTGTTCGCGATTGATGCCCTGAGAGACCGCCTGCTTTTCAAGGGCGGCACATCGTTGTCGAAAATCAATCATGCAATCAACCGCTTTTCGGAAGACATAGATCTGGCCGTGGATTACGTTGCCCTTGGCTTCACGGGCGACCGCAATCCGCGCCGGGAAGGACTGTCGAAAACCAAGCGCGCCGCTATTCTGGCGGAAATGATGGCCGCCTGCCAACAGTACATCGGCAGTGAATTCATCGAAGTTCTTCGGGTCCGCTGCGAAGAAATTCTCGACAATGGAGAAGATTGGACTCTGGCAGTTAGCGAGCAGGACAGAAATATAGTCCGCTTTCAGTATCCGTCTGCCGCGCCGACGCTCGACTACATCAAGCCCCAGGTCATCCTGGAACTCGGCACCCATGCTGAATTTGTACCGCGCGACCGCTTTACAGTGCGCGCCTTTGCAGCGGAAGAGTTCCCTGCCTTGTTCGACGAACCCGACGTGGCCGTGACTTCGCTTCTGGCGAAGCGCACCTTTTGGGAAAAGGCGACCATTCTCCATGCCGAGTTTCATCGACCGGCAGCGAAGGCGCTCCCAGACCGCTATTCGCGGCACTATTACGATCTTGCGATGCTGGCGCAAAGCTCCGTTCGCAGCGAAGCTCTGGCGGACCTTGCCCTCCTGGATCAGGTTGTACGCCACAAGGAGACCTTCTATCCGTCCGGCTGGGCCAGGTACGATCTGGCGCGGGTCGGAAGCCTACGGCTCGTCCCGCCTGATGAGCGACGCGCGGCGTTGGAGAGGGACTACCGCAGTATGAGCGTGATGATCTTCGGGCAGCCGCCGCCATTTGGAAAAATCATCGAAGTCCTCGCTGCGTTGGAGCAGGAGATAAACCAGAAATGAACGTGAATGAGCCACATGAGCTGGGTAACTTGTGCTCTACCGGTGATAGGTATGCGACCGAAGTGCCGTGATGCGCTGGCCCGATAAATCGAAGGCTTCAGGCGACAACTGGCAAGAGTGACCGGAAGACAAATCGCCGGTGCTCTGCCACCGCAACAAATGTCCGTTGGCTTAAGAGTTGTGCATGAGCACAATGAAACGAATTGGAACTGGACTTTTACGATGACAAGCATTCAACAACGCGCTGAACTGCAACGCCGCATTTGGCAGATTGCCAACGAAGTTCGTGGCGCTGTCGATGGCTGGGATTTCAAGCAATATGTGCTCGGCACATTGTTTTACCGTTTCATTAGCGAGAATTTCGCCAGCTACATTGAGGGCGGCGACGACAGCATCCACTATGCCGAACTGCCCGACAGCGTCATAACCCCAGACATCAAAGACGACGCAGTCAAAACCAAGGGCTATTTCATCTACCCCAGCCAACTGTTTTCCAAGGTCGCTGCCAGCGCCAACACCAACGAGAGCCTGAATACCGACCTGGCCACCATCTTTGCTGCGATTGAAAGCTCCGCCAACGGCTATCCGTCTGAGCGCGACATCAAAGGCCTGTTTACCGATTTCGACACCACCAGCAACCGCCTCGGCAACACCGTGGCCGACAAGAACACGCGCTTGGCGGCTGTACTCAAAGGCGTAGCCGGGCTGGAATTTGGAGATTTTGAAGACAACCACATCGATTTGTTTGGCGATGCCTATGAATTCCTCATCTCCAACTACGCCGCCAATGCAGGCAAATCTGGCGGTGAGTTTTTCACGCCGCAGCATGTGTCCAAGCTGATTGCCCAGCTCGCCATGCATAAGCAGACCAGCGTCAACAAGATCTACGACCCGGCATGTGGCTCCGGCTCGCTGTTGCTGCAAGCCAAAAAGCACTTCGATGCGCACATCATTGAAGAAGGATTTTTTGGGCAAGAGATCAACCACACCACCTACAACCTGGCGCGAATGAACATGTTCCTGCACAACATCAACTATGACAAGTTCAACGTGCAGCTAGGTGATACACTGACCAACCCGCATTTTGGCGACGATAAACCCTTCGATGCCATCGTCTCCAATCCGCCTTACTCGGTGAACTGGAAAGGCAGCGACGATCCAACGCTGATCAACGATGAACGCTTTGCCCCGGCTGGCGTGCTCGCGCCCAAATCCAAGGCCGACTTCGCCTTTGTGCTTCATGCCCTGAGCTACCTTTCCAGCAAAGGACGCGCCGCTATCGTCTGCTTCCCCGGTATCTTCTACCGCGGCGGGGCCGAGCAGAAGATCCGCCAATATCTGGTAGACAACAACTACGTTGAAACTGTGATTTCGCTCGCGCCCAACCTGTTTTTTGGCACTACTATCGCCGTGAATATTTTGGTGCTCTCCAAGCACAAAGCCGACACCACCACTCAGTTCATTGACGCCAGCGGCTTGTACAAGAAAGAAACTAAAAACAACGTGTTGCTCGACGAGCACATTAAACCGATCATGCAGGCCTTCGATAGCAAAGCAAATATCGAGTATTTCGCCAAGTCGGTGCCTTTGGAGACGATTACCGCCAACGATTACAGCTTGTCAGTTAGCAGCTACGTAGAAGTCAGGGACACCCGTGAAGTAGTGGATATTGCCCAACTCAATGCCGAACTGAAAACCACAGTCATAAAGATCGGTAAACTGCGTGCCGAAATTGATGCCATTGTGGCCGAGATCGAAGGCGAGGAGTTGGAAGGATGAATACCATGAATTTCCTGAAAAAGCTGTTGGATGGCGTTGATGTGGAGTGGCAGCCACTGGGTGACGTGGGGGAGTTTATTCGTGGAAATGGGATGCAAAAAAAGGATTTTGTGGAATCAGGATTTCCAGCGATCCACTATGGCCAGATCCATACGAAGTACAGTTTATCTGCCACCAAAACTTTTTCCTACGTTTCTGAGCAGTTGGCGCGGAGTCTGAAAAAAGCAAAACAGAATGATCTATTGCTTGCAACAACCTCGGAAAATGATGAGGACGTGGTTAAACCGTTAGCATGGCTTGGCGATCAAGTTGTCATTTCTGGCGATATGATGCTATTTCGGCATGGCCAGGACGTGAAATACTTGGCCTATTTTTTTCAAACAAATGAATTTCAGGAGCAAAAACGAAAATACATCACTGGAGCAAAGATTCGTAGGGTTTCAAGCAGCGATTTGACTAAAATAATCGCTCCTATCCCCTGCCCAGAAAATCCCACAAAGTCGCTGGAAATCCAGGCTGAAATCGTTCGCGTTTTAGACACCTTTACCGATCTTACCGCCGATCTTACCGCCGAGCTTACCGCCGAGCTTACCGCCCGCCAAAAGCAATACAGCTACTATCGTGACCAGTTGTTAAGTTTCGAAGAAGGCGAAGCAGAGTGGAAAAAGCTGGGGGAGGTGTGTGACTTCAAAAATGGCTTTGCTTTCAAGAGTAATTTGTTTCGTGATAATGGACTGCCAATTGTTCGAATTACGAACGTAGATGGCAGAAAGATCAACCTATCCGACGTAAAATACTTCAATCCTGCGGACTATAGGGAGGACACAACAGCCTACAGCGTTGAACATGGCGACATACTAGTCGCTATGTCCGGTGCGACAACTGGTAAAATTGGATTTTATGATCACAAAAGTACCGCATATCTCAACCAGCGAGTTGGAAAGTTTCTCCCTAAGAAGAGAATTCTCAACAATCGCTACCTGTATCATTATCTTCTTTCCAAAGTTGACGATATTTATGTAATTGCAGGTGGTGGGGCACAGCCTAACTTAAGCTCGAATGCACTTATGGACAAAATTGCAATTCCCATCCCATATCCAGACGACCCTAAGAAGTCGCTTGCCAAGCAAGATCGCATTGTTGCCGTCCTTGACAGATTCGATACTATAGCCAACTCCATCAGAGAAGGTTTGCCTCACGAAATCAAACTGCGGCAAAAGCAATACGAGCATTACCGCAATCTGCTGTTTAGCTTTCCCAAGCCCGAAGAGGTGACAGCCTGAGATGAGCAAGACGCTAACAGAAATCGCCCTGCAACTGAAAGATGCCAACAAAAAGGTACAGCTGATCTATGCCTTTAATGGTGTGGGAAAAACACGCCTTTCGCGCGAGTTTAAGCAGTTGATTGCGCCCAAGGCTGATGGGAATGAAGTCGATGAACCCGAGTTGGCGCGCGACAAAATTCTGTATTACAACGCCTTCACGGAAGACTTGTTTTATTGGGATAACGATTTGGAGCAGGATGCCGAACCGAAATTGAAAATCCAGCCCAACTCCTTCACGGATTGGGTGCTGAAGGACCAGGGCCAGGACCAAAACATCATCACGACCTTCCAGCATTATACCAACGAGAAACTCACGCCGCGCTTCAATGACGAATACAAAGTTAAAAGCAACGACGATAAAGAGATCACAATCAAAGCCTTCTCTGAAGTCACTTTTTCGATAGAGAGTGGGAGTGATAAACAATCAGGCAATCTCAAAATCTCGAAAGGCGAAGAAAGTAACTTCATCTGGAGCATCTTCTACACGCTGCTGGATCAGGTCATCAACACGCTCAATGTCGTCGAGCCAGAAAATCGCGAAACCCGGCAGTTTGATCATCTTGAATATGTATTCATCGATGACCCAGTCAGTTCGTTGGATGAGAATCATTTGATTCAGCTGGCCGTAGACTTGGCGCAGCAGGTCAAGTCAAACGAGTCTGAGGTCAAGTTCATCATCACTACACATAACCCGCTTTTTTATAACGTTATGTACAGCGAGCTGAACAGTGATAAAGGCAGCTACAAGTATAGGAAACATTTTGAGAAATATCGGATTACAAAGCATGATGATGGCACGTTTAACCTTATGAATCAGCCCAATGAGTCACCTTTTTCGTACCATCTTTATCTGAAGTCTGAGATCGAAAAGGCTCTCGAGAGTGGAGAGATAAAGAAATATCATTTCAACTTCCTGAGAAATATCCTGGAAAAGACCTCCATTTTTCTTGGCTATGAAAGGTGGGGAGATGTGTTGCCGAAAACTGATGACGGGAAAACCAATCCTTATGAGGCCCGCATCATCAACATCTCTAGCCATTCGAAACACGCAGGCGAAGAAGTGGCCGATCTCACCGAAGACGACAAGCGTGCGTTTGGATTTCTGATGGCTCATGTGAACAAGATCTACCGTTTGCAACTGGATAAGAGCTAGGAAACGGGGGTAAGGGCTGAATATGTGCGAGTACAAGACCATCGCCGAATCGAACTGCTTTATCGTTCTCGACAAGTACACCCAGGAATGGCAAAGCACGGAGAGCTACCAAAGCGAAAGCGATCTGGAGCGCGAGCTTATTCAGGATTTGCGCAATCAAGGATATGAATTCCTGCCTGCGCTGAATACCCCTGAATCCTTGCTGGCCAATGTGCGCGTGCAGTTGCAAGCACTCAATGGCATGCAGTTCACGGACGACGAGTGGCCGCGCTTTGTGGAAACGTGGCTCGACCCATCCAGTGACGGCATCGTCGATAAAACCCGCAAGATCCATGACGACTATATCTACGACTTCGTCTTTGACGATGGGCACATCCAGAACATTTATCTGCTGGACAAAAAGAACATTTCACGCAACAAGGTGCAGGTGATCAAGCAGTTTGAGCAAACCGGTACGAGCGCTAACCGTTACGATGTAACGGTTCTGGTGAATGGTTTGCCACTGGTACAGGTGGAGCTGAAAAGGCGCGGAGTGGGCATTCGTGAAGCCTTTAACCAAGTGCACCGCTACAGCAAGGAGAGCTTCAACAGCGAGCAATCCTTGTTCAAATATTTGCAGATGTTTGTGATCTCCAACGGCACCGACAGCCGATATTTTGCCAACACCATCCAGCGCAACAAGAATAGTTTTGATTTCACCATGAACTGGGCGAAGGCAGATAACAACCTGATCAAAGACCTGAAGGACTTTACTGCCACCTTCTTCCAGAAGAAGACCCTGCTCAATGTATTACTGCACTATTCAGTTTTTGATGCCAGCGACACGCTAATGGTGATGCGTCCCTACCAGATTGCCGCTACTGAGCGCATTTTGTGGAAGATCAATAGCGCCTATCAAGCCAAGAAATGGAGCAATACGGAAGGCGGCGGCTTCATTTGGCACACTACCGGTTCTGGCAAGACTCTGACCAGCTTCAAGGCGGCGCGCCTGGCCACCGAACTGGAGTTTATCGACAAGGTGCTTTTTGTGGTGGACCGCAAGGATCTGGACTACCAGACCATGAAGGAATAC
>Ga0224529_1001353_pt1 | contig 15014 bp, 11 predicted proteins | sample CBST50metaG_FD_179893 | JGI IMG/M metagenome (GOLD analysis project Ga0224529, IMG submission 179893) | Peat soil microbial communities from Stordalen Mire, Sweden - C.B.S.T50 | ecosystem: Environmental > Terrestrial > Soil > Wetlands > Peat | place: Sweden: Norrbotten County, Stordalen Mire... | reverse complement strand
GGGCAACTGATGGCGCAACTGGTTGGCATCGCCGCGCTGCTGGGTGTGATTCTTCCCCTGGTTTATCTGCTCTTCTGGCTGCTTAACCGGATGGTTGCCTTCCGCGCTGATCCCGATGGAGAGCGCATTGGCATGGATCTACACGAGCTAGGCGGAGGCGCCTATCCAGAGTTTGTCATTCACCGTGATGACGCGTACCAGTGAGGCGGGGAATAGGTGGGGAAAACAGCGGAATGTCGACCTCGCCTCTCAGTGCTTCGCCAGCGCTATCATCAATGCAAAGATAAGAATTGGTGTCAGCGCCAGAGCCACATAAAGCAGCATTTTTCCTCGCCTAAGCAGCTTCATTTTGCCCAGGGACGGTCGCCCCGTAGTTTCTTCTACACCCACCAGTTCCTGGTGCTCCAGCTCCCAGGCCATTTCGCTGGCGGTCGGGTAGCGATGGCGAGGGTTGCGCTCCAGGGCGCGATTCAGAATTTCTTGCAATTCGGGCGTGACCTCGGCTCGCAACTTACGCGCGGGCTTGGGATCATTCAACACGCGCTCGTTCATCACTGCTAGGGGATTGGGCCCGCGGAATGGTGGTTGGCCAGTAAGCATCTCATAGAGCATGATGCCCAGCGCGTAGATGTCGCTGCGCTGGTCGCCGCGATGGCCTTGCACCTGCTCCGGGGAGATGTAGTCGGGGGTTCCCAGGGCCGCCGACAGGTTCACATGGGTTAGCCGTCGCGCATCTTCCTTCATGGCAATGCCAAAATCGATCAGCTTGATGCTGTCTTCGTTGCCCACCATGATGTTTTCCGGCTTCAGGTCGCGATGCACCACACCATGCTTGTGCATGTAATCGAGCGCCTCGCAGATGGCGCAGGTGAGTTGGGTGGCGCGCTCAATGGGCAGGCGCCCCTCCTCGTGCAAAATATCGCGCAGCAGCCGGCCCTCGACCCACTCGATCACCATGTAAAGACGGCTCCGCTCTTCGCCGTCAAAAGTCTTGACCACGCCCGGGTGGTCAAGCTCCTGGCCGATTTCCTGTTCGCGCTTGAAGCGCTCGACGAGAATGGGATTAGCTTCCATCTCCGCGTGGGGCAGCTTGATGGCCACGGCTCTGCCGGTGTTCTGGTCGGTAGCTTTGAAGAGCGTAGCCATTCCGCTGCGCGCAATCATCGCGTCCAGGCGGTAGTGATCCAGTGTATCTCCGGCTTGCAATGGGTCCATGTACGCACACTAAAAAGCAGAGTCCGTCGCAACCTACTCAGGTAGTTTCAGCATGCCCTAACTCCGCCTTGTTTCATGCCAAGATACTACATCACTTACTCGCCGCCGAAGGGATTGCCTTCGTGGGGTTTCAGCCGGGTTGGATCAGGCGTGGAGGCAGCTTGGTCTGTACGACTCTTGTTCGTGCTTCCAACCTGCTTGTCAAAGGAGAGAAAGACGCGGTTGGGGTCGCCGGGCAGCATATGCTTGTCTGTCAGGGCCAAGCGCACCCGGCGGCGAAACTCCCGCAGTACACCGTATTGCTGGGTGGCCAGCGTCTTGAAAACTACCGGGAAAACGAGCTCCGAGCCCTTGATTGCATCAAGACCCAGAATCTGTGGCTCGTTGACGAACACCGCGCTAAACTCCGCGCTGTGACGCACTTCGGCGGCGACGCTCTTCAGCACCTCGATCACTTCGTCGGGGTTGGCGGAAAAATCCACGCTCACGTTGATCGTGGACGTCGAGTAGTCCCGGCTCTGATTGGCCACGGTGGTGATTTGCGAGTTGGGAATCACATACAGAGTTCCATCCGCATCGCGCACCGTCGTCTTGCGCAGGGTCATGGCCTCAACCACGCCCGACAGGCCGGCTAAACGCACCGTGTCACCAACGTTGAACTGGTCTTCAATGAGAATGAGAACCCCGTTGAGCATGTCGCGCACAATATTTTGCGCGGCCAGGCCAACCGCCACGCCGGCAATTCCGGCCGAGGTGAGCAGCGGCGCCAGGTTGACTCCCACGGCGTCCAAAAACTGCAGGCTCACAATCAGTCCGATGACCGCCAGCCCGGTGGTGCGAATGACGCCGGCCAGAGTCCTGACTTGGGAGACGCGCGTCTGCGCGGGTGCATGCTGCTCGGCGATGTGGATCATGCGCGCCGTGATCAGGTGCAGCAGTCGGCTCAGAACAAAAGCAATCAAGGCAACCATCAGCAGATGAGGAAGCCTGATGTGGATGAACTCTTGAGCATCGTCGGTCCACTCGTCAAGGATTTTTCCCAGAAAGCGCCCCTCTGAAAACAAGCCCATTCGTGTTGCCAATAGAATTGGATGCATCCCAAATCTCCTTTCCTTAGACTAGACTGCGCACGGGAGTAACTGGTAACTGTTTTCTTTTCTATCCGTGCCGAGTGGGAAGGTAGATCATGGTTATTTTCCAGCCGGAAGCCGCAAGCGGTGGGGATTTTGCTTTCGGTGAGTGCCAACCCGGACAAAGATCCGCCGCGCGAGCAAGGACCTGATTGCTACAATGGCTAGTGGAAGTTCGATATTTCAGTGATGGTAAAAAACAGGTTAAGGGGAGTGAAGGGAATGGGACTGCCAGTTTCCAGCGCTCATGAGTCAGTGCAGGTTGCCGTTGGCAGCAGCGCTTTGAGCCCGCAACAAAGGGTTGATGTCTACCGGCTGATGGTGCTTTCTCGCCGTGTGGACGACCGCGAAATCCTGCTCAAGCGGCAGCAGAAGATCTTTTTTCAGATTTCTGGAGCTGGCCACGAAGCGCTGGGGATCGGAGCGGCCTTGGCTCTGCGCCCTGGCTGCGACTGGTTCTTCCCCTACTATCGCGACCGCGCGCTGTGTCTGGCGCTGGGCGTTACCCCCACCGACATGCTGCTGCAATCCGTGGGTGCGGCCAGCGATCCGGCCAGCGGTGGACGTCAGATGCCGACCCATTGGGGCAGTCGCGAGCTGAACATTGTCAGCCTATCTTCCTCAACCGCAACTCAATTGCTTCATGCGGTAGGCTGCGCCGAGGCTGGTCGCTATTTCAGCCGCCATCCCGAAATCGCGGCGAAGGCTGAGGGCGACTACCGCGCTTTTCGCGACGTCAAGTTCCATGGCGACGAGGTCGTGTATACCTCACTGGGCGATGGATCCACTTCCCAGGGCGAGTTTTGGGAGGCGTTGAACACCGCTTCGAACCAGAAGCTGCCGGTCATCTTTTGCGTCGAAGACAACGGCTACGCCATCAGCGTTCCGGTCGAAGTGAACACTCCCGGCGGCAACATTTCGCGCCTAGTGGCCAACTTTCCCAACTTCTACTTTGCTGAGGTGGATGGAACCGACGCGGAGACCAGCTTTCAGGCCTTCCAGGCCGCAGCGGCCCACTGCCGCGCCGGTTGCGGGCCAGCGTTCATTCATGGCCACTGCCTGCGCGCCTACTCCCACTCACTTTCCGATGATGACCGGCTCTACCGATCAAAGGTTGAGCGCGAAGCCGACCTGCTTCGCGATCCCATCATCAAGCTGCGCGCCAGCCTCCTCCGTGACGGCGTCTTGACCGAAGCGGAACTCGTCGCTTTGGAAAAGTCCCTGGACCGTGAGGTTGCTGAAGCTGCTGAGGTCGCACTGGCTGCCCCACTGCCCTCGATTAAGGGAATCAGCAAGCACGTTTATTCGGAGGATTTGGATCCCACCAGCTCCACGTTTGCCGCCGAGCAGCCAGCCGCTCCGGGCACGGTCAGCGGCGGCAAGCCGGGCAGTGAGCCCAGCGCCGAACCGCGCACCATGGCCGACCTCCTCAACGCCTGTCTGCATGACGAAATGCGCCGCGATCCGCGCATCGTGGTTTATGGCGAGGACGTGGCCGACGCCAGTCGTGAGGCGGCTCTCGCCGAGGTCAAAGGCAAGGGCGGCGTCTTCAAACTCACCTCGGGCCTGCAAAAAGAATTCGGCTCGGAACGGGTTTTCAACTCGCCGTTGGCCGAGGCCAACATCGTAGGCAGGGCGCTGGGCTACGCCGTGCGCGGCATGAAGCCGGTTGTAGAAGTTCAATTTTTTGATTACATATGGCCTGCCATGCACCAGATTCGCAATGAGTTGTCGGTCCTGCGCTGGCGCTCCAACGGCGTCTGGGCTTGTCCGGCGGTGATTCGTGTGCCCATCGGCGGCTACCTGACCGGCGGCTCCATTTATCACTCACAGTCGGGCGAGAGTATCTTTACCCACATTCCCGGTCTGCGCGTGGTTTTTCCATCCAACGCCTTGGATGCCAACGGCCTGTTGCGCACCGCAATCCGTTGTGACGACCCGGTGCTTTTCCTCGAACACAAGCGGCTTTATCGTGAGACCTACGGTCGCGCGCCTTATCCGGGGCCGGATTTCGCCATTCCTTTCGGCAAGGCGAAGATTGTTCGTCCAGGCAAGCACATCACCTTGGTGACTTATGGCGCCTTGGTGCCGCGCGCCGTGCAGGCCGCCGAGCGGGCCGCGCGCGAAAACGGCATCGAGGTGGAGATTCTCGACCTGCGCACTCTGAACCCCTATGACTGGGAGGCAATCGCTACTTCGGTGCGCAAGACCAGCCGAGTCATTATCGCTCATGAGGATATGCTCAGTTGGGGCTATGGCGCGGAGATTGCAGCCCGCATCGCCGACGAACTTTTCGACGATCTTGACGCCCCGGTGCGCCGCATCGGATCGATGGATACCTATGTGGCCTATCAACCGCTGCTCGAAGACGCTATTCTCCCCCAACCGGAGGCCATCTTCAAGGCGATCGTTGCCTTGCAAGCCTATTGAGATTAGGCGGATTGATGAATCCCAGGCTTGGCAAGCACAGCCTGGGATTCATTGCTGGTAAAGTGTTGATTTCCATCGCCATTTCCAGTGAAGCAGCGGAAAATCTTCATGGATTCTTTATGCGTTCGACTCTAGAATCCAGTTAACTATTTTGCATTTTAATTGCGCCCCAAAAAAGGAGACCCATGTCGACTGACTACCGCAATTTCCTTGCCCTCTCGTATGAGGAGCTGGAAGAACTCAACCTGACCGCTAAGGCCGAGCGCGCCAACCGCGTGTCCGCGGACGAAATTCGCGAAAAACGGTTGAAGTACCTGACTGACGAGAAGCGGATCAAGGCTGTTACGGTGCTGTTTTCGGACCTCGAAGGTCGGCTGCACATGATCGACTATGACAAAAAGTTCCTCATCGGCTCCTACGAGAACCTGACCTTCGACGGTTCCTCGATTCGCGGCTTTACCGCGCAGAAGGAAAGCGATCTTCGTCTGGGCATCGACTGGTCAGCCTTCTACTGGGTGCCGGCTGACGTCTTCGGTACGGGCAAGGTGCTGGTTTTCGGCGAAGTGATCGACAAGGATGGTACCCCCTATTCGGGTGACATGCGCGGCGTACTGAAGGGCTATTCCGCCAAGCTCTATAAGGAAAAGGGCTACACCCTCAACGCCGCCAACGAGATTGAAGGCTTCCTGTTCAAAGGCATTGATGCCGAGCAGACCTTCAACGAAACCGGCAAGTTCGAGCTGGTTTCGACCGGTGGCTATTACCACTCTCTCCCTCTCGATCCGTTGCGCCAGTTTATCGACACCTCCGCCGAAGTGCAGCGCGCCATGGGCTTCCAGAACGAGAAGGACCACCCGGAAGTCGCTCCCAGCCAGTTTGAGATCAACTACGGTTACGGCGAGGTTGTTGCTGCTGCCGACCAGATCCAGCTCTACAAGTTGCTGACCCGCCAGATTGCCAACAATACAGGCTACACGGCAAGCTATTTGCCCAAGCCGATCGTCGGTGTCAACGGTAGCGGCATGCACACCAATGTTTCAATCTCCAAGGACAAGACCAACCTCTTCTGGGATCCAAAGGGCGAAGAGCAACTCTCGGCTCAGGGATGGGATTTTATCGACCGCATCCTGTCGAAAGCGCTGGACATCTGCCTGATTCTGAACTCGAGCGTCAACTCCTATCGTCGTCTCGATCCACATTTTGAGGCTCCGAATCAGATCAAGGCTTCGGCCACCGATCGTGGCTCGATGGTTCGCGTTCCCATCGGCAATCACAAGTCGATGCGCGTCGAGGTTCGCTCGGTTGCTCCCGATGCCAACCCCTACATGACGCTGTATTCGATCTTCAAGACTGGCATCGACGGCGACAAGGCTGCTATCGACAACATTCGTCAGGCCAAACGCTATCTGCCTGATCACATCCAGGCCGCCATTGCCGATTTCGAGGGCTCCGCATGGATCTCGAAGATCTTTGGCGACGACGTCAAGCAGCGCTATGTTGACCTCAAGCAGTCGGCTGCAAATCGTTCGCCCGTCGAACTGGGAACTTTCGTCAAGGGTTCCGAGGTGCAGTATCACCACGCGGTTTACAACCAGTCGTTGTGGAACCAATTCTAGAGAAATCAACAGTAAAACACATGGGCTTTAGCTTCCGAGGGTAGGTTTCCTCCACTACCCCATGTGGAGAACCAGAAAAAGCGGCGCAAACCGAACCATAGGTTTGGGCCGCTTTTTTCTGCATTTCCTCTGGCTCTGAGTAAGATTCAGGCTCTATCGGCAGCAGTCGCAACGGCAATAGACTACGGTCGTAATTGAATAAGTTGCATTTGAATCGCGAATTATGCCCCAAATTTAGACATATTCTTCAGAAAAAGTTAAAGTTCCTCCCTGCCTTGTCGATGCTATAAACACTGTTAAGCTCTGAACCAGGAGGAGCGGAGATGGGAATCACCACCATTGTTAACTTGAACCCGCTGCCAAACGTTCGGCCCGTCGATCGAAGTGTTGACCCGCCAGCCATGGAACGGGTCGAACAAACAACCAGAATCGCCGACGCTACCTATTCTCCTCACGGCTCGAAGGCTTCGCGTGGCTCGGAGAGCGAAGACTCGGACGAAGACGACCTGGAAGTTTTGGATGACGGCGGGGATCCTGTCGTCACCGTAAAGAACGCCGATGAGAGCCCTAAGCGGCAGATCAACTTTGTAGCCTGAGTCTCTTTCATGGGCGGTGTAAATGCTCAGTCCGCAAGCCGGAAAGCTCTGCGGATCGGAACAACGAAAAATCCCCATCTCTGTGCGATCTCTCGAAAACAGATCACGCAGAAATGGGGATTTTCAGCTATAAATTTGCGTTCCTACTGAACGCCGTCCAGCTTTGCTTGGTACTCAATGATCTGCTTGAGGGTTTCGTAAGGCATGCCGCCGACACCAACCTGACGACCATTGACGACCAGCAAGGGGGTTTGGTTGACATTCAAATCCTTGGCTAGTTTGACCCCAGCCTCAACCGTCGCCTTGGTCTCCGGAGTTGCCGCACAGACCGCAACCTTGGCCGGATCCAGAGTAGCCTTGGTGACGGCGCTGTTCAGGGTCAGCGTAGCCCCATCCGCGCTAGCCAAGCCATCCTGCCCCTCAAACACCGCAGACGCGAAGGTAAAGAAGGCGTCCTGGCCGCCCAACTTGCTTACGCAAACGCCGTAGGCCGCGGCGGTGGCCGCCTCTGGATGCTGCGACAGCGGATAGTTCTGGAAGACAATTCGGGCTTTTGGAAAATCCACCGCGAGCTTGTCCATGTTGGCCTGAGCCGCCTTGCAGTGGGGGCACTGGAAGTCGGCAAACTCCACAATCTCCAGATTCTTCGAGGCCGAGCCGCGATAAGGGCCGTCTGCTCTCTTTTGTAATTCCGCGCGAAGTTCTGCGTAAGGGTGTTCACCGAAGGGCATGATCTCGTCGCCTGCAACCAGATGCTTTCCGTCTGGAAGCACAAAAAACTTGGCGACTGCGGGCTTCTGCTTGCCTGTCTTGTCGCCTACCAGCGCCGTCACCTGGCTCACTCCCTCAACCTGAGTCTTCTGGATCGACCACACCTCGAAGATCCGGCTGTCGTCATAACCCCAACTCGTTTCCAGAAAGGCGCTAACTACTTCTCTGCTGGGTGAAGTGGCGGTGAAATTGGCCGGGTCGGGCTTGGGGAAAACCGGTGCGGCGGTTGGGGCTGGCGCCGGAGCCGAGGCATTGGGCGCGGCAGCGTCCTGCTGCTGGGCGGATGCCTGAATCATGGGCAGGGAAAGAGCGATAAGCGCAAATGCGCTGGCAAAACGGGCAGACGAACGGATCAAGCTGATTCTCCTTAAGCGGCGGATAAACTCTCGACTACTAGCTTATACCTGAACTTTGACAGCAATGGGAAATCTGCGTCCCATGCCAAACGACTTGGAGGTGACTTTTAGAATCGGTGCGGCCTGTTGGCGTTTGTATTCGCTTCGCTCGACCAGGCGTACTACCTGTTGGACGAGTTCCAAGGCAAATCCGTTTGTCCGGGCAATCTGCTCCGGGGTCTCATAGCGCTCTACATAGGCTTCTAGAATTGGATCGAGAACATCGTAGGGCGGCAGCGAATCGGTGTCTTTCTGATCGGGCCGTAGCTCTGCCGAAGGCGGTTTTTCCAGAATCGCCCAGGGAATCACCTCGCGTTCCCGGTTGAGCCAGTGGCAGACGGCGTAAACACGGGTCTTCACCAGGTCACCTATCACCGCCAGAGCGCCCACCATGTCGCCATAAAGTGTACAGTATCCCACTGCCATCTCCGACTTGTTGCCGGTGGTCAACACCAACGCGGAAAACTTGTTGGAAAGAGCCATCAGCAGGTTGCCGCGAATGCGCGACTGAATATTTTCTTCTGTCGTATCGGGCTGAGTGCCATGGAACAAAGGCTTCAGCGTTTGCGAAAACTCGTCGAAGAGCCCGCTAATGGCAATCACTTCGAAGCGTATCCCAAGGTTGGCTGCCAAGTGCCGGCTATCGTCGATCGATCCAGAGGAGGAGTAAGGACTCGGCATGCCGATGGCTGTCACATTTTCCGCACCCAAAGCATCGGCGGCGACAGCCGCCACCAGTGCCGAATCAATGCCACCACTCAGGCCAATCAGGACTTTCTTGAATCCACACTTATGCACGTAATCGCGCGTCCCCAGCACCAAGGCCCGGTAGGCCGCCGCAGTGTCGTCCTCCTCAGGGCAGGGAATTGCCGCTGCGGAAAAAGGGTCGACAAAAATCAGATCTTCGGCAAAGGAGGCTGCTTGAGCTATCAGTTCGCCGTGCGCATTCAGCGCCAGCGAGGAGCCATCAAAGAGCAGCGAGTCGTTGCCACCCACCTGATTCGACTGCAACACCGGAATTCCGTCACGTCGCGCAATGGCCGCCAGCATCTCCCGGCGCAGCGCCCGCTTGCCATGCCAAAAGGGCGAAGCGGAAAGGTTGATGTGCAGGTCTGGATGCTGACGCATCAGTTCTTCCATTGGATCGATCGAATAGAGACGGCGCGGCCAAAAATTCTTGTCGTTCCAGGCGTCTTCGCAGATCGTGATGGCCAGTCGTACGCCGTCTAACTCGATCACCCGCTGCAATCGCGCCGCGGAAAAATAGCGCTGTTCGTCGAAGACATCGTAGAAAGGAAGCAAGCGCTTATGCTGCTCCAGTAGTATCTGACCGCCGTCGATCAATACCGCTGCGTTTACCGCAGGTTTACCGCTATCATCCCCAGCCGGAAGAGCTACTCCGACCAAGACTGCCGTGGGCAGTTCACGGGTTGCCGTCGCCAATTCATTCAGCGCACTTCGACAGCGGTCGAGGAAACTCGGTTTCTCCAGAAAGTCAGCGGGGGGGTATCCACACAGAGCCAATTCAGAAAAGGCCGTAAGTCGCGCACCAGACTCGGCTGCGCGACGGCTGGTGGTAAGAATATTTTGGAGATTTCCGGTGAAATCCCCCACCGTGGGATTGGTCTGAGCCAGTGCGATCTTCACACTCTCAGTTTAAAGCAAGTCGGGGAACTGCCCCAGTGCTTCTCAAATCGCAAAGCCCTTGCATGGGGATGCAAGGGCTTTGCTTGAGCAAAAAACATCCACTCCAACCGCAACAGCCTACGATCCAGTTCCTGAAAACACTACGCCGATGGTGCGGACAATGATTTTCAGATCCAGCCAAATGCTCCAGTTTTCGATGTAAGTCACATCCAGCGAGATGTAACTGTCAAACGACGGGTCGCGGCGTCCCTGTACCTGCCAAAGCCCAGTAATTCCAGGCATGACGTCGAGACGGCGCAGATGGCTCAACTTGTACTGTTTCACTTCGCTGGCAATCGGCGGGCGCGGACCTACCACGCTCATATCACCGCGCAGCACATTGAAGAACTGGGGCAGCTCATCCAAGGAATACTTGCGCAATATCCGCCCTAACCGAGTCACGCGGGGATCGTCGGTAATCTTGAATAAAACTCCCTCGCGCTCGTTTCGATCCATTAGCTTGGCGCGCAGCTTTTCGGCATCGCTCACCATGGTTCGAAATTTGAAGCAGCGGAAGACGCGGCCCTTTTTCCCAATGCGCTCGGAGGCGTAAAAAACCGGTCCTTTCGAGTCCAACTTCACCGCAATTCCAATCGCCAGCAAAATTGGCGAGATCAGCGTCAGGGTGACGGCCGAAAAAACAATATCCAGCCCGCGCTTCATCAGCAGCTCAACCTCTGGCACACGACCGCGATATAGAGGGATGGTCGGGAATTGGCCGATGTATTCGATGGGGCTGTTCCAGGTCAGCCCGTCATACATGTCCGGAATAATGCGCAGATCGACGCCATGGGCGCGTGCCTGCTCTAGCACTCCCTGAACCACATTGCGTTCGCAAGGGGTGGTGAAGAATATCTCGTCCACAAACTTTTTGCGGGCATTCTGAAACAGAGTGTCCAGTGTGCCCACCACATCTCCCGATGCCGACAACGAAGTCGCCCCCGAGCCGGAAAAGTCAATAAAGCCCTTGAAGGTGTATCCCAGGTGGCGAATGCTCTCCAAATGATGCCGCAAGGCATGTGCTTCCGGGCCATTCCCCACGATCAGAACATTGCGCGTTCCCACCCCATGTTCAAAACGGCGATAAAGCAAGACGCGATAGACCAAGCGCCGAAAACTGAGAGCTACAATCACCAGCCCAACCGTCAGCAATACAATGCTGCGGGGAATGTCCTCGGCATGAACCAGATAGAGCGTACCGGTAAGCAGCAGGCCAGAAGTCAGGCATGCTTGCACGCTCAAACGCTGCTCATGCAAAAAACTGCTCAGTCTGAGCGGTGCATACAGATGCAAGCGGCGACTGGTCAAAAGCAAAGAGAGGGTAAATCCACACAAAAGAATCAGCAAAATGCCCAAGGAACGCCCATGGAACAGCGTTCCGCGTAACAAGCCTTTCAGGCCTTCGATGGGGCTTGTATGCATCTCATAGATAGTGGCCAGTGCTGCGGAACCGATAATCGTCATCGCGTCCAGCACCATCCACATTTTGACCGTTCCTCGATTGCCACGCACGGAATCTTCCGGCGCTTCTCCTGCCCATTCTGGAGAGGATGAGACAGTCGTGGCGACTCGTTGCCAGAATTCTGAAGAAGTGGCCATATGCGTTTCGTCGACCTCAAGCGTTCAACGTCGTGGAAAGTTAAATGGTTTTCGAGTAGAGAGCCCGGCAAAAAACAAAAAATGCCAAAGGATATAAATCTCGCGCGGGTCTCTTCTGCTTGAATGCACATCTCGATCTGGGGTTGCAGATCAAGTCGGAACGCTCTCACCCTCGCAGCTTAACCACGCCAGTGAGAATAGTTCATGCAATGCTTGGTTCTCGTTTGTCCGTCGCTCCGCTTTTAGCGCAGAGTTGAACCTATGATTAAGGCTGGTAGGGGAAACCAACCTGACCCAGATTAACTTCGTTCCGACGAGAAAACTCTTTAAACCAGAGAAACTCGTTGGTAGGGGTGAAGCTAAATCGAACATCTTCATTGTACCAGAATGAAACACTGAAAGGGAGCTATATATTTTCCCTTTCGGTAATCTGGGGCATTGATCGGTTCGATTCCCCGTTTCCATCTACAGAATCGCTGAAGGATTGAGGATAGACAAGAGAATTTTAGCTTTGCCTGATTACCGGATGATCGATTCCATTGTCCGAAGGTAACAAATAGGCATCTAGGGTAAGAAATTGCTGAATATGAGGATCACTCGAAACTAAAAACTCCGCCAAAGTCCCAAAAAATTGCGCTCGGCCCTGATGAAGAAACAGAACCAGGTCCGCCAAACGCTTGGCAAAGCGCATATCGTGGGTGACTACGATGCTGGTGAGCCCGAGATTCACTTTAAGTCGCTGGATCAGATCGCCGAGCAGGCGGGCGATGATCGGATCGACCATGGTGGTAGGTTCGTCGTAGAGAACAACTTCTGGCTTTGCGGCCAAGGCGCGGGCAATGGCCACGGCGCGGCGGCGGCCGGTGGAGAGGCTGGCAGGCAGCTCTTCGGCCACGTCCTCGGCGCCCACCATGGTAATCAACTGGTCTACTTCGGCCTGGATCGCTTCCTCGTCCAGGCTGCTTCGCTCGCGCAGGGGAAAGGCCACGTTCTCGCGCACACTCAGTGAGTCGAAGAGCGCACCATTCTGAAAGACCATGGTTACGCGCTTGCGAATCTCTCGCAGCCCCTCTTCCGAAAGGCCCGTAAGCTCCTGGTCGTCAATGCGAATGGAGCCGGTATCCGGCTGCAAAAACCCCATCAACATGCGCAGGGCCACCGACTTGCCCACACCGCTGCGACCGAGAATGCAGAGCGTCTGGCCGCGATTGACCGAGAAGCTCACGTCCTCCAGCACCGAGCGGCCATCAAACGAGATGCCCACATGGCGAAAGGCGATGAAGTGCTCAGGCGTGGCGTTGGGTGCGTCCATCTGGCCCGCGCCCGCTTCAGCCCGCGCCTCGGGCGGCTCCGATTTGGAGGTGCAATCGAACATGCTTCTGCATTCAGCTTACTTGATCGTGGGCCTGGGCGATTGCGGCTTGCGTCCGATCCTCGCTCAAAATCATAAGCCGGGCTATCAGAACATTGCGGCAGAGTTCCCCTTCGCCAAATAGCAAAATCCGCACCCCAAAAGCCAATTTTTGCTCCCAAAAATCATTTCTGGCCTGCCGTAGGATTTGGTCGCCGTCTTGGCAATTGTCTTGGACGTGGACTTCGTAGATTCGCGGATCAGGCGTCCCGCGAAGTGAAACTTATATCACCAATTTTGAGGACGGCCATGTTCTGCTCCTGTTCATCGTGAGGCGCCGGTACAAATGCAGTCGGCGCAAGTGGAGGGTGAGGCAGGATGCTTGTTCGTGCAAATCGGCGAGACGCGATTCTGTGAACCGAAGAGGGAAAGAGATTTTCGAGGTGGGAGCCACAACCTGAGCAGGCTTGCTATCGGAATTGCATCCGTTTTGAAACAGAGTTGGCACAAAAATGTGCACAATCGCCTTTTTCTTTTGTTTTTGGGGAATGCTTGAAAGTGCGCTAAGTTGTTTATTTTATTTGGCTCCTGAGGTAGGACTCGAACCTACAACCCTTCGGTTAACAGCCATCGAATTTGCCGGCCTTCCTGCCGCTATCGATTGCTATAAACCACTATACAAGATGCGTTTACGCACTGCTAAAAAAACGCTGATTGCTATTCATAAAGCCTGAATAGCGCCCTATTTTGAATGAGCGTGGGCACAAAACTGGGCACAGTCCACCACGCCTGTGATTTCTGACCGTGACAAACCTGCGACCTCCACCGTGTGAAGGTGGCGACCGTAGACCGTTTTGTTGACGGCAAAGGAGTTATAAATCGGATGAGTCGGCAAAACCGGCATAATCGGCGCTATTTGCTACCAAATTGCTACCAATTCTTCCAACCAATCACCGCAGTGGGCAATTGGGCTGAACGTGCAGGGTCAGCCCAAATCTCCTTTACTGGCTCCGCGCGGCTCTCCACTCATACTTCGAGCTTGCATTTGGGTGCCGCGGTGAGATTGAACCGATCAGTATCCTTCGTATCCATGAAAAATGAGCGAAAATCGGTGAAAAATAGCTTTGAAATCGAAGTTGATTGCGCCCAGCGTTCGGTCCTGAAAGCGAACTGATCGCCCAAGTTCCTTCTCAGATCCAGCGCGAGTGACGATGCATCTGTGGGGAGCAAGAACTCGCAGATAAGCATCACGATGCCCGCTTCCGTGTCAAGGTGTGCTGCAATCTGTAAATAACATACAGTAAAGTACTTAGAAGTTTGAAGAGTCGAAAAAAACGGCACAATTGGCGCTATTTGCTGCCAAATGCTGCCAAATTTACCCGAGCGGGCCAACGGGCTGATCGTGTGGGATCAGCCCGGCAACTTCCAGCATTTCGTTCAATCTCACACCTCGGCAAGGGACAGGCATAGACCGGGAGACCAGCTCAAAAGGACTGGGAACGGATGCCGCCTTTGCTCCGACGGTGTGCCATGCGAACCCATGACGCGGCAAAGGCATGCGGAGCTATGCTTCTGGAATCCCCATGGTCTGGACATTTCCAATAATGTGCTATACATTGGACCATATAATGCCATAGGGCTTTATGTATGGAGCCTTATCAATGAGATCGAATGTGTCAGATGTTCTACCCCCCGCGGTCAAACGGTCGCTGACCAAATTCGGCAGCGACCTCGCAACCGCGCGGCGAAAGCGTGGACTCACAATCCTTGCCGTCGCCGAGCGCATGGGCGTTGCCAAGAACACTTACCTCCGCGCCGAGAAGGGCGACCCCAAAGTTGGCCTTGGCGTGTACGCGATGGCGCTTTTCGTCTTGGGCTTTGGCGAACCTCTTGGCGCTCTTATCGACGTGAGCCGCGACGATACCGGCCTTCTGCTCGATGAAGAACGTCTGCCCAAGCGTGTGCGCATGAAAAAAGCACGGGTGCCGCAATCATGAAACGAAATATCGACGTGATGTTGGGCGATGGGGTCGAGATCGGCACACTGCGTTACGACCTGCAAGGCCATCGCGAAAGCGCCGCATTCGAGTATGGTGCGGGCTGGCTCGGCGACCCCGCGCATTTCACTCTGGGGCCGACGCTTCCGCTCCAGGCGGGACCACAGTTTCATCGCAAGTCAAAAGACGGTTCTCTATTTCACGCCGCGATTGCCGACACCGAGCCCG
>Ga0224529_1001351_pt1 | contig 15028 bp, 13 predicted proteins | sample CBST50metaG_FD_179893 | JGI IMG/M metagenome (GOLD analysis project Ga0224529, IMG submission 179893) | Peat soil microbial communities from Stordalen Mire, Sweden - C.B.S.T50 | ecosystem: Environmental > Terrestrial > Soil > Wetlands > Peat | place: Sweden: Norrbotten County, Stordalen Mire... | reverse complement strand
GCTTACATCTGAATGTAGTCACTTGAACTTTTACCCATCTCCAAGCCCACGGCTTGACCTACGATGAAGGCCACGGCCTCGGCTTCCGTCTCGCGTACGGTGGCGGTCGTCATGGTGCGGCGGTCGGATTTATGAAGATATTCATGCGCCGTTTCATGGACCAAAGTCACAAATTCTTCGGCCTTCGACTGGCCCGGCAGTAGAGCAATCTTTCCGCCGTAGCTGACGCCGAGAGCGGGCGCAATGTTTTCGGTGTATTCAAGCGCGATGCTCTGAGAATCGAGAAACGCAATCAACCGGTTCCGGTGTTCGCCCACATCGCCGGTAATCGAGTGCTCGAACTCGGGCAGATCCGCGCCTTCGGTTTGTGCCACGTCGAACACATACACGGCGCGGAATCCAATCAGTACAGGTGCGGGCTTTGTACTGTCGTCCTGGACGTTATTCCGGTCGGCGTTGTCCTTGCTGCGCCGCTTGCCAACCATCGGGGCAAGAATCTGGATGCCCTTCTCGCCGCGCTTCACAAACCGGCTCAGTTCCTTCCACGTGTGGAATCCGGCTACGTGTGTAGCCGTCGGGCGCTGTCGCGCGATGGCAAGAATATTGCCAAAGCTGTATTTATGGAAACGAGCCATTGCGCCGAGATAGGCGGTCAGTGTTTCGCTCTTGCCTGCTTCAAGCTGCTGAAGCAAAAAATCGACAGCCTGCTTGATGAGTTGCTGCGTGGGGTTTTCACGCTGTGCGGTGCGCTGTTGGTAAGGGGACTGGCTCGGAAGCGCCGCATTTTTGCTGTGCGGCGCGTTGCTGTTTCTGGTATTGCTGATTGCATAAGGCATGATCTTCGCTCTCCTCGGTGCCCGCGTGGGGCGGAATCTGAAGGAGGGCATCTGCCTCAAACCAAATTTCTTTGTTTGAGTGCCCCCGCTTCATGTCTTGCGCGGCGGGCAGAGGCGAGGCGGGTTCAGTCAAGGCCGGGCGTTCTCCAGCCCGTTCATCGCAGCGAATGCGGAGAGCCTTGACGGGTTCCGACCGCTTCTGCCATAAAGCCGCATGAAGCGGGGGCACTTAAACGAAGAAGAAATTAGGTCCTCTTCCGAATTGCTGTACGCTTGTACGCACGTAAGGGGCGGCGTTGCGGGCAGGAATAGGCCCGCATGGATGGGGAGCGTAGAACGCCAGCTTAATCGACGGTCGAAGCAAGGGAAGGGCCGCGCAGCCTTCCCACCGGATAGTCTCCGCTTTTCAGGTAGTAGCGAGATACTGAACCCAGTGAAAGAACAAAGGGGCATTTGCTTCCATTCACTGAGACAATCAAGATTGGGGAGAATGGTGCAATGGCATATAACCGAGACAAGGTGGACGAGATGACGTTGGCATTGCTATCGCTGACGATGTTCTCTGATGGGGACGTAACGCACGCATGGGAGGTGCTTGATCGGTTGCACGATCAGGGATACATCTCCGATCCAAAGGCAAGGCCAAGTTTGTAGTGATGACCGAGGTAAGGAATCAAGCACGCAAGTGATTTATTCTCTAGCTATTTTGAGCAATAGAAATTTATGAGATGAGCGATACAGTATGCCTGGGTGGACCCCGCCATCTTTTTTCGGTGAAAGGTGATGCGCCCTTTAAGGCATCTTGGATTGCAGCTTGATCCTTCTTCCATCGACGATGAACTCTCCGCAGCCGTGATGATGAATGGTCTTCGGATTCTTCTGCGCGGCATCGACCCATGCTTTGACCACTTCCAGAACGAATAGGTTGTACTCGTTCACCAGCCGTGTATTAACCACTTTGCATTCGAGATTGGCGAAGCACTCGGCGACAAGTGGCGCGGCAACCTGCTTGGCAGGAGTTGCTGTCAAACTGAAACGCTTGAATTTGTCTACGTCCTGACCAGAGCAGTTGCCAATGCCAACGACCTTGCGCGCCAGTTTCCGCGACGGAATGGCAATAACACACTCTTTGGTGGAACGTAGCGCCGCAAAGCTGTAGTCGGCGTTACTGACAATGCAAGCAACCAGCGGCGGCGTAAATTCGACCATCATGTGCCAGGACATCGCCATGACGTTGGCGTGGCCTTTGACCTCCGTGGTCAAAAGAACCACCGGCCCCGGCTCAAGCAATTGATAGACCTTCGACAACGGCAGATTTCTCATACGACTTGATCCTCTCAGGAACAGAGCTATTCAAAGCATGTTCGACGAGGTCCATTGTAGTCACAGACGGAACCTAAATCCCATTGCAGCATCCAGGTATGGTCCTTCGCTTCAAGTGCGTGGTGGATTTGCCCCTGCATCTCGGACGTTCGCCCCGGTTTTACGTTCACGCTGGCAAACCGCATAATTTCCAGTTTCCAAATTGGAAATTATCGGATTACAATGGCTCTATGCAAGGCCAGGACATTGCGCTTCTCCTCAAACTCGCTATCCAGAACGAGCCGAATCTTCCCTCGAAGGAACTGGCTGTAAGTCTCTTCATCTCTCCATCGGAAGTCTCCAAGGCGCTGAGACGTTGTGTGGATTCGGGGCTTCTCTACATCTCTGGTGCAGAAAAGCGGGTAAACCGGACTGCACTGCTGGAATTTTTGGGGCATGGATTGAAGTACGTTTTCCCGCCTGCCAGAGGTTCTCTGGTGCGAGGTGTGCCCACGGCTGCTGCTGCGGAGCCCCTGAAGTCGCATCTTTTGGATGACGGAGAGCCGCAAACGGTTTGGCCGTATGCGGAAGGTAAGGTGCGGGGAATCTCGATTGCGCCGCTCTATAAAGGAGCACCCAAGGCCGCGCTACTCGATTCCAAGTTCTACAGCGTGCTTGCGCTCTCGGACGCCATCCGCAGCGGCAGAACACGGGAACGCAACCTGGCAATCGAACTTCTCGAAAAGGAGATCCATGCCTGATCCGAACCTGCCGCTACTCGAAGATGCGGTACGCAAACTCGCTCCTTTTCTCGATGAAATCGTATTTGTTGGTGGTGTCACCTTGGGCCTTTTGATCACCGACGAAGCCGCCGCGCCCATTCGCGGTACAACTGATGTCGATGTGATCGCCGAGATCGTCACCTATGCTGATTACATCGCGTTCTCGGAGCGGTTGCGACAGGCCCACTTCACGGAAGACCAGGGGGAAGAACCCCTTACTTGCCGATGGCACAACGGCAAATTGACGTTGGATGTGCTGGCCTTGAACAAAGAGGTGCTGGGATTCACGAATATCTGGTACGAGCCAGCATTGCGCCATGCGTCCACCCTGACTCTGCCGGGTGGAAGATCCATCCGCGTGATCACTGCACCCTTTTTCCTGGCGACCAAGATGGAAGCATTTCGGGGCCGGGGCAAGATGGATTTTCAGGCAAGCCACGATCTGGAAGACTTTGTGGCGGTCATTGAAGGGCGAGAAGCCGTGATGCAGGAAATTGCAGAATCGCCGCAGGACGTACGGGATTATCTGGCCCAGGCAGCGAAGACTCTTCTGGCAGAGCCTCGGTTTCTTGATGTACTGCCAGGATTCGTGCTGGATTACGGACGAGTCCCGCTGATTGAAAAGCGGCTTGCATCCATTGCTGTTGGCGCCCAATGAATTGCAGGGAGTACGCGGCATCTTAGGGGCTATTGCCTCTGCCGTGACAGAAGTGCTTTTGATCGTAACCCATTGAAACTATGGGCACTGATGGCAAACAAAAGCACTCTAAGTCCTTATAAAAATCGGTAGGCAAACTCTCAGCACCCTCCTCAGCACCCTCGCCGACCTCTGTTTTTTGGTTACAGACCTCTGCCGTGCAGAAGCAAAGATCGATTCGCGTTCCGTCCTACCTCGCCTACTGCGCGTGGGTGCGTTTGCCTCAAAATAGGGGTGCTGAACAAGGTGCTGGAGCACCCAGAGCCGTCGTTTCATCTTATATTTCAATCGATTACGAAACAGACCTCTACCGTTTCCTATGTTAATCGTACCATTATGTGGTGTAACGCGCGGCCTTTTAGGTTGAAGAACATCGACGTAATCGCCCAGGCTTGCACGCATTTGCACCCGGCATATTGGTCTGCCGCTGAGGGTACCTAGCATCGAGTCTCCCTGGTTGCACCGCTGTAAAATCAATATGCGCTGAGATGGGCGCGAACTGTGAGCGTAGAAACTGGCTCGGACATGACGAGAGAAGAAGGCATTGAGACCGTCTACGACGGGCCAAGTCACGTGGTCATTCTCGGCGCAGGGGCGAGTATTGCTTCCACGATTCACACCCCTGAGCCATCAGGAAAGAATTTGCCGTCGATGGACAATTTCATCGACGTTGTGGGCTTGAGAGAGATTCTGGATTCAGCGGACAGTGATTGCCATACAGAAAACTTTGAGGAGATTTATAGCTACCTCTACGCCAAAGACCCGAGTTCGAGAACGATACAGGAGATTGGTCAGAAGGTTTTCAGCTACTTCAGCGACCTCCGGCTTCCGGATACGCCGACACTCTATGATTATTTGCTTTTGGCGCTAAGGCCCAAGGATCTAATTGCGACGTTCAACTGGGACCCATTCCTGTTCCAGGCGTTCCTTCGGAATCGGCGCTTTACTGACGCTTTGCCACGTCTGGCGTTCTTGCATGGCAATGTTGCTGTTGGCTATTCGGCGAAGGACCAGAGAGCGGGACCGATAGGAATGCGATCGAGGACCACCGGCGATGAATTTGCGCCAACTCCCTTGCTCTACCCGGTAACCCACAAGAATTACAATCAGAGCGAATTCATCACGCACGAGTGGGAACGTCTTAAAGTATGGCTGGAAGGAGCGAAACGGCTTACGATCTTCGGCTATAGCGCTCCTGTAACTGATGTTGAGGCAGTCGCCCTCATGAGCAGCGCATGGGGCGATCCCCGACAGCGCAAGATGGAACAAATCGAGATCATCGACATCCAGCCAAAGGAGACTTTGGCGGATCGGTGGCAGCGATTTATTCACACCCACCACTACGAGTGCTTCGACAGTTACTTCCAGTCCTCATTGGCCTTTTTTCCTCGCCGTACGGGAGAGCGTTTCATGCATCAATTTGTCCCGGTCACGCCCGAAGAGGTCTTTCAAGAACCGAATACTGTGCCGCCACGCTTTGACACGCTTGAAGCGATGTGGGACTGGCATAAACCGCTGCTTGAAGCGGAAAAAAGAGAAAATGCTTCTATGCGTAGGGATATTCCATCAGACGAGGCAGAGACCTGCTTAGAATGGTCTATGGCCAAATCGACAGCGCCACCAACACCAGAGGTGAAAAAGACTCTCGCCAGTTTCGGCGCGAGCCTATTGAAAACATTCCATGCTGAATATGAGCGCAATTCCGAAAGCCGCAGCATGGACTACCATCGCGGCATCGTGATCGGCTGGCGGTACACACTGGATGCTCTCTACGGTCAGCGCATCACCGCAGAGATCGTTGAAGCTGCAGCCGAAGAAGCCAACCTTACCATTCCGCCCGCTGCTGACGTTGACGATGACGGCAACTGGATCGGCTTCGATTCTGGTGCGCACACATACATTGGCAAGCTGCACGAGTAAACGTACCTGCTTCCACAATCGTGGCAAAAGCATGGTAGATAACAGCCAGCCGCTGCATGTGAAGTATTTGGATAAGCGATGGAGTTGCAGCCATCTTCTTTTATTAGTGCCCGAGTATTACCGCAAATGGCACTTCTTGTATTTTTTACCGCTGCCGCAGGGGCACGGATCGTTCCGTCCCACCTTGGGCGGGTCAGAATTGAGCGAGGCGCTCGTGCGCCGATCCATCGTTGGATCTATCTGTGATTCACGGTCTGTGTGTAGCTGGTTCATTATTAGGTGAATTATCCTCATCCATTCCGAACCTCGTGCAGATGGTGCGCTAGCGAAAGCCCGGTGGATCAACGAAATAAGGTTAAGGCCATCTTCCCGATTGAGTAACTTTAGGAGAACAGTCGCGATGAGCTGCCTTCTTACGACCTCGTCAGCAATTTCCTTCTCTATTTCGGTAGCTATTCCGCCAATTGTTGCGAAGAGGTTTTGGTCTAGTGGCATTTGTAGTATTGGCTCTAACGCAAATGAGAATGGAGGCGTTTCCGCGTCGAAGTTGGACGCGCTGGCCGCCTGCACAAATACAACCGGAGGAATGCCCGTCGCTTGGTATCGATACGCGAGAAGGCGCGTCACAAATCCTGCGGCCACCTTATGATCCAGCCGTCCCACACCATCAAGGTGTGCTGCAACGATCTCGCTCCAAACGCCCTTTCCGCCGTACTGTGAAGTCAACACGCTGTTCTGTACAAAATCGTCAGACCAAAGAACCCGACCAGGTTTGCGCGCCAGCAATACAGATTGGGCTCCGTACCTTCCAAATATCTCGATCAGCGGCTCTTTGTCATTTTTGGGCATAGCTGACAATTCTCGACAAGCCTCGACAATTGCTAGTGACCGAATACCTTGCAAGGCTTCAGAAAAAAGTCTCTCCCGTTCAATCACTGCCTCCTCTGGAATATCCACCATGATTAGCCGGTCGTCGTGCCAGGTAAACCGTCCGCCCGCGCGAGGTGACCCATCCCAGAGACGCCCGCATATTCGGTCGAGTTCTTCCGAGCAGCCTTGCGAAATGATGATAGGGCGGTTTAGCTTTGTAACCAAATCAGTATGTTCGGTCAGAACAAGGGTTGCGATTGCGGATAGGTCTAGCACGATTTGTTCGGCTTCCTGCAATGCCATCAGGGAGTCAAGCCGCTGTGCAGGATCACTAGGAGCGCACCGGATTATCGAATCTTGGTCATTGGCAAGATACAGCACGGCCTCAAAAGTACTCGTTTTTAGCATTCGTGCGACAAATTGTAGAGGAAGCGTTTGTTCCGAGTAAATGCGAAGTCCTTGGTTCGTGTCCTCCATCTGTCTTCTTATCTTCGCAAGAAACTCGGTGCTATCTATTTGCCCCTCTTTGTCTCTGGGCAAATGCATGACTTGCAACTCATCTGCTTCAGGAAAGCGGATTTGCAATTCATCAGAACACCTCTGCATACGAAAGACGTATTTATTTACGATCTGCTTGATTTGGGCTGGACGACGTGAAATGCCGCTCGGAGCGAGGTCAAAGCGGTCTCCTACCGTCTTTCCAATAAGTACTTTAGAAACTGGATGCGAGGCGGAAAACTCATTCAGCTTTTGGTCCGGTGTTACTTCATCCTCAATAACGTGCCAGCTTGTTCCTTGAACTGCATCCTCTGCGTATTCGATGGCTGTACCTGGCGCGACGACTGTGGGCTGGTCAAGTTGGATCGGTGGGCCGAGGGGGACAAACAGGACCATGTAGGCGCGGTGAGCGTCATGATTGTCGAAATGGCGATGGAGAACGTCATAGCCGTACCGAAGCGCTTCGGTGGCCCTGCCTGTGCATTTTAGGAAGTACGTGACAGCCCTAGCAATATATGGCGAGACGGTAGCAGGATCGGGGAGCGGGAATGTACTCTCCTGAATTAGTTCGGCACGTCCATGCTCAAGTCCGATATGAGTGAGTCGCAACCTCACCTCTAAATCATTCGGATGGCGAGATAGATAGTCTTTCAGGACGAGAATTGCGCCTTCAACGTCATCATCCTGCAAAAGGTCAGCCTCGACCTGTAGCGAGTAAGGATCGTCGACCCCAGAGTCTCGAATCATTTTGCATATGGCAAGGATATCTCCATTTTCCCCAAGCCTCTGTGCACATGCGAGAGTCTGCCGCATTGCAAGCGAGTTGCCAATTCTTGCGATCCTCTTCCAAAGCGCAAGCGATTTGCGGTATTCGCCTAGAGTAGCGAGAGTAACCGCAATCATTTCGACTTCCGTATCGACGGATTGATCTGTCAGGAGGGCCGCAGCATCGTCGAGGAGTTTCTTGGCGGACTCTTCGTCGCCACTGTGCCAACGAAGCCGCGCGTTAATAGCTGCTTCAGCCGCTGGAGTGAGGCTGCCTGTGGGGGCAGATTTGATTAACTCGTCGCCTTCTGCAATGCGCCCGGTTCGGAAAAGTAGCGCAAGCACTTCGCAGATGAGGCTGTAGCGGAAATGTGGGAGGAGGGCTTCTGTGCTTTTGACTAATCCCTTTTGAAGATCGATTGCGCGGATTTCATCGTCACCGCGATTGCGCTGAAGAAGAAGTTCGGATAATTGCTTAATGAAAGCGGCATTGTTTGTCTCTGTAACGATCTTCTCGACTACCGGGATCGCCCGCTCAATTTCATTCCGCCGCTGGAGTAGAGTTGCGTAAGCGGACCTCGACTGTGGATCGTTCGGACAATATCGATAGGCATCTTCGACAAATATCCTTGCGTTTTCCTCCTTATCCGTTCGTTCCGCTATGGTTGCGCGCTCAATAAGCGCTTGAGCTGCCAGAGGATACTCCTCGCGGGTGACTGCCGCATCGGCGCACGATTGAAAGATGGCATCCGCGTCCGCCAGCCGAACGCGGTCTACGGAGGAAAAGGCGTCTACCGGCCGTGAACCACTTCCGAGCAAAATTGGATGTGATAGAGACTGCCCCAGCAGAAGCTGCGCTGCCGGCCATTCCTTCGTCGAACTGTCTATTGCCCTTCGTGCATATTGCTCAGCCTCGCTGAATAGTTTCTCATTGTGAGCGCGTGATGCGAGCGCATGAAGGACTTCGCTGTGGAGTAAGTCCTCCGCTGAAACCTCAAGCAATAGGTCACTTAGATGAACCGATGGTGGAGCAGAGTAGATGCGCAGCATAGATGCTTTCCAGGATTCTGGATGCTGCTTTCTGAGGGCGGTCGCCAGTACGTAGGTTTTGTCATACTCGCCAGAGAAAAGATAAGCATGGCCCTCGGTTTCTCGTGCCTTGATGTGCTCAGGGTCGTGGACGATAGCCTCGAAGTAAAGCTTTGTAGCTTCTGCAACAAGTCCCTTCGCGGCCTCAATGTTGCCGAGGTTCGCAAGCACGATGAAGCGCTGATGCCCCGTTAGCTTATCCCAGCTATCGCGCCGAAGTGCCATTAGGCGGGACTTGGCTATCGGGAAGTCCCGGCGCTCGATTTCGCTTTTTGCTAGGGAAATCTGCTTCTCATGAGGGTCTTCGTCTGTGGTCGAATCGCCAGTTGCGAAGCTCCTCGAAAGCAGAATTGATAGCTTGTCACTGATAGTGGCAAGCTGTGCGTTGCTAACCGGCGTCAAATGATCTTGAACTACCTGTGGGTGGTTGTCCAGCAATCGCTCTATCAAATCCCAGCCATAAAACTCAACGATAAAATCGCCGGACAACGTATGCTTGGCGTTGATTTCAGCAATGGCATTTTGAAGCCGGGTAGACGTTTTTCCTGTCGATAGGATGACGTATTGTTTGATCTGGTGCGGAGCTTTAAATACATCCTCAACAAGCTCACGGAGCCGCTTTTCGGTAAATTCAAGCTGCGGATCATCGGCCTTGCACTGTGCTGCGAACCTCGGAGGTGGCGAGGTGAGATCAAGAATGTCTATGCCGAACTGGCGCTGCCCACGTCGTCCATACCGCTGAATGCCGTTTAGGCCGAAATGTGCACGGAGAAGGCTTATGCAGAATTCTTCAAAGTGATCGTCGTTCTTCGGGAGAGGATATCGAAGAGGACTGTTCATCTAGGCGCACCATCACCGTTATGTTGCGAAAAACTGAATCAAACATTCAGGGACTTCTGCGGACACTTAATTTCGTTGAGCACCACATCGTCTCTTCGCCGCCGCAGTGAGAGCAACGAATCTCCCCACACTAGGAGCTTTCGCAACAGCCGACCTCTTGCTGTGGCATTGCTGCACCGAATTCGATTATTGGACTATAAGAAACTATACTCCGGTCGCAACGAGTTGATCTGCAATATGACGCAAGAGTCAGCCTGACCTTGCCCGCGGAAAACGTACCTCATATAGCGCTCTGAGAGACTATCGAAGGAGCGAAGATGGAGCGTATACCGAGGAAGGCGTACACGTACGAGTTCAAGCTGGAAGCGGTTCGGCTGGTGGAGTCAGGCCAGCGAGTTGCTGAAGCGGCACGGTCTCTGGGCGTGATCGAGCAGACTTTGTCGAACTGGATCAAGGCGTACAAGGCCGGCAAGCTGGTGGCCCACGGTCGTGGGTCGAAGCTGACCGCCGAGCAGATCGAGATACGCCAGTTGCGCGCTGAACTGGCGCGGGTCAAGATGGAGCGCGACATATTGGGAAAAGCGGCGGCGTACTTCTCGCGGAGCCAGAGATGAAGTACGCCCACATCCATCGCAGTCGCCATCTCTGGCCGGTTCGCTTGCAGTGCGATGTTCTCCGTGTCAGTTTCACGGGCTATCGCCAGCATCACTTGCGCCGCAAGAAGCTCTGTTCCCGCCGCCACATGACGGACGAAGCGTTGCTGGTGCACATCCGCGCCGTTCATGCCGAGTTTCGCGGCGCCTACGGCTGGCCCAGGATGAGTCGCGAGTTACGCCAGCGCGGCGTGCGTGTGGGTAAGGAACGGGTGCGCTTGCTGATGCAGCAACATGGCATACAGGCGCGCGGCAAGCGGCGATTTCGCGTGGCCACTACCGACAGCAACCATAAGTTGCCGATTGCGCCGAACCTTCTCGACCGTAACTTCACCGTCGAGAGGCCCAACACGACGTGGACCGGCGACGTGACTTACATCGCCACCGAAGAAGGCTGGCTGTATCTGGCCGTGGTGATCGACCTGTTCAGCCGGCGCATCGTGGGCTGGTCGATGAAGACGACGATGGACCGCACTCTGGTCATCGATGCGCTGGAGATGGCCTGCCTGCAGCGAAGACCCGAGGCCGGCAAGGCGATCTTCCATAGTGATCGTGGCAGCCAGTATGCCTCGGATGATTTTGGTGAAGTCATGAAGATGTATGGTCTGACTGCCTCGATGAGCCGCCGGGCTAACTGCTGGGACAACGCTGTAACTGAGACACTGTTCGGCTCGTTGAAGGTGGAACGACTGCACGGTGAGAAGTTCATTACGGTGCGAGCGGCGAAAGATGCGGTGATGAACTGGATCCTCTGGTATAATCAGAAACGGTTGCACTCGACGATCGGTTACAAGAGTCCGGTGGAGTTTGAACAGGCGTGGCAGTTGCAGCGCGAAGCGGCCTGAAAAGCAGGTTGTGGAAGTATGGAAATCGCAGAGAACGCGATTCCCACACTCCCACAACCTCGACGGCTACGGGATTATCCCCTCAACCCCGGCGCATATGGGGGACGCATTCTGAGGGCAAGGTCAGCCATTCAGAATCATAACCAGCATCGAATCAGTGTTTTAATAGTGCGACGAGGGTTTAATATCGAGTCGCCTTAGTACCATCAACTCTTCGGCAAGCGACAGACTTTTCAGCACCTTTTTGAGCACCCACAATTGCATTAAAGCTTGGGATTCAGGCCAATACCTCTGCCGTGCAAAAGCAGAGGTCCGTTAAAACTGTTCAAAACAGCGGCGTTATCGGGGCTAATCCCCTCAATGCCGCTCAACCCATGCTCAACGAATGCATTGCCCTGTTAACCGGCCAATTGAGAAGAACCATGCCTACTGGCTCAATTTAGAACTGAGACCAAGTATGCTTGGCTCTTAGGTGAACGGGAATGTGGCATCCTTTACGTAAGCAGAGGTCCACTTTGTGAAGCAGAATTTCGCCGTAATCATCCTTGGTGGTACCGGACAAGTCGGCGGTGCAGTTGTCGCGGAGTTGCTGTCAATTCCGGAGTGCCGGGAAGTGGCGATGGTCACCAGAAAGCCCATTGCGCCGCGATCTCGGGTGCGCAATGTCGTTCTTGATACCGGCGCTGCGGACTTTGCCGAGCGCACTGCCGCCCTTGCGCGCGAGGTTTCGGGCCATGGTCCCGTCAGCGCCGTGAGCTGTGTGGGTGTCGGTTCTGGATCGATGCGCTGGAGCGAAGAAGAATTGCAACGACTTGAGATTGGCGTTGTCGGCGCCTTTGCGCGTGGTTGCCATGAGGCCGGTATCGCCCAGTTTTGCCTACTTTCCGCGGCAGGTAGCACAGCTCGCAGCCGGTTTCGCTATACGCGAGTAATGGGCATGAAGGAAGACACCGTGCGTAACGTCAGGTTTGCCCGTCTCGCCATCTTTCGCCCCGGTATCATTGTCGGCAACGCGCATACTCCAACCTGGGTCGGTTGGTTGGGAAGGCTCGTGCCTGGATCGTTTGGCAATATTGATCAACGAATTCTCAGTCGCTCAATCGCCGCAGAGATAGCTTTGCACGGCCAAGATACGGGCGAAGTCATCCGCGAAAATGTAGCAATGAAAAAACTCGCTACGCAGTTCAATAGCGTCCCTTAGGATTTCTTGCGTAGGGTACAGGCTAAATTATTGGTGAGAGGAAAGACGGGAACCGCAGCCACAAGCATGTGCCTGCTGAATGGGTCCACTTCCGATGCCTGAATACGCGCGGCAACGCTGTTTACGATTCAGAAGCATTGCCGCTGTTCAACGTATTCGCTGATCTTACGAATCGAATCGTGTGGTGTCGGTGTCCCTGCGTCAGAGCCTTGGGCTCGCAGCCATCTCAGAGGCCCGCGCCAGTGCTTGCGTGTCGATATACTCCCGGACGTTCGTGAGTTTGCCATTTCGAACGGTAATGGCGAAGACCCAATGGTCCGCGAACGTCTTATTCGTAGCTTTGATTCTCCCCGCAGCGAAGCCAACGACCAGAACCCGGTCTCCCTGCGCTATGAGTTCGGGGGGCTCTGGGTACGAAGTTTCCACCGTTTCGTTAGCCCTCTGAAGTAAATTCTCCAATCCCGCGTGCCCACGATGCGTGCCGGCCAGCGGCCAGTCCTCGCCCGGAACGACCCACTCAATATCTTCGGCAGACAACGCCAGCAGACCTTGCTTATCGCGGCGGCCGAGTGCCGCAAGAAAATTCTTCACAATCTGGACATTCTTTTCGATGCTCATCGAAATCTCTCCTTTTCCCTTGCGTCAAGTGCGTCCGATCTAAATCGGACGTTTTGGAATCCTTCTACCAGGGCCAAATCACGCGGCCGTAAATCGACTACTGCTGCTTCTTGAACAAATCCTGGAAGATGAGCTGACCCCAAGTTTGGCCGCGTGCGTGCACCAGCGCGCCACCCTCGTTGAACTTTCCCAGCTTGACGGGTGCGAACCCAAGTTTCTTGGCCAAATCCGCCACGGGAGCGATAGCGTCCTCGTCATCGCTCGACAGAAAGACGACCCGGTGGCCGCCCTCGACGATCGGGTCAGTAGCCAGTGTGGCCGCAACCAAGTGGTTAAAACCTTTCACCAACTTAGCGCCGGTGAACGATTTCGCAACGAATGCGGAGGACGGAAGACCGCCCAGCTCCTCAGGTGGGACTGGAAACGAGTTCATCGCGTCGATGACCGTCTTGCCTTTCCAACTCGGCAGGGCCTTCGCAATCTCGCGATGTTCCCCGAACGGAACCGCCAGGATGATTGTGTCGGCCTCGAGTGCATCCCGCAGCGATTTGGCGACGACCGTGGGTCCAATCGCCCGAGCCTGCGGCGCCAACGCCTCGGGGGGCCGGCGACTCGCAACGGTGACTTCGATGTTCTTACGGGCGAAGGCGTGGGCGAGTGCCTGGCCTATCTTGCCGAATCCTACAATCGCATAACTCATCATGTTTCTCCAATCTCGTGTGAGAACTAAAGTTCGAGAAACGACCGCGCCGGGGTCAGACCTGCGCCATGCCCCCATCGACGGCGAGATCCACACCGGTGATGTAAGAACTTTCATCAGAGGCGAGGAACACGACTGCTGCCGCAATTTCCTCGGGCATGCCCCTGCGACCCATTGGGATCTGAGTGGTAAACTGGGCGGCCGCTTGCTTGGCCTGTTCAGCGGTAAGGCCCGTCGTCGTCTCTAAAGCCGGGGTATCGATTGCTCCGGGGCTCATCGCATTCACGCGGATCTTGCGGTCTTTCAGCTCCACAGTCCAGGCGCGCGCGAAGTTGCGCACAGCCGCCTTACTCGCGGCGTAGGCGCTAAACCCTGGGAGCCCCAACACGTTCGAGACCGAAGAGGTCAGGATAATCGAGCCGCCGTCTTTGAAGAGGGGAAGGGCTTTCTGAACCGTAAAGAACAGCCCCTTCACGTTCACATCGAAGGTCTGATCAAAATGTGCTTCAGTAGCCACCGCGAGCGGTGCGATTGTACCCGCGCCCGCGTTCGCGAAGAGTACGTCGATGTGACCATGTTTCTCTTTCACGACGGCATAGAGCCGGTCGAGATCTTCCAATCGCGACACGTCGCCCGCGACCGTCGTAACGTTTCTCTTGATGAAGGCTGCGGCCTCGTTCAGCTCTTTCTCGCGTCGCCCAGTGATCACGACGTGCGCACCTTCTTCCACGAAGCGCTTGGCTGTGGCCAAGCCAATCCCGCTGCTTCCGCCTGTAATAACCGCAATTTTGCCCGCCAATTTTTGTCCAAGATGATTACTCATATGTTTGCTCCATTTTTTCGTTGTTTTTCTGTTGAATCTACGGCCAAGGCGTAGTGCGTCAGATTTGGGCTAAATCTGTGCTAGGCCGCCGTCGACGGCGAGCTCGCTGCCGGTCATGAAGCTGCTGTCGTCCGACGCGAGAAAGGCCGCCGCCGCACCGATCTCCGCCGGATCGGCCATGCGCTGGAGCGGGGTCATCGCGGCGTAGACTTTCTGGCCCTCCTCGCCTAGAGCTGCCTTCGCGAGTTCGGTCGCCGTCGGCCCAGGCGATAGCACGTTTACCCGGATGCCGGTGCCCTTCAGGTCCTCCGCCCAGGTCCGCGCGAGGTTGCGCACTGCCGCCTTGCTCGCGCTGTAGACGCTCATTGTCGGGGCGCCCGTGGTGCCGGCGCTTGAACCCGTCAGGATGATCGAACCGCCCTTGCCCATCAGCTGCAGCGCCTTCTGGACCGTGAAGATCGTACCCTTCACATTGGTGTCGAAGGTTTCGTCAATGTGCTCGGCGGTGATCTTGCCGAGCGGAAGCGGGCTTCCCGCCCCGGCATTGGCGAAGACGATGTCGAGGGTTCCGCGCTCGGCCTTCACCGCC